>Ga0114950_10001170_pt1 | contig 19526 bp, 14 predicted proteins | sample N075metaG_FD_83503 | JGI IMG/M metagenome (GOLD analysis project Ga0114950, IMG submission 83503) | Deep subsurface microbial communities from Kermadec Trench to uncover new lineages of life (NeLLi) - N075 metaG | ecosystem: Environmental > Aquatic > Marine > Ocean trench > Sediment | place... | reverse complement strand
TAATAGCAAGTTTGGCGCGGAGCCTTATATGCCTTTCAACAGGGCAGGGCCTCAGGCAACCCCTATGCGGAGCAGCACCAAAGTGGACACAAGCAAGATTTTCGGACCGCGCAAAACGGTAGAGCAGGTAGAGGAAGGCACCGATCTGGCGCCCAGGTTTGATGCCAAAGGCCTTATTCCGGCGGTTACGACTGATTTCGATTCAGGCGAATTACTCATGCACGGCTATATGAATGCCGAAGCACTCGCACTGACGATCACAACAGGAGAAGCTCACTATTTCAGCCGCAGTCGCCAGACCATTTGGCACAAGGGCGCTACCAGCGGCCTGACACAGAAAATTCGTGAACTGAAAATTGATGACGATCAGGACTGTGTCTGGCTGCGTGTCGATGTGACTGGTGGCGCCAGTTGCCACGTCGGATATCGTTCATGTTTTTATCGTACGGTGCCCTCAGGTGCCGATGTCTCTGGCGACAGCCCACTGACACTGGAATTTACGGAACATGAAAAAGTGTTTGATCCGGAAGTTGTTTATCCGGGCGTCGAGAATCCCACCAAACTTTAGCTGAGTATTAAGCGAATAATATCTGAGCTGTTACTTGCGGCGACGCTGACTATGCAGTGTCCGGGTACGTGGCAACCGTGACCAGGCATACAGAAACTCGGCACTACCTATAGCCATTATTGCGTATGCACCGAGTTCAATAAATTCTTCGGCAATCACCTTCACCACACGCACGTAGTTATCGCCCATCATGTTTTGCCATAGTGGCCCATGACCCATTAGTTGTGCGTAGGGAATAAGCAGAATAAGGCCGCCTATAATCATGGCCAGACCCGCCGATGGCCACGAACGGCGCCACCCCTGAACAAAACGGTCACGATTGCGCCCGACATAGACCACCACCACGGTCAGTAGCAAAGCACACAGCACCTGCCAGAGATTATCGATTAAATAAAAATCCAGAAAAAAATCCAGCTCCCGAATCAGGCAGGCCCCAAACATAGCCGCAATTGCCACCGCCATCGGACGACGTAAACGATCTCGTAATGCTATCCAGCAAAATACGCCCGAACAGCCCAACAACAGCACATTCTGCAGTAACTCGACCGGTGAAAACTCACTTGTAGGCGCATCTATACCGGGAACCACCCGGTCAAACTGGAGACTGCCCGGCAGTATATACGCCAGCACCAGCAACGAACTCGTGACCAGCATAACTACCAGCGCATATAATAAATATCGAATAAAAACTTTCTGCATATTTATCCGCTCTGATTACAGTAGCGATAACTGCTGAGTAACCTGGCGCACCAGATTTTCTGCCAAGGCGTCACGAATCGCATCCCGTTCGCGATTTTTTCCCAATACTGTCGTTGTATCGTAAGTATAGGCCTGAGTAAGGCCCAGATCCTGCGCAGGCAACACTTCCTCAGACTCCACCCAGACCGAATAACTAATGTTATAAAAAACATTGTATTCAGTAGGCACATTGCGCCCCGAAACTGTCAATACATTCTGACCGGAATTATCTGCTTCGATGCGAATAACGGCATTGGAGTGCACCGGCGAATCAACCACCTTTACACCACCCTGTTCAAGCTCTGAGCGGAGCTCGCGATAAAAAACAGAATAACGATCGGGTGTGTCTATATAGGTAGTGGCAAGACTTGCCGGGAACGGGCCGATACCCTGCATCCTGAAACCGCAACCCACCAGACCGGTGCTTACCAGCAATACCGTCAGAGTGCTTATTCTAGATAACGACATTAACCAGTTTCCCCGGTACGACTATAACCTTACGTATATCCTTACCATCGATAAAACGCTGCACATTTTCGTCTGCCAACGCGGCATCCTGTAATGCATCTTTGCTTATATCTGCCGGCACCTCGATGCGCGCCCGTAACTTACCGTTCACCTGCACAACCAGCGTAATGCTGTCAGAAACCCGCGCAGTTTCATCAGTTTTCGGCCAACGTGCATCAATAACTGCAGATGTGTGCCCCAGAACCTGCCAGAGTTTGTGACATATATGCGGGGTGATGGGTGCAAGCATAAGCACTATGCTTTCCAGCGCCTCCTGGATCAGCAGTCGGTCCGTATCGTCCTGAACGTTATAACGCGTCACTGTATTCAGCATTTCCATGGTCGCAGCAATGGCGGTATTAAATGTATATCGCCGGCCCACATCATCACTGACTTTTGCGATTGTATCGTGAATCTGTTTGCGTAGTTCTTTTTGCCGGGAGTTGAATACAGCCGGGTTCGTAGCAGGCAGCACACCACTAGCAACATGTTCCTGCGTCCTGTCCCAAAGACGTCGTAAAAAACGATAAGCACCCTTAACACCCTCATCCGACCACTCAAGAGTGTGCTCCGGCGGGGCTGCGAACATCATAAACAGCCTTACGGTATCAGCTCCGTACTGATTGATCAGCCCTTCGGGATCGACTGTATTACCCAGTGACTTGGACATTTTGGCACCATCTTTCAGCACCATGCCCTGTGTGAGCAAGCGTTTAAATGGCTCATCACTGCTCACCAGTCCTTCGTCACGCAACAGCTTGTGGAAGAAGCGTGCGTAAAGCAGATGCAGGATCGCATGCTCGATACCCCCTATATAGAGATCGACCGGCAACCAGTAATTGCAGCGCTCATCAAGCATGTTCTCATTCGCATCCGGGCAACAAAAACGTGCGTAGTACCACGATGATTCCATGAACGTATCAAAAGTGTCCGTCTCCCGACGTGCTGGCCGCCCGGTATCCGGATCTGTAGCCGCAAGAAATTCTGGCATGCTGTTAAGCGGAGAACCAGCGCCATCCAGGGTGACATCTTCCGGCAACACGACAGGCAGGTCAGCATCGCTAACGGCCTTTTGTTCACCTTCCTCCGTATTAATCACCGGAACAGGCGTGCCCCAGTAACGCTGCCGCGAAATAAGCCAGTCACGCAGCCGGTAATTAGTTTTACGCTCTCCCTTACCCTGTGACTCCAGATCAGTCGCAATGGCGTCAAACATTTCAGCCGAAGTCAGACCATCATACTTACCGGAATTAAGCAGCACGCCTTTACCTACATAGGCTGCCTCACTCAGATCACATACTGCTTTGCTATCTTCCGGAGCTGGCTTTATTACCTGCCGGACAGGCAGACCGTAGGCATGGGCAAATTCATAATCCCTCTGGTCATGTGCCGGCACCGCCATCACAGCGCCCGTGCCATAGCTCATCAAGACAAAATTGGCGACCCAGACAGGCACTTCAGCACCCGTAACGGGATGGATCGCATTGATGCCCAGCGCCATGCCCTTTTTTTCCATCGTTTCGACAACGGCCTCTGCTACCGCATTTTTCTGACATTCCCGGAGAAAGGCCTGCAGCTTCGGATCGCTCTTTGCAGCAGCAAGTGCCAGCGGATGCTCTGCGGCAACTGCCATATAACTGACACCCAGCAGCGTGTCGGGGCGGGTCGTGTAAATTCGCAGCTTGTCGTCTGAACCCTGGACACCGAAATCCACTTCCAGACCTTCGGAACGCCCAATCCAGTTACGCTGCATGGTTTTGACCGACTCAGGCCAGGCCAGATCATCAAGTTGCTCCAGCAGTTCGTCAGCGTAATCTGTAATACGCAGGAACCATTGCGGAATTTCGCGCCGCTCAACTACGGCGCCGGATCGCCAGCCCTTGCCATCAATCACCTGTTCATTTGCCAGCACTGTCTGGTCAACCGGATCCCAGTTAACAACCGCTAACTTTTTGTAGGCCAGCCCCTTGTCCAGGAGACGCGTAAAGAACCATTGTTCCCAGCGATAGTAATCCTTGTCGCAGGTAGTCAGTTCACGGCCCCAGTCATAGGCAAACCCCAGACGCTTTAACTGGGCGCGCATGTAGTCGATATTTTCGCGAGTCCACTGCGCCGGCGGCAATCCATGCTTAATGGCAGCGCCTTCGGCCGGAAGACCAAATGCATCCCAACCCATAGGCTGCATAACATTCTTGCCCTGCATACGCTGGTAACGGGATACAACGTCACCAATGGTGTAGTTACGAACATGTCCCATATGCAAACGACCACTGGGATACGGGAACATACTCAGACAATAGAATTTTTCCCTGTCTGAATCTTCGGACGCAGCAAAACTGCTGTTACTCTCCCAATAGCTTTGGGCGTCTGCTTCTATTTCAGTCGGGTTATAAGGCGCCGTACTCAAAAATGCGGCCTCCGGGTAGACGAATTGGCCGGGTAGGATACACCAGAGGAGCCGGTCGCCGCATGGCGGAGAAACCGGGATTGACAGGGTTCAGGCTGATTTTTTGCCACTTGCGAAGTACCGGAATAGCCCAGCTATAGCTGTAACAAGGAACAAACCGGCAATAATGGGCCAGTTCCCCACCCGCACGAACGGGGTCGCGCCAACATATGGCTGCACAACTGCGTCAATTACTCCGGGTTCAAACTGGGGAATGCGCTCAGTTACCCGTCCATGCGGGTCCACAATGGCTGTAATGCCCGTATTAGTTACCCGCAACAAATAACGGCCGGTTTCCAACGCCCGCATCTGCCCTATCTGCAAATGCTGATGTGGAGCTATGGAATCGCCAAACCAGGCATCGTTGCTCACATTCACCATTAATTGGGCCTTGGGGAAAAACTGTAATTGTTCAGCACCAAATGCGATTTCATAGCAAATAGTCGCTGCAACCGGCACACCTTTAACGAGTAGCAGCGGCTGATTATCCGCGCCCGACATGATGCTTTCCGACGGGAGATTCATGATGCGCATAATTTTTTTGGCGAAATCCGGTAATGGAAAATATTCGCCAAAAGCCACAAGATGGCGCTTGAAATACTTACCCTCTTCTGCGCCCATCGCCCAAAGTGTGTTCTTGTATTCACCCAACTCAATATCGTAGGTCAATATCCCGGTAAATAATTGCGTGTCCGTACTGACCATTTGTTCATTCAGGTTCTGTAAAAACTCAGGCACTTCGTAGGGCAAAGCAGGGATTGCCGCCTCAGGCCAGATAATCAGGTCATGCTCACCCGCCCCGTTACTCAGTTTCTGGTAAAGATCCAGGGTTGGTTGTAGCTGCTGCGGTGCCCATTTAAGCTCCTGCGGAACGGCTCCCTGCACCAGCAGGACCTGCAACTCCGGCTCATTCCCCTGCGTCCATGCTATGGCCTGTAAATTCAGCAACCCCATCAAGGCCAGTGCGCTCAGGACAAATACAATGACGCGAGCAATATAGGCTCCCTGCACCAGGCACACGACCACCCCCGCGCACACAAGGGTTATCCAGGTCACTCCATAGACACCTATTAGCGGAGCAAGCGCCCCCAGGGGCGTCTCAACCTGGCTGTAGCCCACACTTAACCATGGAAATCCAGTAAACAACCAGCCGCGCAACCACTCCGTCAACGTCCAGACAGCGGGTATCACAATTAACCAGCGTGTTAACCCGCTGGCGGGCCCGATGCGCACTGCCAGATAACCGGTTAAAGCAACATAACCAGCCAAAGCTGCTATCAGGCATGCCATCATAAATAATGCAATCGGTGGCCAGAGGCCGCCAAGAATATTCAGACTTATATATAACCAGTAAGTGCCAGCGGTGAATAAACCCAACCCATAGCAGTAACCGATCCAGCCCGCCTGACGCGGCGTCGTCCCCTCCCAGAGCAGAATCAGACAGGCGAGTGATAAGGGTGCCAGCCAGATCAGAGCGAAAGGCTGAAATGACAACACCAGGCCGGAACCCGCAATAAATGCGACCCATCGTTTCCGGGCCGGGCCGGAAAATATACGGGTCAAACTGAAACTCACCCGGCCGGTTCCGCAATTATTTCCCGGGTTACTTCAAGGCGGTGAATACGCCGACGGTCGGCCTGGACAACTTTGAAGCAAAAACCACCCAGACTGATACTTTCTCCACGCCGGGGGAGGCGACCAAAACCACGCATGACCAACCCCCCGACGGTTTCGTAATCCTCATCATCCAGCGACGATGAAAAATATTCATTGAACTCATCGATACGGGCCAATGCCATTACATTCCAGTGGTTGCCCTGCTCCTGAATCTGCTCCGCTTCCTGGGGATCATGCTCATCATCGATCTCGCCCACAATTTCTTCCAGCACATCCTCAATCGTTAACAAGCCTGAGATACCACCATATTCATCGACAACTATTGCCATATGATTGCGACTACTGCGAAATTCCTGCAATAGTGTATCGAGACGCTTACTCTCGGGGATAAAAGTTGTCGGTCGCAAAAAACCGCTCAGATCAAGCTTTTCCCCCGGTGAATCCACGAAAAACTTCAGTACATCCTTTGCCAGCAGGATACCGACAACCTCATCACGATCTTCACCAATAACCGGAAAGCGCGAGTGCCCGCATTCGACGATAGTGCGCAGAAGGTCGTCACTGGATGCATCACGTTCCAGCACTACCATCTGAGAACGCGGGATCATTACTTCGCGCACCTGCATCTGGGAGACTTGCAGCACACCCCTGAGCATGCGCAGTTCCTGCTTCTCAAGAACCGAAGACCAGCGGTGCTCCAGCGAGCTAATCAGATCATCCCGACTATCTGGCTCATTTTTTAGCAGCCGCTTGACCTTAAATATAAGGCTGTCATTTTCTTCGGGGCGGTTAGTTGCATCGTTCATATCGATTTACCTGGCGGAATCATGCCTGTTTCAGGTCCTGATGGTCATCTATGTATGGGTCGGGGAAACCGAGCCTTTCCATTACCTGTTTTTCCAGCAATTCCATTTCACCCGCATCCTGCTCCGTCATGTGATCATAGCCAAGCAGATGCAGACTGCCGTGCACTGTCATATGTGCAAAATGCGCATCTACAGATTTTGACTGTTCCCGGGCCTCTGTCAAAACCACGGCAGCACAAATAGCCAGATCCCCAAGCTCAACCTCGGCCATATCATCAAGCGGGTAATGGTCATTTGCTGCCGGGAACGCTAGCACATTCGTCGGCTTCGCAACATGCCGGTAATTACTGTTAAGTGTAGCACTCTCTGTTGCATCGACAATTCTTATGGCCACACAACTGTTGTTGGCGAATGGTCGCCCTGCACAACTTAAAGCACATTTTACCCAACGCCCGAATGCTTCTGCATCCGGAACCTCTGGCACATTGGCAGCGAGCTGTAATGCAACCTTGACCTGATCAGCGAGGCTATTCACTTTGGTGCATCAGGCTCATCTGAGCTGCCGTCTCCGGAAATATTTTCATGGCTATTATAAGACTCAACAATTCTCTGCACCAATGGATGACGAACAACATCCCTTGCTGTAAATAAATCAAAGGACACGCCTTCTACATTGCGCAATAGTCTGTTCACATGACGCAAGCCAGACAACTGATTACTCGGAAGATCAATTTGTGTGATATCACCGGTAACTACGACACGTGACCCGTAGCCCATCCGGGTGAGGAACATTTTCATTTGTTCGACAGTCGTATTTTGAGCCTCATCAAGAATGATGAAGCTCTCATTGAGAGATCGGCCACGCATAAATGCAAGTGGTGCAATTTCAATAATATTTTTTTCGATCAGGCGTGCAACACGATCAAAACCCAGCATTTCATATAGAGCGTCATACATTGGCCGCAAGTAAGGATCGACTTTCTGGGACATGTCTCCGGGCAGGAAACCCAATCGTTCACCCGCTTCAACGGCCGGACGAACCAGGATGATACGTCTGACGCGCTGCTCTTCCAAAGCCTCAACTGCACTCGCAACCGCCAGAAAAGTTTTGCCAGTACCGGCAGGGCCTATACCGAAACAAAGCTCCTTTGCGCGCATGTTGCGAATATAACTTTTCTGGTTCTGCCCACGCGGGCGTATTCTTACTAATGGTGTTGATAAATAGCCATCAGCATCCACATTATTATCCGGCAACTCGATAGTAGACGGATTTACATCTGCTGCACTAGCTGTTGCATCATTCATGGCTGCTTCCTGCAAACACATATGGACACGACCGGAATCAATCTGCTCTTCGCCTGCAAGTGCATATAACTCCTGCAGCACCCTGGTTCCGGTTGCCGATGCCAGCCGCGAACCAACAACTCGAAAGTGATTACCCCTGTTACTGATACGCACACCAAGGCGCTTTTCAATCTGCCTGAGATGCTCATCGAACTGACCGCAGAGATTGGCCAGCACACTATTGTTGGTGGGTTCCAGCAAAAACTCCAGAGTTTCTATTGAGGCATTCAAGACCGGTATGCTTTCCGCCTTTGCTGTTCGATAAATAAATCAGCCATAGTGTTTCAGGCCGCCTCCGACTCAAGCTGCAGACGCCCACGTAATGAGTTTGGTAATGCTTCTGTCACCAGCACATCAACAAACTGACCAATTACATTGGGGTCAGCCTGAAAATTTACCCACCGGTTATTTTCAGTCTTGCCCGCCATCACTCTCTCATCTTTTACCGATGGCCGTTCAACCAGCACCCGTTGCACAGTTCCAACCATCGCTTCACTGATTGACCGGGCCTGAGAATTTATAGCTGCCTGCAGGCGCCCCAGCCGGAGCTGTTTCTCTTCCCGGGACAGGTCATCGGGATACGCGGCAGCGGGTGTTCCAGGCCTCGGGCTGTAGATAAAACTGTAAGACTGATCAAAACCGACTTCCCGAACCAGGTCCATCGTAGACTCAAAATCACTGTCTGACTCACCGGGAAAGCCAACAATAATATCTGTCGATAAACATATATCGGGCCGCACTTCGCGCAACCGCCTGATTTTCTGCCTGTATTCGAGCGCAGTGTAACCGCGCTTCATTAATGCAAGAATACGATCAGACCCGCTTTGTACCGGTAAATGCAGATAGTTGGCCAGCTTGGGAACATCTGCAAAAGCCTGGATAAGGCGATCATTGAACTCCAGCGGATGCGATGTTACGTAGCGGATGCGCTGAATCTCATCGATAGCTGCTACGTAATGAATAAGTGTCGCAAGATCAGCAAGTTCACCGTCATGGGTGGCGCCACGAAAACCATTCACGTTCTGCCCTAACAGGGTTATTTCGCTCACACCCTGGCGGGCCAGGCCAACGATTTCGACAACCACATCATCAAGCGGCCGGCTAATCTCTTCACCACGCGTGTAGGGTACAACACAGAAACTGCAGTATTTACTGCACCCCTCCATGACTGATACGAAAGCGGAAGCGCCTTCTTTGCGCGGCGGCGGCAAGTTATCAAACTTCTCAATTGCGGGAAAACTGACATCAACAACAGTTGCACCCTTGGCACGCACTTCCTCAACCATTGCGGGCAAGCGGTGCAATGTTTGTGGCCCGAAGACTATATCTACATAGGGAGCACGGCGAGTGATGGCCTCACCTTCCTGGCTGGCGACACAACCGCCAACACCGATAACGAGATTGGGGTTGGCGGCTTTCCAGTTTTTCCAGCGGCCTAGCTGGGAAAAGACCTTTTCCGCCGCTTTTTCGCGCACCGAACAGGTATTCAGCAGGAGAACGTCAGCCTCGGCAGGCTCATCCGTAAGTTCCAGACCATGGCTGTCCCGCAGCACGTCCGCCATCCTGGAGGAATCGTACTCGTTCATCTGACACCCGAAGGTCTTTATATATAGCTTACCTGGCATAACCGGGAACCCGCGTCCCCCGCGCCTCGCTTGCATGATTCACCTGGTTCCAGACTAGCGTATGAAACCCATACTTTCCAGCTTAACCAGAATGCGCTGGGCAGCCAGTTCCGCGGACAGTTCCTCGGTCTTGATCACAATCTCGGCATTCTCAGGCGCTTCATAAGGATCACTGATACCCGTAAATTCCTTGATGATGCCGGCACGCGCCTTGGCGTAAAGGCCCTTGCGATCACGCGCTTCGCAGGTTTCCAGTGTTGTTGCAACATAAACCTCAACAAAGCCGCCACCTGCTTCACACATTTCACGCACAATGCGGCGGGTTGCCGTATAGGGAGCAATCGGCGCACAAATGGCGATACCGCCGTGTTTAGTTATTTCACTGGCCACGTAGCCTATACGCTGAATATTGAGGTCACGATGCTCCTTGGAGAAACCCAGTTCACTCGACAGATGCTGACGCACATGGTCACCATCAAGCAAGGTAACATTACGGCCACCCATTTCCAGCATTTTCACCATCAACGCATTAGCGATGGTGGACTTGCCTGACCCCGACAGCCCTGTAAAGAACACGGTAAAGCCCTGCTTATGCCGCGGTGGGTAAGACTTACGCAGTTCTGCCACCACATTTGGATAAGAGAACCAGTCAGGAATTTCCAGGCCTTCACCCAGGCGACGGCGGAATTCCGTGCCGGAAATACTCAGCACCTTATCCTCATCATCCGCTTCATCGGCCAGAATGTACTGTGCTTTGTTCTCAGCGTAAACCATCATCTTAAATGGAACCATTGAGAGACCGATCTCTTCCTCGTGTTGCTTGAAGAGTTCCTGTGCATCGTACGGACCGTAGAAAGGTTCGCCATTGGAATCGTTACCAGGCCCGGCATGGTCGCGACCAATAATTAAATGGGTACAGCCGTAATTCTTGCGAATGATGCCGTGCCAGACAGCTTCGCGCGGACCCGCCATGCGCATGGCCAGATTCAGCAAACTGAGCGAGGTGGTCTGCTCGGGATACTGTTCCAGCACTGCTTCGTAGCAACGCACACGCGTGTAGTGATCAACATCACCCGGTTTAGTTAAACCAACAACCGGGTGAATTAACAGATTGGCTTCTACTTCTTTAGCAGCACGGAAGGTCAGTTCCTGATGTGCGCGATGCAACGGATTACGGGTCTGGAACGCTACAACACGGCGCCAGCCCAGCTTCTCAAACCGGGCACGCATTTCAGCCGGGGTATCTCGCAATAATTTGAAATCATAGTATGTCGGAGCCTCGACACCCTGAATCTTGCCACCGATATATACCGGACCAGCGATATTGTGCAGATAGTGCACAGCAGGATGCGCAGCATCATCTTTACCGAATACAGCAGCTGCTTCCTTCGGCTTATCCGGTGTATATATATCTGCAATTTCCAGAGTGGCTATCAACACACCTTCAGAATCACGTAAGGCAATTTTTTCACCGGCATTGACGCTGCCAGCAAAGTCTTCACTCACATCCAGCGTGATCGGTATTGGCCATAACACGCCATCTGGAAGCCGCATATCATTAACGACGCCATCGTATTCGGCCTGAGTATGGAAACCCTCGAGCGGAGAAAACGCACCATTAAGAATCAAATCAATGTCACACAGTTGGCGATCGGTCAGATCCCAGGACTGATAGTCCAGTGCAGCCTTTTTTGCCTGCTCTACCTCTGATTTATCCAGATATAGCTGTTTGAGTTCACCACCGTGTGGTTCTTTAAAAGCGCCCATAGGTACATTCCTGATATTTAATTTATTTTTGCCAAACACACGTCGGCGCACCGTATAGCGGTGCGCCGACGCATTAGTTGCAGTTTGGGCTGCCAGCGGTTGTCGCTGAAAGCCGGTATTTTCGGAGCGCGTAAGCTATCACGAGCGTCCCAAGCCACTGATACTTATTCGTTATATGGCAATGCTATCTGGAAATTCCGGCCTCAATTCTCAACCATATATTTCCAGGATCGATGTTCCAGGTGTCACGGCCCGGAGAGCCGCTGAGCTTAGCCCGATCTGTCGCTTATGTGCGACGCATCAACCATAAGCTAGAACGGAATATCATCCTCATAATCCGGGCCACCCGAAGGTGCGGCCTGAGGAGGTGCGGCCTGAGGAGGTGCGGATTGCTGCTGTGCAGGAGCATCCATGCCCGCATTACCGCCGCGTGACCCCAGCATCTGCATTTCCCGGGCTTCGATCTCGGTAGTCCAGCGGTCAGCACCGCTTTTATCCTGCCACTTGCGGGTTTTCAGCTTACCCTCAATATAGACTTGCGAGCCTTTGCGCAGGTATTCACCCGCCACTTCTGCCAGACGACGAAACATGACGATGTTGTGCCACTCGGTTTTCTCAATTGTTTCGCCGCTGCTCTTGTCTTTCCAGGATTCTGTCGTGGCAATACTGAAATTACACACACAGTCGCCGCTAGGCATGTACTTGGTTTCCGGATCCTTGCCCAGGTTTCCTACGAGTATGACCTTGTTGACTCCGCGTGCCATGCTGATCCCCTATCCTTTTGCTTAAGTATATGTTTTATATTGTATTTTTAAGAATCCTCACCCTAGTTGGTGAGGGCTGCCTATTGTATGCAAAGACGTGGCAAAACACACGCAAATATATAGGCAGATGCGCCTGAAACAGGTAGCCACCTGTCCATATTCTCCGCTCCGGCAAAAGCAGTGGCCTATCTGCTACACCTGTCACTCCCTGCAGGAACACCTCAACCGTACCCCTGGCAACAAAACAGGTTATATTTATCTGTTCCCTCAGCGCCGTGAATTCGTCATGAAATACATCAGTATCCGGGGTGCCCGGACCCACAACCTGCAGAACATAGATCTGGATATACCCCGGGATCAGCTTATTGTAATCACCGGTCTGTCCGGCTCAGGGAAATCATCACTGGCATTTGACACAATTTATGCCGAGGGTCAGCGACGCTACGTTGAATCACTGTCGACCTATGCCCGGCAATTTCTGTCGATAATGGAAAAACCGGATGTGGACCACATTGAAGGACTGTCCCCGGCCATCTCCATCGAACAAAAATCCACGTCGCACAATCCACGTTCGACTGTTGGCACCGTTACCGAAATATATGACTACCTGCGATTGCTCTATGCCCGTGCCGGCCGACCACGCTGCCCCACTCACAGCAATGATCTGCAAGCTCAAACCGTTAGCCAGATGGTCGACCAGGTACTTGCACTGGAGCAAGGCTCGAAGCTACTGCTACTTGCGCCAGTAATTCAGGAACGTAAGGGCGAACACGTGCAGTTACTGGCAGACCTCCGGGCGCAGGGCTTTGTCCGGGCCCGCATCAACGGCGAGGTCTATGAGCTGGATGACCCGCCGAAACTGGATCTGCGCCGCAAGCACAGCATCGATGTTGTGGTGGACCGCTTTAAGGTCCGCGATGATCTGCGGCTGAGATTATCTGAATCATTTGAAACCGCACTGAAGCTCGCGGACGGTGTTGCACGTATTGCATGGATGGATGAATCTGATCATGCCGAGCTGGTTTTCTCTGACAAGTTCGCCTGCCCGGAATGTGGCTATGCACTGGCAGAACTTGAACCACGTTTGTTCTCTTTCAATAACCCGGTGGGCGCATGCCCGGAATGTGATGGTCTCGGCGTGCGACAGTTCTTCGACCCGGGTCGGGTTGTGCGTAATACCTCCATCAGTCTGGCTGGCGGTGCGATTCGTGGCTGGGACCGGCGTAATTCCTATTATTCGCAAGTCATTCAAAGCCTGGCCAATCATTTTGGCTTTGATATCGAAGCGCCCTACGATTCACTCAGCGAGGCAACACGCCAGGTTCTTTTATACGGCTGCGAGGATGAAGTGGAGTTTGTCTATCAGTCCACTCGGGGCGCAAGTTTTAAACGCACCCATCCGTTCGAAGGCGTCATTCCAAATCTCGAGCGCCGTTACAAAGAAACGGACTCCGGCAACGTGCGTGAAGAACTTGCCAAATACCTTAGCGTGCAACCGTGCCCCGAGTGCAAAGGCACTCGCCTGAACACAGCGGCACGTAATGTATTTGTCGCTAAACGAGCCATACCTGAGATTACCGGCGAATCCGTTGCCAATGCCCTGAAATTCTTTGATGAACTGGATTTAGGCGGCGCACGCGGTGAAATTGCCTCGAAAATCGTTAAAGAGATTAGTAACCGGCTGCGTTTTCTGGCTGATGTAGGCCTTAATTATCTGACCCTGGATCGCAGCGCAGAAACCCTGTCCGGAGGGGAGGCCCAGCGCATAAGACTGGCCAGCCAGATTGGTTCCGGACTTGTAGGCGTCATGTATATCCTGGATGAACCATCGATAGGCCTGCATCAGCGTGATAATGCACGTCTGTTAAATACGCTGATCCGGCTCCGCGATCTCGGCAATACAGTCATGGTAGTGGAGCATGACGAAGAAGCCATAATGGCTGCCGATCACGTCATCGACCTGGGGCCAGGTGCAGGTGTACATGGCGGACAACTGGTTGCCCAGGGCACGCCTGAGCAGATACTGCATAATTCTGCATCACTTACCGGCCAATATCTTTCGGGCCGAAGACGCATTGAAGTCCCGGCCACACGTAGTCCAGTTGATAGTAAAAAACAGATAAGCATCAAAAATGCGAGTGGCAATAACCTGAAAAATATCGATGTCGACATACCCATCGGCATCATGACCTGTATTACAGGTGTTTCCGGTTCAGGAAAATCGACACTGATCAATGACACGCTCTATAAAAAGGCCGCAGAAGTCATCAACAAAAGCAGTCATAGTCCGGCACCCTGTAAAGAGGTTACAGGCCTTGAGCACATAGACCGTATTATAGATATCAGTCAGTCGCCTATAGGTCGGACACCGCGTTCAAACCCGGCAACCTATGCAGGGCTGTTCACACCTGTACGTGAACTTTTCGCCGGCACCCAGGAAGCTCGCTCGCGTGGTTATAAAGCAGGTCGCTTCAGTTTTAACGTCAAGGGCGGTCGTTGCGAATCCTGTCAGGGTGATGGTGTCATCCGGGTCGAAATGCATTTTCTGCCGGACGTTTATGTGCCCTGCGATCTTTGTAAAGGCAAACGCTACAACCGGGAAACGCTGGAGATTAAATACAAAGGCCGCAATATTCATGAAGTACTCGACATGACTGTTGAGGAGGCTCTGGAGATGTTCAGGAATATCCCCGTAGTGGCGCGCAAGTTGCAGACACTGCTGGATGTAGGACTAAGTTACATACGACTGGGGCAGAGCGCGACTACCCTGTCCGGCGGTGAAGCACAGCGTGTAAAACTTGCCAAGGAACTGTCAAAACGCGCCACCGGCAGCACGCTATACATACTCGATGAACCCACGACAGGGCTGCACTTTTACGATATAGAGCAGTTGCTCAATGTACTGCAAACACTCCGGGATCAGGGCAACACAGTTGTAGTAATCGAACACAATCTGGACGTCATCAAGACCGCCGACTGGATTATCGATCTTGGGCCGGAAGGCGGCGATGGTGGCGGTATGATTGTTGCGACCGGCACGCCTGAAGATGTTGCTGCTAACCCAGCTTCATTTACCGGGCAATATCTTGCACCCCTGCTGGAGCGTACAGCACTAAAACAGGCCAGCGGAACTGCCTGACCAACTCTCGCCGAACCCGCACTGTTGCACGAACTGAATCTCGCCTGACCCATGCAGGGCAAAATTACCACGGTGTCTTACCCCCCCGCTTACGCTAGCCGCTGAATTTAACCTTAAGAAATAAAGAGTCAGACACCCGATTCGTTATGCTGCAGCTGCACGTTCCATGCGCAGCTGTCCAACCCCAAACATTTCCAGTCGATAGTTGGAGCGTCTTTGGTCCGGGGGTATTGCACTCCGCGATGGCTCCCTGCGGTCTTCAATGAGGCTGTCTTTTCAGGCGCCAGCATGGCGGCTGAAAAGACCTTTAGCCGAATTAATGCCGGGTAAAGCGCAGCTATTCCCGGCCGCTTAACTCGCTCCGAGCTATACCCCCGGACCAAAGACGCGTAGCCCACGGCACCAAAAAGTTTAATTCCAACACCAAAAATGCGATCAGTTTTTAATGCTCTCAGCACAGGTAATACAAAGTCTGACCGTTGGGTCAAACTCAAGCCGTTTGGGATTAATAGTTTCACCACATTCCTGACATTCACCGTATTCACCACGCTCTAACCGGTGCAAAGCAGATTCCACACCCCGCAGGGTTGCAGCCCGACGACGGTTCGCCGCCTGTGACATGGCCTGTGCCTGCAGTGCATCCATGCGCGACAGCCGGCCCACCCTGGTTTGATCCAGCTCGACTGTTTGGGCGGCTGCTTCTCCCGCCTCATCCATATCCTGCAGCTTGGCGCGTAACTCAATTAACAACCGCTTAAAGTGCTCGGGATCGACAGCTTGTTCACTCATGGATTTATAAATCTGGTTAGTCAGCCTCAGGCGAGCGACTGTATGCCAACTGCCTGCCTGACTCGCGCATTTAGCGCACGCGAATGCTCGCGCGCACGAGCAGCACCCTGTTGCAGGATCGACTCAATATGCGCCGGATCTGCAATCAGTTTTTCGTATTCCTCGCGTGGCCCGGCAAGATGTGCATCCAGATATTCGAACAATTCCTGCTTGGCATCTCCCCAGCCCAGGCCATCAAGCAGTTTCTGCCGGTACACGGCTACTTCTTCTGCGGTCGCGAATGCTTTATAGATATCAAACAGGGTGCAGTCATCCGGATCTTTAGGTTCTCCAGGCTCCCGCAAATTGGTTTTGATTTTCATAATCAGTTTGCGCAGCTTCTTCGGCGGCACGAACAACGGGATAGTATTGTTGTAACTTTTACTCATCTTGCGACCATCAAGGCCAGTCAGAACAGCCGTATGCTTATCAACCACGGCTTCAGGCAGTACGAAGGTTGCTCCATAAATATGATTGAACCGCTGCGCTATATCACGCGCCATTTCCACATGCTGGATCTGATCTTTGCCCACCGGAACTTTCTGTGCACTGAACATGAGAATATCTGCAGCCATCAGTACCGGATAGCTGAATAACGCCATGCTCACACCCTTGTCAGGGTCGCGCGAGCCACTTGCCTCATTATTCTGCACCGTAGCCTTGTAGGCATGCGCACGATTCATGAGGCCTTTGGCGGTCACACTGCTGATAATCCAGGTCAGCTCAGGTATCTCGGGAATATCCGACTGCCGATAAAAAATTGATTTATCCGTATCGAGGCCCAGGGCCAGCCAGGTCGCTGCAACTTCCAGACTGGACTGCCGCAAGCGCCCCGGATCCTGATTTTTGACCAGCGCATGGTAATCCGCCAGAAAATAGAATGAATTAACGCCATCGGCCTGACTGGCTGCTATCGCTGGCCGAATTGCGCCCACATAATTACCCAGGTGAGGTGTCCCCGTTGTCGTTATACCCGTCAGTACTGTCTGTTTGCTCATGTTGTTGCGTTCCCATGGGCACACTGGCCCGTCTATACGCCATGATGCCCCAGAAAAGTGCTTCTGTTAACCGCACAGCCTGACGGACCTACATCTGGTAATAAGTATGTGCCAGCCTTCCCCCGGGAACAGCTAGACAGTGGGGTATAGTGGCCACCCACATGGATACCGAAACCCGGCAGCAGCTCTATACAGCCCATATTAAAGAGTTACAACATCGTTATGATCAGGCGCTGGAGCTGGCTGGCTGCAGGGCTGTGTTAATAGCGGCGGGTACCCCGGTGGGTATTTTTGAGGACGATCAGCACCTGCCATTCAAACCCAACCCTCATTTGCTGCAATGGGCGCCGTTAACGGAGCATCCCGACTCAATACTGACCTATATACCGGGCCAGACACCGGAGCTGCTGGTATACGCACCAGCTGATTACTGGCACCGTACTGCACCCGTATCTGACCTGATCATGGATGGCCCGATTAACGTACGCATGATTCACAACGGTGCGGAGTTACTCAGGCACGCGAAATCCCTGCCCGCCCGCAGCGCATTTCTGGGAGAGCTGCGCCAGCGCGAAGACAGTTTTGGACTCAGACGGGTTAATCCGAAAAAACTGCTGGATTTCCTGTATTACCAGCGCAGTTTCAAAACCCCATGGGAAGTGGCCAATATAAAGCAGGCCAACCACATTGCCGTAACAGGACATCGGGCAGCAGAAAATTGTTTCCGCAATGGTGGCAGTGAATATGCCATACAAAATACATTTCGGGTTGCCTGCAATAGCACCGATAACGAGTTGCCCTATCCCCCTATTGTGGCAATAAATCAGCATGCCGCTACGCTGCATTACCAGCGTCTGGATCGAATCGCTGTAGAAAATAACAGTCTGCTAATAGATGCAGGAACCAGCACTGATGGCTATGCGAGTGACATCACTCGCACCTATACGAATAATGCTGATTTCAACACTCTGATCGAGGCTATGGATAAACTCCAGCAGCAACTATGCACCACGGCACTGGCCGGGGCAGATTATCGCGAGCTGCATCTGACCGCCCATCATGGCATCAGCCAGGTGTTGCGGGAGGCTGAAATTATTGACATGCCGCCGGAAGAGGCCATAGCAACCGGGGTATCACGCACATTTTTTCCCCACGGGCTGGGGCATTTTCTGGGTTTACAGGTGCATGATGTGGGCGCCCTACTGGCAGGTACAACCGGCCAGCAAATAGCTCGGCCGGAGGACGACCCCTATCTCCGTCTTACCCGAATTCTGGAACCCGGCAATATCATTACTATTGAACCCGGAATTTATTTTATAGCGTCACTGCTGGAACAACTCCGGCAGAAGCCCGCAAGCAAAAAAGTAAACTGGGTGCATGTTGAGCATTTTATGCAGTTTGGTGGAATCCGCATCGAGGACAATATTCATATTACCGAAACCGGCAACACCAACCTGACCCGGGACGCTTTTGCAGCGCTGTGATATACATAGCCGCTAATGAAAACCTCTGAGCTGCAATTCAATATTATTTATACCTCAGGCACAGTGCGCTATCTCACGCCTTTTATCCTGACTTTGCTGAAGTGGTCCGACTGTCGCTACCGGCTGGTAGCAAATGGCTGTTCACCTTCCGAGTGTGAATTGCTAACCACCATTTGCAATCTGGATGAACGGCTTGAGTTACTCATCATGCCGGAGCAACGCATGGTGCCACACGGAGAAACTCTGGACTTTCTCCATGCACGAACAGATTCAGACTATTTCTGCTTTATGGATTCAGACATCCTTGCAGTTGGGCCGTTTTTTGATGATTTCCGCGATATTCTGGATGCCACAGATTTATTCTCATCGTGCCTGCCTCTATGGCACAACTCCCGTGACATTACGATTCCCAAATACTTTCGCCATATGCATGGCATTCATGCGTATACCGATAATGGGCATACCATCGCCTGCGATTACTTTGTTATCTATGACAACAAAGCCTTTACGGATGCGCGCAGAGCCACGGGTGTGGGTCTGGCCGTTTGTGGCTGGGATGACATATCACCTGAAAATCAAAAAGTATTACAGGAAATGGGGCAGGCAAAAAGTGATTATGACAGCGGCAAAGTCCTGACTATGCTGATGGCTGCACGTGGTGCCAGGGTGAATTTCAGACAAAGCGACTTGCTTAATCATATCGGCGGTTTCACAGAAGTCGGCGCTTTAAAAGGGGCCATGCTTTATTCACGAGGGCGTATGGATGACTGTGCCAATCTACTTCCCCGGGCATTGGGTAATGGAATAATTCACCTTGCAGACCTCTGGTATGTATGGAAAAGAGGTTCACCGGGAAATACACGCCGGGAAAATCTGAACCTGGTCAGCCGGATGC
>Ga0114950_10001164_pt1 | contig 19560 bp, 20 predicted proteins | sample N075metaG_FD_83503 | JGI IMG/M metagenome (GOLD analysis project Ga0114950, IMG submission 83503) | Deep subsurface microbial communities from Kermadec Trench to uncover new lineages of life (NeLLi) - N075 metaG | ecosystem: Environmental > Aquatic > Marine > Ocean trench > Sediment | place... | reverse complement strand
GCTGTTCATGAGCAGAAGGGCCACGCGATCGCCGGGCTTCACGCCCACCTCGGTCAACATGTGTGCCGTCTGGTTGCAGCGCTCGTTCCACTCGCGAAAAGTAAAACGACGGCCGGTATCGGCGTCGACGAAGCCTTCCATGTTCGGCGACAGGCTGGCCCTCTTCGCCAGAAAGAGCCCGATGTTATTCAGCATCCAAAGCCTCCTCGATTGAAGGGCACATTCTGGCACACCGACGATGAGGCCCGTTCGCCGTGGAGAAGGTACCCGCGAGGAGGCACTCGAGCTCAGGCACGCTTCACCTCCTCTGATGCTGCGTGTTTCGCCTGCTGCGACCGGCGCCGAAGACGGAGCAGGAGCCAGATCAGGGCTGCAAACGCCGACACGACCGGGACGAGCGCGCCTGTCGACGAGATAAGGAAGGCGAGAGCACCCACGAAGTTGTCGCCGGCCTCGCGAAAGGCATTGGAAAGGGTTCGGAACATGCCACCTTTGCTGCCGGCTATCGCTGGCCTCGGCTCGTGCAGCTCGAGCTGTAATGTTGCCATCGTCACCTGATGGTCCCAGAAGCGGCGGCGGCCTTCCATCTGATCGATCTGGCCGCGTACTCGCGCCAGCTCACGCTCGATCTCGAGCAGGTCCTTGAGCTCGTTGCTCGACCGGTCGAGCAACACGAGCAAGCGCGACTCCAGCTTCGTCTGAGTGGCGAGGCGGATCTCCAGGTCGAAGTACTGCTCAGTGATGTCCTGCGCGGTGATCTGGAGCGCTTCGACCTCGCCCTGCTCTTGCGCCTGTTCGAGCAGCTCATCGAGGGCGTCGGCCGGCACTCGGCAGGTAAGAGATGCACTCTTGACGCCGTAGGCATCTTCGGATCGGGACTCGCTGCCGACGTAGCCGCCGGCGGCCTCCACCAGCGCTCGGATCTGCGCAGTAGCTTCGTCAGTGGAGCTCACCTCCAGGGTCACCGAGGCGTTGCGAATCAGCTTTCGAGCTTCGGTCGTAGTCGCACTGAGCTGACCACCCTCCGGCGGAGCGGACTGGGCAGGCGGTCCGGCCTCGACTTCCCGAAAGGCACCCGATGCAACCGATTCGAAAGCGACTTCTTCAGAGGCAAGACCGTCGAAGGAGCGCTTCGCCGCGCAACCGAGTGCTAAAACGGCACAGGAGAGCGCAACAAGGAGTCTGCGAACAGCGGGGTCGGTCGATGAGCGTCGGGACATGAGGGACTCCTTACCTTCGCAAGTCGTTGGAAACCAACGCAGAACCGGGGGCATTGTCGACCATCCTAGGGAAGCGCCTCAGACACCTTTCGTCTAGACCTTGAAGGGCTCAGTTCGTCCGATCCGGTGATCGTACCTCGCACCACGACATCCTCTCCAGGGCCGAAGTCAGTTGCGAACCGGGAGCTGGAACGATCGATACACATCGTCCTCTGAGCCTGCCTCGCCATCGGGACCTACGCTCCAGATGACGAAACCCTCTTCGGTCGTGTTGTAGCCGTACCGGAGACCGTCGAAGGGATCCAGAGGGTGCGCCTGATCGGGGTGCTCGGCGGTCCACATCTCGTAGATCACGTCGATGTCTTCCGTCGCGAAGCCATTGCGGCTGTGAAATGTCCGAACCAAGCGCGAAAGTCTGTCGACGTCCTCGTCCAGCTGGACCATGGCAGCCGGGACATCGATCTCGGTCGCCCCGGCGAGCGCTACGGGGCCCTCCAATGTCGAGGACTCGGCCTGCGAAACCTCGGCGACTTGCCGGATGGCCGGGATCAAGACGACTCCTACGAGCACCACCAGACCGGCGATCGGCAGTGCGAGCGCAAGAGTCAATATACCGATCGCCCGTGCCACTCCCCTTCTTCCCCAAGGGCCTGAGCCAAGCGAGGGATCGAGGGCCGCAACTCGCTCGGCGAGCGTCGGATACCCGGTCAGCCAACGCGCCAGCGTCATGAGCCCCGTGTCGAGATCATGTCGCTGATCTACGAAGGCGTCGAGATCGACCCGCTTCGCCCGTCGGCCGCCCACAGCCAGAATCGCAAGACCGCGCAGTGCGCCACCACGATCGCCTGACAGTGCGGTGCCGAAACGATCGCAGGTGTACTCCCGAGCACGCGAGTAGGCCGCGCCGAGGAAAGGAACGATCAGCCCCGGTAGGAGCAGCCAAAGAAACCGCAGGTGCCCGGCACGGATGTGACAGAGCTCGTGACCGATGATCATGTCGCGAGCACCAGGGTCGTCTTCGCAGGCGTCGAGCAGATCGGAGTAGACAACGATCATCTCCGAGCGCAGGAATTTCGTGGCGAGAGCGTTGAGGGCACCCCCCTCCTGAAGGAGATAGGTGTCCGGCGCCTCGTCGAGGCCCGCTCTCGCCGCCAGCTCGACGACGCGGGCGTGGAGCTCGGGAAACTGGCGGGGGCTCAGCTTCACGGCGCTCCCACGGATGTGGGCGATGAACACGACGTGCGCCACGAAGAGAAACAGAGCGATAAGCCCGACGTAGAAGATGCCGATAATCGACATCGCCAGGGCCAGCCAGATGCCGAGCGACGAGAGGGCGACCAGTGATAGCTTGGTGAATTCGAGGAGACACGATGGAACTACTGAAAGAGCTCTGCGAAGCATCCGGAGCGCCGGGATTCGAAGACCGGATCCGGGACATCTACCGCCGCGAGATCGAGCCGCTAGTCGATCGCGTCGAGACCGACGGCATCGGCAACGTCATCGCCGTCAAAAACGGCAAGGGCGAGGCGCCGCGCAAGGTGATGCTGGCCGGCCATCTCGACGAGATCGGCTTCGTCGTCAGATTCGTCGACGACAACGGCTTCCTGCGCCTACACCCACTGGGCGGCTTCGATCCCAAGACCCTGATCGCCAGGCGAGTCTGCATCCGCACCCGTGAGCATGGTGATCTCACCGGCGTCATCGGCACCAAGCCGATCCACATCATGAAAGACGAGGAGCGCAAGAAGCTTCCCGAGATCGACGATCTCTTCGTCGACACCGGGCTCGAGGCAGAGGCGGTGGCGAGTCGCATCAGAATCGGCGACCCTGTGACCCTGCAAGCCAGCTTCATTCAGGTCGGGGACTACTACACCGCCAAATCGCTCGACAATCGGGTATCGATCTACACCCTCGTCGAAGCCCTTCGCCGGTTGGGAGAGCACAACGTCGAGATCTATGCAGTTGCCACGTGTCAGGAGGAGGTCGGTCTGCGCGGCGCCCAAACCGCGGCGCATCGCATCGCTCCCGACATCGGCGTCGCGATCGATGTCACTCTCGCCTGCGACGTCCCCGGCTCGAAGCCCGACCAGCACATCACCGATCTTCGAAAAGGCGCCGCGATCAAGATTCTCGACTCCTCTTTCATCGCCGCACCGAAACTCGTCGAGCACTTTCGCCAGCTCGCCGAAGAGCACGCGATTCCGTACCAAATGGAAATCCTGCCCCGCGGCGGTACCGACGCCGGAGCCATCCAGCGAGCCGCCAATGCAGTCCCCTCGATTACACTCTCGATCCCTACCCGCTACCTGCACAGCACTGTCGAGACAATCTACGGCCCCGATCTCGAGGCAGTGGTCGATCTCCTCGCGAGGTTCCTGGAGACTGCGGACGAAGTGGATCTGGAGTATTGACGGCCTCTTCGGGGATTCAAGCAGCGAAGAGAAGAAGGTTGCCGAGGCTTGAATCGACCCCAAAATACCGATATGATCCGCCGTCTGCGGCGCCGCTGGCCAACGCCCGCGAAGAGGTACGAGAAACGTGAAAAAAGACATTCATCCTGAATACCATCCGGTCCTCTACGTCGATTCCGGCGCCGACTTCGAGTTCCAGTCGCGCTCGACCATGAAGAGCGACGAAGTTCGCGAGATTGATGGTGTCGACCACTACGTGGTCCGCCTCGAGATCTCTTCGGCGTCGCATCCCTTCTACACTGGCAAGCAGCACTTCGTCGACACCGCCGGGCGGATCGAGAAGTTTCAGCGCAAGTACGGCGACCTGTTGGGCGCCGCGACACCGACTGAGGCCTAGAGCATGGCAACAAAGGCAAAGATCGCAAAGAACGAGCAGCGAAAGAAGATCGTGGCGCGCTACCGCGAGCGCCGGCTGGAGCTCAAGGCGCTGGCCGCCGATCCGAGCCTGTCGCGGGAGGACCAGCAGACGGCGCGCATAGCTCTCAGCAAACTGCCTCGAGATGCGAGCCCGACCCGAGTCCGCAATCGTTGCGTCCTGACCGGTCGGCCGCGCGGCTACTATCGCAAGTTCGGCCTGTCGCGAATTGCTCTGCGCGAGCTCGCCCTGCGCGGCGAGCTGCCGGGCATGGTCAAATCCAGCTGGTAGACCCGAACAAGTCGACGAGCGCCTCTCCCACCCGTTGTGGGTCGTGGCGCACCAGCGACGTCGCGGACATCAACTCCGCCGAGCGGATGATCCGGACGCCGAGCTCCTCGAGCCGCAGCCGATCGACCTCTACTCGGTGAGCCTCGTCGGACTCATAGCGAGCGAGCAGATGGGCGGGGATCGGCCCATCGTGTACTAGTACGGCATCCGGAACTCGGCCGCCGTAGTGCCGAATGCGCTCGACATGGTGCGAGGCCGAATATCCCATCGTTTCGCCGTACTTGGTCATCAGATTGAGGACGTAGATGAGCGGCGCACGGGCTTCGGTGAGCGCCTCAGAGACGCCCTGGACGATGAGATTGGGTATCGTCGACGTGTACAGGTCGCCCGGAGCGAGAACGATGAAGTCGCTCTCGGCGATCGCTTCGAGCGCCTCGTCGTTGGCCTTCGCATCGCGATCCAGAAACACACGCTCGATCGGAATCGAGGGTCCTGGCTTCGGTACATCGATGTTCGCCTCGCCGACGATGGTGGTGCCATCCGCGAGCTCGGCGCAGATATGACAGTCGTCCCAAGTCACGGGAATCACCCGGCCTCGGATCTTGAGAATCCGAGAAATAGCATCGAGGGCCTCCTTTTGCGAGCCCAGCACCTGGGTGAGCGCCAGAAGAAAGAGGTTGCCGAAGTTGCGCCCGGCAAGAGGAGGATCCGCGAACCGATGCGAGAAGAGCTCGCGCAGCAACTGTGACTCCCCCGAGAGAGCAACGAGGCATCGCCTGACATCACCTGGGGGCAAGACGCCGAACTCATCGCGAAGTCGACCGGAGTCACCGCCCGAGTCCATCATCGAGACGATCGAACGGATCGTCAGCTCACTGTAGTCCCTGAGGCCGCTGAGAACGTTGAAGGATCCGGTGCCCCCACCGATGACGGTGACGATCGTCGTGCTCACTGGGCTCTCAGTCGTTCGCCCACTCGCGCAGCGCCACGAACAGATCGCAGTCCGCGACGTCCGCTTCCCAGGCCCTGCACTCCAGGGCGATCGGCGCCTTGACTGCCAGAAGCGGATCGGCCCCGGGCGTCATTGCAGCCGTCTCTTCTCGCAGCCAGCTCAGGGTCGATTCCAGCGACGACGCACCGGCCCGAAGACGCTCCTCCAGCTTCGGCAGCGTGTCCGTCTGAAAGAGCAGCTTCTGGTCGAGATCGACGATGTCCGGAAGCAGCAGCGCGGCGTCGCCGAGGTTGCAGTCGATGCGCCCCAGGAGCTCGTTGTAGGCAGTATTGGCCAGTGCGCCGGCTTCCGCCCGAATGTGCTCGAGAAGGCCTTCTCGAACCACAGTGGCATCCTCGGGGCGCGGCAGGCGCTGCACGTAGAGCTTGAGCTTGGCCTCCGTACCGGAAGGGCGAACCGCCAGAACAAAGCGCTCGGTGAACATCTGCACGACGTTGCGGGGCAGGCGGTCCGAGTCACTGACGAAGGGACCGTGCTCGTCTTCGTCCCAGTAGTCGACCATCCGAGTAACGGTGTCGCCCGCCAATCGCTCCGGTGGCGATCTGCGCAGCGATTCCATGATGGCGTCCTTGCGCACCATGCCGGATGCACCGAGCATGACAATCGAGCGATTGACACAATCGTATCCTCCGACCTCGTCGAGAATCGACCTGTAGTAGTCGAGCAGGTTGCGACCCTCGCTGCGAAGGCGTTGGTGAAGCGCCGCCAGCAACATGCAAGCAGGCGTGGCGTCCTTGTCCAGAATGTCGGGGCTGGTGATGATGCCGTGGCTCTCCTCAGCCGCCAGAACGAGGTCCGAAGGCGAGCAACGGATCGTCCGGAAAACGCCGTCCCGATCGAGCCGCTTGAGAACGTCAGCGACCCACTTGAATCCAACGAGAAGGTCGTCGACCTTCCACGAGTCGCCGGCTCGATCGGTGATCGCTCCAAGAATCCTACTGGTGACCAGGGTCTCGATGACCAGCCCGCGACGGCGCGGACCGCTCGGGTCCAGCATCAGGAAGTAGCACAGGAGCGCGGCTATCTGATTGCCGTCGAAGTGATACCAGGATCCGTCTTCGAGCTTGGCCTCGAGGCCTACGCGATCGGCGTCCGGGTCGCTCGACAGCACGACCGTGCTGCCAACCGAGTCGGCGAAAGTCCTGGCCGGAAGGGTCGCTTCCGGGATCTCGGGGTTGGGCGCGTTGAAGGGAATACCCGGGAATCGCCCGTCCGGCCCCTCGTCGGGCGGGCTCGATACGGGAAAGCCGAGTCGCTCGAGCACGTCGCCGACACTCTCGAGGCCGCACCCGCACAGAGGCGTATACACGATCGGCACATCCGGTCGCGGCTCCCAGAGGTCTCCGTAGCTCTTCAGGTAGCGCCGCACGTAGTCCTCGTGAAAGTCGGCGGGAATCGCGCGAATCAGACCCTCCGCCAGCGCTTCGTCGAACGGCACCGAGTGAATATCGGTCGCGTCTCGCATCGCTTCGAGCAGGAGCTGATCCTGAGGTGGAATCGGCTGACTTCCGGAGTCGTCGTAGAGCTTCAAACCGTTGTCATCGGGTGGATTGTGACTGGCGGAAAGGTTGAGACCGCCGAGAACTTCGTCGAGCTGCCCGATGAGGAAGGACAGCTCCGGCGTAGTCAAAACAGCGCTGTCCGATTGCGGATCCTGAAAGTAGGCCGTAATTCCGTTGCCGGCGTAGATCTCACAAGCCAGGCGGCCGAGCGATCTCGAGGACATTCCGAGGAGCGGATGCCCGTCGCCCAGGAAGCCGTACACGCCGGCGAAGTCGTTGAAAACCCTGACGTCGTTGGCCACGACGACGCAGGGTGCGCGGCGATCCGCAAACGCCGAAAGCAGATAGTCGCAGTGGCCCTGGACGGTCATGGCGACGGTCGTCGGGTTGAGGCGATTGGCGCCGTAACCGACCCTTCCTCGGCGGCCCCCGGTACCAAAGGGTAAGACCTGGTAGAAGGCATCCAAGAGCAGCTCGAGATGCTCTTCGGAAAGATGTTTCTCCAGGCACCCACGGTTCGCAAAGGGCACCCGGCCCGACAACCAGAATTCCAGCTGATCGCCGGCCTGCCGGCCCAAGTCGGCGTACCTCTCCGAGAGCAGGCTACGTATGCGAGCCAGCTTCGCGGAAAGGTTCACTGCGTTGCCTTCCATCAGGTCCCCATCGGAGCGAGAGAGGCGGTGCAAAGCACCGTTAAATCGGGGTCGGAACGGCCGCCTGCGGCCGCGCCGTATCCTAGTACAGCAGGAGCGCGCGGGCCTGCGGTCCGCCCGCCGCGTGCTACTCTTGCGAACTCGATCTAGACGGGGGGAGGCCATGAAAAAGAGTCCGATCTCGGCCATTTCACGACGGCGATTCGTCGGTGGCCTGGCAGCATCGGCTGCCGCGATCACAATCGTTCCACGCCGTGTTCTGGGTGGTCAGGGGTTCACTGCTCCCAGCGACACCCTCAACATCGCGGCCATCGGCGCTGGCGGCCGGGCGCGAAGCGACATCGCGGGCTGCGCGCACGAGAACATCGTCGCTCTCTGCGACGTCGACTGGTCGATGGCGGCGAGGAGCTTCGCCGCCTTCCCGAAGGCGGCCCGCTACAAGGACTTCCGAGTCATGTTGGAGAAGGAGAAGGGGATCGATGCGGTCATCGTCGCCACCCCGGACCACGTCCACGCCATTGCAGCGACGGCGGCAATGCAGCTCGGCAAGCATGTCTACTGCGAGAAGCCACTGACCCGCACGATCGCCGAAGCCCGCGCCCTCGGTGAGCTCGCCCGCAGTTCCGGTGTCGCCACCCAGATGGGGAATCAGGGCCACGCCATGGAAGGAACGCGCCTGATTCGGGAATGGATCGAGGCGGACCTCATCGGCACTGTTCGAGAGGTCCACTACTGGACGAACCGTCCGATCTGGCCGCAGGCGATCCAGCGTCCGACCGAGGCGTTCCACGTACCCAAGGATCTAGACTGGGACCTCTTTCTCGGCCCGGCGCCCTTCCGCCCGTACCACCCCGCCTACCACCCCTTCAAGTGGCGTGGCTGGTGGGACTACGGCACTGGCGCCTTGGGCGACATTGCCTGCCACGCGATGGACGCGGCATTCTGGACTTTCGGCCTGAAGGATCCCACTCGCATCGTCGCCGAGACGACGCCGCTCTTCAAAGAGACGGCACCCGCGGCAGCGCGAATCGAATACTCCTTCCCGGAGACCGCCGATCGGCAGGCTCTCAAGGTGGTGTGGCGAGACGGCGGTCTCAATCCGCCCCGCCCGCCAGTGCTCGAAGCACACGAGTCCTTGCCGTCCCCCAGCGGCCAGCTCTTCGTCGGCGACAAGGGACTGCTGACCGCCGGCATCTACGGCGAGAACCCCCATCTGTACCCACAGCACCTTCACGACGCCGTAGTGGCCGACCCACCACCCCAGACCTACGCTCGCACCGAAGGGGTCTACAAAGAGTGGACCGAGGCCTGCAAAGGCAACGGAGTAACAGGCTCCGACTTCGCCGACCACTCCGGCCCCCTCACCGAGATGGTGCTCCTCGGCAACCTCGCGGTCCGAACGCAGGAGGAAATCGAGTGGGACGCAAAGAAAGGGCGGGTGACGAACGTGGATGAGGCGAACGAGTTTCTCTCCGAAGAGCCGCGCAAAGGCTGGGGATGAGAAGAGGGGGGGAAAGACAGTTGGTTCGCTTCGCGACTACGAGTCGTGATGCGATGTAGGTGCGGGTTCTGATTGCGAGCTGACAAGGAGACGAGAGTGAGGGCGACGTGTAGTGGACTCTCGGTTTCTGCACGTTCCGAGACCGGAGACTCGGAACCCCCCCGGTCTCTCTTCAAATCGATCCTTTCTTCGGCCTACCTGCCTGTCTTTGGATCGCGCCACGACTCGTAGTCGCGAAGCGAACAAAACTTCTTTTTCCCTCTCCCCCTACATTCTTCCGCGCAGCCCCTCAGATACTGCGCCCCACGGCCGGCACGATGATGCGTAGCTGATCCATCAGCTGCTGAAACGCCTCCGGATACAGCGACTGCGCGGCATCGGAAAGAGCCTCGTCGGCGTTCTGGTGTACTTCGATGAGAAGGCCGTCCGCGCCTGCGGCGACTGCGGCTCGGGCCATTGGCGCCACCTTGTCGCGCACCCCGGTGCCGAAGCTCGGATCGGCGACCACCGGCAGATGGGAGAGCTGACGAAGAACCGGAATAGCCGACAGGTCCATGGTGTAGCGCGTCGACGATTCGAAGGTGCGGATGCCTTGCTCACACAAAATGATGCGCTCGTTGCCCGCTGCGGCAACGTACTCGGCCGACAGCAGCCAATCTTCGATCGTCGCGGCCGGACTACGCTTCAGAAGCACCGGCTTACCTACCGTTCCGAGCTCCGTGAGCAGGACCGAATTCTGCATGTTGCGGGCGCCTACGATCAGGATGTCGGCGTGGCGGGCAACCAGCTCGACATGGGCAGGCGCCATCACTTCGCTGGCAACCAGCAGGTGATGCTCGTCGGCCGCCGCGCGAAGCCACTCGAGCGACCCCTCTCCATGCCCCCGAAAGGCGTAGGGACGAGCTCGCGAAGTGAACGCCGACCCTCGCAGTATGTGAGCACCCGCCGCAGCCACGGCGCGTGCCGCACCATGGATTAGCTCTTCGCTCTCCACCAGGCCGGGGCCCGCAATGACGACGACGTCGTCGCCGCCGATCACCACCGAGCCTAGATCGATCTCGGTCGACTCGGGCTTGTACGATCGACTCACCAACTCGTAGGGGGTCGAAACCCGCACTACGTGCTCGACTCCGGGAAGAATCTCGTAGTCGCTCAGATCCATTGCCGCCGTAACTCCGACGGCACCGAGGGTCACCCTCGCCGATCCGGTAGAGCGATGAACATCGCAACCGGCCGCGAACAGCCGTTCGATGACGCTCTCCACCTCCGACTCCGAGGCGTTGGGCTTCATGACGACGATCATCCCTCTCGCTCCTTTGCAGCAATACGTTCCAGTCGTCGCGACTCATCGATAATGCGCTCGAAGAGGCGACGCACGGCGCGCTCTCCCAGTGGCCCCTTGTTCTTCGCCTGCACCTGCGCCAGCACCTTCGCCTCTCGCGCCGGCTGATAGATCGGCACCCCGGCGCCGCTCTTTACGTCGCCCACTTCGAGAGCCCAGCGGGCGCGTTGATTGAGCAGCTTGACGAGCACCGTGTCGACGTCGTCGATGTTCCGGCGCAAGCGCTCCAGCTCGGAGGCGACGTCGGGCTCGGAATCCGTCAAGAGAGCGCCCCACGGGATCGGCGACCAAGCGGCGCGGTGAGCTCGCGCACCCTCGCCTCGAGAATCGCTCCGCGATCGTCGTCGCCCGAGCACTCTTCGACCAGCCGCACCAGATGGCTGCCCACTACGACTGCATCGGCGATCTCGGCCACTGCCCCTACCTGCTCGGGCGTCGAGATGCCGAAGCCAACCGCCAGGGGCAGACGAACGAGGCGGCGAACGGCCCGCAGCTCATCGAGAAGGTCCTCGGCCAAGCTGCTCTGCTCACCGGTCACCCCCGTCCGCGACACGTAGTAGACGAAGCCAGACGACGCCTTGGAGATCTTGCGCACCCGCTTGGGGGTGCTGGTCGGCGCGAGCAGAAAGATCTGATCGAGCCCGTGCTTGCTAAGAATCGGTGAGGTCTCCTCGGCGGACTCCTCCGGTGGGAGGTCGACGAACAGCACTCCGCTGACACCGGCAGCCGAGGCTTGCTCGGCAAAGGCCTCCAGGCCACATCGGAAGATGGGATTGCTGTAGGTGAAAAGCACGATCGGAACCTCGAGCTCGGTACGCATTCGCGACACCATCGCCAGGATGCCCGAAAGAGTCGTGCCGGAGGACAGAGCGCGCTGCGAGGCACGCTGATTGGTGGGTCCATCGGCCATCGGATCACTGAATGGAACTCCGAGCTCGATGATGTCGGCTCCACCCCGGACGAGGGCACGCAACAGCTCGGGAGTCGTCTCCAGGTCCGGATCGCCGGCACAGAGATACGGAATGAAAGCGCTTCGCCGCTCCTTCCTGCAGCGTGCAAAGACCTCGGCGATCGTCGCCCCCGAACCCGAACGCTTCCGCCCCCTCATCTTTCTTCTCCCGCATCGTAGGCAATCACGGTCTCGACGTCCTTGTCGCCGCGTCCAGAGAGATTCACCAGAACGATCTGGTCGGCAGGCATGCAGGCCGCCTCCTCGGTCGCCGTGGCAATAGCATGAGCGCTCTCGAGAGCCGGCAGGATCCCTTCCGTAGCGGACAGTAAATGGAAGGCGGCGATCGCTTCGGCGTCGGAGCAAGAGGTGTACTCCACTCGACCCTCCTCATGGAGAAGCACGTGCTCCGGTCCGATCGCCGGGTAGTCGAGGCCCGCCGAAATCGAATGCGTCGTCGCCACCTGTCCCTCGTCGTCCTGCAGAATGAACGTCCTTGTACCGTGCAGTACTCCTGGGCTGCCACCCGCGAACCGAGCCGCGTGCTGGCCGAGATCGCTTCCTCGACCGCCGGCTTCGACGCCGATCAAGCGGACTCGGCTGTGCGGCAAGAAGACGTGAAAGAGTCCTATCGAGTTACTGCCGCCGCCGACGCAGGCGACCGCCAGATCAGGATCCGGACGACCGGTCTTGGCACGCAGCTGGCGACGGGCTTCCTGGCCGATTACTTTGTGAAAGTCGCGCACCATGCGCGGGAACGGATCGGGACCGAGCACCGATCCCAGGACGTAGTGCGTCGTGCGGCAAGAGGCGACCCAGTCGCGCAGCGCTTCGTTGATCGCGTCCTTGAGGGTCTGACTACCGGAGTCGACAGCAACCACCTCGGCGCCGAGAAGTCGCATCCGGTCCACGTTGAGGCGCTGACGGCGCATGTCTTTCACACCCATGAAAACAGTGCACTCGAGGCCGAGCAGGGCGGCAGCGGTTGCGGTTGCTACTCCATGCTGGCCGGCACCCGTTTCGGCAATGATCCGTTTCTTTCCCAACTCCTTCGCCAACAGCGCTTGCCCGAGTGCGTTGTTGATCTTGTGGGCGCCGGTGTGCAGCAGATCCTCGCGCTTGAGAAAGATCCGCGCACCGCCGAAATGCTCGCTCAAGCGTTCGGCGAAGTAGAGAGGGGTCGGGCGCCCGGCGTAGTCGGCGAGCAACCCGGCCAGCTTGCGCTGGAATCGACGGTCACGCCGCAGGCGGTCGTACGCAGACGACAGTTCGTCGAGCGGCGCGATCAGAGTCTCGGCAACGTAGCGTCCGCCGTAGGCTCCGAAACGCCCGGCTGCATCAGGAAGGCGTCGCCGTTTGGGCATGACGAATCTCCTCGAAGAATTGTCGCATCAGGTCGGGGTCTTTGCTGCCAGGCGCGCTCTCGACCCCTGAGCAGACATCGTAGCCGTAGACGCCGTAGCCCGAGGTCTCCAGACCACCCACGATGGCCGCGATGTTGTCCGGACGTAGGCCCCCGGCTATGAACCACGGTTTGGCGATCTCCTGCGAGCGGATCCGGCCGTGGTCCCACGTGCGGCCGCTGCCCCCGAAAAGCTTCTTGTCGTAAGCATCGAAGAGGAAGCCCCAGCAGTCAGGGTACTTCTCGAGCTCGGCGAAGTCGAAGTCGGCGCCGACCCTAAAGGCCCGAATCGCTCGCTCGCCGAAGACGGCCAGATCCAAGGGCGTTTCGTCGCCATGAAACTGCAGGAGCTCGAGATCGAGTCGGTCTGCAAGGGCCCGCACGTCGTCGACCGGATGATTGACGAAGACACCGATCAGCCTCGCCTGCGGTCCTACAGCGGCACGAATCGCCTCCGCTTGCTTCGTGTCGAGGCAACGCGCACTGCCCGGATAGAAGTTCAGGCCCAGGAAGTCGGCACCGAGATCGAGGGCCAGCACGGCATCGTCGGGCGTCGTGATGCCACAGACCTTGACTCGCGGGCGGCTCACTCCTCTCCTCCTCGCGGAGAATCGAGCAACCGCCGCAATTCGAAGCCCGGATCCCGCGCCCTGACGAGGGTCTCGCCGACCAGGAACGCATCGAAGCCTCCCTCGCGCAACCGGCGCACGTCCTCGGCACTTCGAATGCCGCTCTCCGCCACTTTGAGGGCTGCCGGCGGAAGCCGCGGCAGGAGATCGACCGACCTCTGGAGGTCTACTGAGAAGTCGCGCAGATCGCGGTTGTTCACTCCCACCAGCTCCCAACTCCGTTCACCGAGCTTGGTAACGTCCGCCAAGCTGTGGGTCTCCACCAGAGGAACCAGCCCCAGGCTACGAGCCGCCTCGGCATAGCCCCACAGGCTGTCGGCATCGTGCAGCGCGGCAATCAGCAAGACCGCGGAAGCGCCGGCACGGCGAGCCTGCTCGAGTTGCTTCGGCGTCACGACAAAGTCCTTGGCGATCACTGGCAGGCCCGAAGCGCGCCGACAACGCTCCAGCAATTCGTAGCTGCCGAAGAAGAAGTCGGGCTCGACCACCACCGAGAGCGCTGCCGCTCCGTTACGGGCGTAGACCCGTGCCTGCTCCTCGGGGTCGAAGCTTCCCACCAGAGAGCCGAGCTTCGGCGACCCCATCTTCACTTCCGCGATCACCGCGGTCCCCCGCCGCTCAGCGAGGGCCGCGCAGAGCTCGTTTCTTGTGGCGTCCTGTTGCCGCGCGACGCTTGAAGGTCGCGGAGCCGTTTCACCACCCAGCCGCTGGCGCCGGCGTTCGGTGATCTCCAGGAGGATGTCGGGGGCAGCGGTGGAACTCATACGAAAGCCTTGAGCTCCTCGAGTTTCGCCCATCCGGCGCCGGACGCCAGAATCTCGCGTGCCTTCTCGACTCCTGCCGGCAGCGAGTCTCGCACTCCGCCAACGTAGATCGCGGCGCCGGCGTTCAGCGCCGTAATGTCGGCCAAAGGCCCGGGCGCACCACTCAGGACAGCGCGCATCATCGTCGCGTTCTCTGCCGCATCGCCGCCTCGCAGGTCGTCGAGGGCGGCACGCTCGAAGTCGCAATCCTCCGGCTGAATCCGATGCAGCTCAACGTCGCCGTTGCGCACTTCGCAAACGAGGGTGGAATCGGTCGTCGTCAGCTCGTCGAGGCCGTCATCGCCATGAACGACCAGAGCATGCTCGGTCCCGAGCTCGAGTAGCACCCGAGCCATCGGCTCGACCCTGTCGGCGGCAAAGACTCCGAGCACCTGGCGCGACGCTGAGGCCGGGTTGGTGAGCGGCCCGAGCAGATTGAACACCGTGCGGATGCCGAGCTCGCGTCTGACCGGCATCACTTCCTTCATCGCCGGATGTAGAGCCGGCGCGAAGAGAAACGCGATCCCCACCGTTTCGAGTGCTCGTCCCATCGCTTCGGCATCGGTCTGCAAGGGGATGCCGAGACTCTCCAAGACGTCGGCACTACCGGACTTCGAGGACACCGCCCGATTGCCGTGTTTGGCGATGTGCACGCCGCCGGCCGCGGCCACGAACGCCGCCGCCGTCGAGATATTGAAGGTTCCTGCGCCGTCGCCACCAGTGCCACAGGTGTCGACAACGTCATCCAGCCGGTGAGGGACTGGAATCACTCTGGCGCGCATCGCAAGAGCGGCTCCGGTGATCTCCTCCACCGATTCTCCCTTCGCCGCCAGCGCGACGAGCAGGGCCGACTTGTAGATGTCCGAGAGCTCTCCGTCCATCAAGCGCCCGAACAGGCTCTCGATCTCGGATCGGCTCAGATCCTGTCCGTCTATGCACTTCGTAAGGGCTTCTCTTTCGTCCATGCCTGACCTCAGATCGTCTGCAAAAAGTTACTCATCAACGCTTCGCCTACGTCGGTCAAAATCGATTCGGGATGGAACTGAACTCCCCAGTACGGGTGCTCACGGTGGCGCAACGCCATGATCGTGGCGTCTTCGCTGCGCGCCGCCACTTCGAGGCAGTCCGGCAGCGAGTCCTCGCGTAGTCGCAGGCTGTGGTAGCGGGTCGCGGTGAACGGATCCGGTAGCTCGGCGAAGATGCCTTGACCGTCGTGGCTGATCTGCGAGGTCTTGCCGTGCATGAGAACCGGGGCGCGCTCAATGATCCCGCCGTAGGCCATCGCCAGTGATTGATGCCCAAGGCAGACCCCGAGGACCGGCATCAAGGGTTCCAGCCTGAGGAGCTCGAGACAGATGCCCGCGTTCTCGGGCCGACCCGGCCCGGGTGACAGGACCAAGGCGCTAGGCTGCCGTGCCAGGGCCTCGGCAGCCGTTTCGACATCGTTGCGCAACACCTCGACTTCGACTCCCAGGCCCAGCATGAGCTGGACCAGGTTGTAGGTGAAGGAGTCGTAGTTGTCGATCACCAGGATCACGGCCCCTCCTCGAGAGTCTGCGCCAGGCTCACTGCCTGTAGCATCGCCGCGGCCTTGCTCTCGGTCTCGTGCACCTCGCCCTCTGGATCGGAGTCCGCCACGATCCCGGCGCCGGCGGTGATCGAGATCACCCCGTCCTTGACTACCATCGTGCGGATAGCGATGCACGTATCCATGTCTCCGGTGAAGGAGAAGTAGCCAATGGCACCACCGTAGGGACCTCGAGCCTCCGGTTCGAGCTCGTCGATGATCTCCATGGCGCGGATCTTGGGGGCCCCAGACAGGGTGCCGGCGGGAAAGCACGCCAGGAGAGCGTCGAGAGCCGTGGCATCGGGCCGGATACGAGCCTCGACACCGGAGACCAGATGGATGACGTGCGAGTAGTACTCGAGAATCATGAACTCGGAGACCCGAACGCTGCCTGCCTGGGCTACTCGACCGAGATCGTTGCGACTCAGATCGACCAGCATCACATGTTCGGCGCGCTCCTTGGGATCGGCCAGGAGCTCTTCGGACAAGACTCGGTCTTCCTCGCTGGTCGACCCACGCGGGCGCGTGCCGGCGATCGGTCGAGTCTCGAGAAGATCGCCCGTCTTGCGAACCACCATCTCCGGCGAGGCGCTGATCAACGCCACGTCCGGAGTCTCCAGCAGCACCATGTAGGGGCTCGGATTCACCATCCTCAGAGCTCGATAGAGAGCCAGAGGTTCGATCGCTAGTCGTACCGACCAGCGGCGTGCAGGAACGACCTGAAAGATGTCACCGGCGACGATGTACTCCTTGGCCTTGCGAACCGCGGCCTGGTACTCCTCGCTACTGAGGCTCGGAGGCGCGGTCTCGGCCGCCGGAATCGAGCCGGACGGCACTGCCACGGCACCGCCTCCCCGGACCTCCGCGGTGAGCAGCGCTGAGAGACGGTCGAGATTCTCCTCGGCGGCGCGCTCGTCGGTCTCGCCTTCGATCTCGTTGGCGACGGCCACCACCCGCTGGCGGGCATGATCGAAAACGACAACGTTGTCGAACCTGGCGAGAGTCGCGTACGGTAGCCCGAAGGGGTCTGGCGGGCGGTTCGGCAAGTGCTCCACCAGTCGAATGGTGTCGTAGCCGAAATTGCCTACCCAACCACCACTGAAGGGAATCGAATCGGCCTCCGCTGAAACCTCGTCGAGCAGGTTCTGGAGCGTCTCGAGCGGCGGGCCTTCGATCGTTCTTCGGCTGTCGCCAGCCTCGATCTCGACCCGGCCCGGAAAGACCCGGCAGATCTTCGAAGGCTTCGCTCCGAGGAAGCTGAAGCGCGACACATGCTCCCCTCCCGCCACGCTCTCGAGCAGAAACCGATGCTCTGAGAACGACTGCAGACGGCGATAGATCGCCAGCGGCGTGAGGCTGTCGGCCAGAAACTCCCGGCGATGAGAAATCGCCCGTCGAGTCTCGGATATTGGGATCTTCCTAGGCATCTCCAAAGACATGAATTCCTAACACTGAGTCAAGTTTCTGTGAAGAGCCGCCGAAACAAGATTCAGTCCTGCCGTCGAGCGTGCCCCATATCGCCGGAGCGCAGGAGCGAGGCGCGGAGGCGTACTTCGGTACGTCGCACAAGCCGAGCGACGAGCATTCGGTGAGATGGGGTGCGATCGGCGGCAGGACCGGCTGTGTCGGATCGCTTCATGATTCCCGATGCCTCTTCTCGAGCTCTGCGGTGACATCTTCCAGGCTCACTCCCGACGCCAGAAGCAGCACCAGCAAGTGGTACACGAGGTCGGCCGCCTCGCCGACCAGCTCCTGCCGGCCAGAGTCCTCGCCAACGCGCAGCGCCGCGATCACCGTCTCGACGGCCTCCTCGCCCACCTTCTGCGCAACCCGGTCGGGACCAGCGGCGAGAAGTCGCGCCGTGTAGCTCTCTTCGGGGTCGGCACTCTGGCGCTTCGCCAGCACTCGCCACAGCCAGCCCAGATCCGTGCCGCTCACAGTGCGCCCTCCACTCTCATTCTGAAGCCCCGCTCGGCGAGTCGGTTCTTGACTTCGTTGACGGTGAAGCTCGAGTCGTGAAAGATCGAGGCCGCCAGCACTGCCGCCGAACCGACCTCGAGAGCCGCGGCCAGATGCCCGACCCGGCCCGCACCTCCGGACGCGATGACCGGCACCGTAACCATGCGGCTCACCTTGCCGAGGAGCTCCAGATCGTAGCCGTCCTGGGTGCCATCGCTGTCGATGCTGGTGAGCAAAATCTCACCCGCACCACGCTCAACGCCTTCACGAATCCAGTCGAGAACATCGAGACCGGTTGGGGTCCGGCCGCCGTGGGTGACCACTTCCCACCAGCCGTCGCCGGCGTCATCGATCGCCCGGCGGGCGTCGACCGACAGAACCACACACTGCGAGCCGAAGCGCTCGGCGAGCTCCGTTAGCAGAGCCGGCTTGCCAACCGCCGCAGTATTGACGGCCACTTTGTCGGCGCCCGCCAGCAGGAGTCGCCGAGCGTCCTCCGGCTCTAGCACCCCGCCGCCAACGGTCAGCGGGATGAACACCTTCTCGGCCGTGCGGCTCACCCACTCGAGATTGGTGCGTCGTCTTTCCGGCGCTGCGGTGATATCGAGGAAGACGATCTCGTCGGCTCCCTCCCGGGCATAGCGAAAGGCGCACTCGGCGGGGTCACCCTGATCTCGGAGGTTCTGGAACTTGACGCCTTTCACTACCCGCCCCGCGGCGACGTCGAGGCAAGGGATCACGCGATAGGTCAAGTTGGTCGCCGAGCTCATGCTGCCTGCTCCCCGCCGCACACCGCGAGGGCGTCAGCCAAGGTGAAAGCTCCGTCGTACAGCGCCTTGCCGACGATGGTGCCGTCGATCTCGGGGACCTCCCGGGCCTCCTCGAGGTCGGCCAACGACCGAACTCCGCCCGACAGCAGCCCGCCGACCGAGCACGCTCGCGCCACTCTACGAGCCAGACCGACATTGGGACCGGCAAGGGTGCCGTCGCGCTCGATATCGGTAACAAGAACCGCCGCCAGAGGCAGAGGCTCGATCCTCGCGGCGAAATCGGGCCAGGGCTGCTCGGCAACTTCGGTCCAACCGGCGAGCTTGAGAGAGTCGCCGTCGATGTCCAAGGCCGCGATCATTCGACCGGGGGAATCGGTAGCGAGTCGGCTGAAGAGCTCGAAGTCGCGCACCAGGAGCGAGGTGACGACGACTCTGTCGATGCCGCTCTCAAAGGCCCATTGGACCGACTCGCGATCTCGGAGGCCACCGCCGAGCTGCATAGGCGGCGCCTGGGGGAGTCGGACCATCGCTTCGATGAGAGAACGCTGCGGTGCCTCTCCGAAAGCGGCATCCAAGTCGACAACGTGAATCCGCTGGGCCCCGGCCGCAGCGTAGCCGCGAACCGTGTCGAGCGGGTCCACGTCGTAGGTTGTTCGCCGGCCGTCGTCTCCGCGCAGCAAACGCACTACCCGTCCTTGGCGCAGGTCAATCGAAGGAATGAGTTCCATTCGAATACTCCAGAAAGTTCTTCAGGATGCGCAGACCCAGGTCGCTCGACTTCTCGGGATGAAACTGCGTTCCCAGGACTCGCCCTCGGGCGCTCATCGCCGGGAACGTCGAGCCATGGGTGCACAGGGCGAGGGTCTCTCCCGGGGCCTCATCACTCGGCGCGAATCCGTGCACGAAGTACACGTGCGCTCCGTCTTCGATGCCTTCCAGAACCGGATGCTCGGCGACGTCGTGCAACGAGTTCCACCCGATGTGAGGCAACGACACCCCCTCCGGCAGCGGCGTGACCTGACCGGTGAGAAGTGCGAGGCCGTCGGTGGTTCCGAATTCCCGACCCGTCTCGAACAGCAGCTGGAATCCGACGCAGATCCCGAAGAGCCAGGCCCCTTGATCGAGAGCGGAGCG
>Ga0114950_10001162_pt1 | contig 19590 bp, 20 predicted proteins | sample N075metaG_FD_83503 | JGI IMG/M metagenome (GOLD analysis project Ga0114950, IMG submission 83503) | Deep subsurface microbial communities from Kermadec Trench to uncover new lineages of life (NeLLi) - N075 metaG | ecosystem: Environmental > Aquatic > Marine > Ocean trench > Sediment | place... | reverse complement strand
TTGCAGTGGAGCCGTTCTGACCTGTCGTGGGCGCGACAGAATCAGTTTGATGTGCGTGGTTTCTGGCAGAAAAGCGTCACTGAATCTTTGTTGAGTGGTGCGGGTATATTCTTTTCTGACCAGCTGTCGCTGGATGATCTTTCTGAAGTCACGGGCCATTTCAACTATTTCTTCCGCTCCTATGACGATCTGAACAGCTTTGGCAACGGTACCTACCGCTTGGACGACCATGCCGAGGCAAGCATCGATTGGGAATCCGATAACACACAACGATGGAGTTATGGTGTGGAACTGGGCTACACAGAAGAGAACATGGGTGGTTCCAGCTACGGATATGGCGCTTTTCTCATCTGGCGACCCAGTGACCGGTTTGCGGTGGAATTAAACCTTGCTTACGATGATCGTGATGGCTGGTTGCTGCATCAGGGCGACGATTTGTTTGCAACATTTACTGCGGAACAATGGCTGCCGCAAATCTCCGTCGAGTACTTTATCAGTGCGCGCCAGCAGCTACGTTTGTCGTTTCAATATATCGGCATCAAGGCGCGCGAAGATGAGTTTTTTCGCATTCCCGGCGAGCCGGATGATCTGATTCCCATCACCAAACCCAGTGGTGAAGGGGCACGCGCGAGTTACGACTTTTCGGTCTCTCAATACAGTCTGCAAGCCCGTTATCGTTGGGAAATTGCACCGTTGTCGGACATTTTTCTGGTCTATACCCGGCAGGCAGATCTGCGCTCTGCGTTAGGCGATGCCAGCTTCAACGATCTTTTTGACACCGCCTGGCAGGCGCCATTGGCGGATGTGCTGGTTTTTAAAATTCGCTATCGCTTCGGTTCTTAACACAGCTAGTTCATCGACTTGCTGGCTTCGAGATCTTCTTCGAGGGTACGTGCCCTCAATATTGACAATTTAGCCGACAGGGCGACCGGTTACGGTATAGTCGTCTTTCTATGCACGAAAAGATTGGCCAGGAGAGGGGGCTCAATGAAGATATCAAGAGTGACGGTATTGGTAGTCTTGTTTGCGGGGTTGCAGGCGACACAGGGTTGGGCTGCTACCGGTACGGTATTTGAAGATAAGAATGGCAACGGAATCTTGGATAGCGGGGAACCAGGCGTTAGCAGCGTGCGGGTGTCCGACGGCTTGCAAATTACCGAAACTGATGAGAATGGATCCTGGAATCTGGAAATAGCCGAAGAAGCGGTAATTTTCATTGTTAAACCCAGAGGCTATGCCACCGCCATTACCGCAAGCCAGATCCCGCAGTTCTACTACATACACCAACCTAAGGGTTCGCCTCCCGGGTTGCGATACCTGGGCATAGAACCCACGGGTCCGCTGCCGGCGCAGATTAATTTCGCGCTGACTAAACAAGATGAACCTACTGTGTTCGAAGCAATTTTACTGGCGGATACGCAGCCCGAAACGGAAGTGGAAGTAGATTATATCCGTGACAGAGTAGTGGCTGAGTTGATAGGCACCAATGCGAAATTCGGCATGACCATGGGCGATATCACGTTCGATGACATGTCGTTGTTTCCGCGACTGATCGACATTATCGGTCAGGTTGGCGTGCCTTGGTACAATGTGCCGGGTAACCACGAACTCAATTTGTTAGCCGAAGATGATCAATACTCTCTGGAAACCTTCAAACGGTATTTCGGCCCACCGTATTACAGCTTTGAGTATGGCGGGGCACATTTCATAGTGCTGGACAACATCGAGTACAAAGGTAACGGTGAAAGCGACCCCGGCGACATACGAGGTTCAGGTGGGTATATCGCCAATGTCGGAAAACGTCAGCTTAAGTGGCTGGAGCGTGAACTTGAGTATATTCCAGAAGACGCGTTGGTGTTCCTGGCTATGCATTCTCCATTGGAAACTTACGTCTCGGACGGCCCCGGCGTAACCACGAAGGATCGCCGAGCGTTGTTCAAGCTGCTGTCAGGGCGTCCAAATTTGTATTCAGTGGCAGGGCATACGCATACCACGGAGCATCTATACTTTGGACCGGAAGACGGTTTTCGTGGGCCAGGTAAATTACACCATCACGTGCTGAGTACCGTCAGCGGCTCATGGTGGAGTGGTCCTTTTGATGAAGAGGGTATACCGACCACCTGGCAGCGCGATGGGACCCCGAATGGCTACCACATTCTTGAGGTGGACGGCGCCGATGCCAAGGTTAGATTCAAAGGTGCGGGCCGAGCGTCGGACTACCAGATGCGCATCATGTATGACGTGCATCATCACGGCATCCGCGCGGATGGTATGCGTGATTTTCGTCACGGCGAGCTGCTGGATGGGCGTATGAGCGTCACTCAGGTGCCCGCCGCGAGTGTACTGGTCAACTTGTTTGATGGTGGACCGAACTCCAAAGTTTTTTTCAGCGTAGCCGGCCGTCAGGAAATCGAAATGCAATTGAGCCTGCGCATTGATCCAATGATCGATGAAATGTGGAAGCGTAACCCGGATAGTAAGAAATCTTTCGTCAATGCGGCGGTGTCGTCGCACTTGTTTGAGGCCGACTTACCGGATGACCTGGGCGCCGGCACCTACACGCTGTCCGTTCGAGCGGTTGATGAATTTGGACGAACCCATCACGCTCACTCCATTCTGGAAATCACCGGCCGCTGAGGAAATTTTTTGTGCTTGAGCAAGTAGACCCTGAAAGTGTTGGATTTAGTGCACCCCGGTTAGAACGGGTATCTAGCTGGCTGGCCGAGCAGGTTGAGTCCGAACGTCTGGCAGGCTGCAGCGTGTTGGTCGCAAGGCGTGGCAAGGTTGCCTTACAACAGGCCACGGGCATGGCCGATCAAGCGCTCGGCAAGCCATTTTCCATCGACAGCATCGTGCGCATCTACTCGATGAGCAAAGCCATCACCACAGTGGCGGCGATGATGCTGTATGAGCAGGGGCGGTTTCAACTGGATGACCCGGTCGCAAACTATTTGCCTGAGTTTCTCGATACGCCGGTGTGGCGGGGTGGTGACGCAAGCCTTGACGACGTCGAAGCCCAGCACCCGGCCATGACGGTCAAGCATCTGATGACGCATACCTCGGGTCTGACTTATGGGTTCATGCAAACCAACGTAGTGGATGCCGCTTATCGGCAAGCGCGTATCGAATTTCCAGGCACTGCCAGCACTCTGGCAGAGTTGGTGGAACGTGTCGCGGGCCTGCCGCTCATCTGTCAGCCCGGTAGCGGCTGGAACTACAGTGTTTCGACGGATGTTCTCGGTCGCTTAGTCGAGGTCTGGTCGGGCCAAAGCTTGAGTGAGTTTCTGCAATCTCGTGTGCTGCAACCGCTCGCCATGATCGATACCGGTTTTTCAGTCGACCCGGCTGGTCATGATCGTTTTGCAGCGCTTTATGCGCCGCTCTCCGGTGGTGATATGAGCAGTGTCGCGAAAACACCAACCCCGGCAGAGATTGCACTACGCGGTGGGCTCAAACTACAGGAGAGTTCTGTCGACAGTCGCTTCCTGCAACCCTGCGAACTGTTTTCCGGTGGCGGTGGCTTGACCGGGACTATTGGTGACTATGCACGGTTCTGCCAGATGTTACTGAATGGTGGGGAGTTGGATGGTGAGCGAGTCCTGGGTCGTAAAACCGTTGAGTACATGCGCCTCAATCATTTGCCGGACAATTCCGACATGGCCGCCATGGGCCAACCGGTGTGGAGTGAAACGAGCTACGATGGCATTGGATTCGGGCTCGGTTTTGCCGTGGTCATCGACCCGGTGAAAGCGCAGATCATCACATCTGCGGGTGAACATCACTGGGGTGGTGCTGCCAGTACCTTTTTCTGGCTCGATCCCGCTGAAGAATTGTTTACTGTATTTTTTACGCAACTGATGCCGTCATCAACCTACCCAATCCGCCGCGAATTGAGAACGCGGGTCTACCAGGCGCTTGTCGACTGAGCCTCTTTAACTACGCCTCTTTAACTAAGAGAGGGCCTGTCTGTAAGGCGATAGATCCCAGTTCGGGTAACGAACTTGTGCCCGCGACAAAGTTGTCTGCGTCCAGAATGCATCGCCTGGTGGTTGTACCCCGAAGCAAGTCAGTTGAGCCGGCGTTGCATGATCGAAAATGCGGTGCCAGGGCTTGGTGTGGTGGAACGGCCAAGCGTGGTAGCCGATGGCATCGTCGCCGGGTCTCTTGAAACAAGCCATGACCGCATAGCGAACACCACCTGGCACAGTCATGTTGGTACCGCGGTGATATACGTCGATGCTAAAGGGAAATATGGAGCCCGCCGCAGACGCACTGGATTGTTCGTAAGGTAACAGTGCTTCCTGCAACGCCGTATCGCCGCTAAATGTAGCTTCCGGACCACCGGCGTGAGCGCCATCGATACGCGTGACATAATGCATGGGTCCATGGCCTTCGGTTACATCGGTGAAGTAACACAATATCGTCACGGAGTTTCGGGCTGCATCTTCGGAAGGCACCGTTAACGTGTGATTCACGAAGTCGCAGTGGAAGGGTTGGTCGTAATCCGCTTCCCCGGTGAACTTTGCCCAGGCCTGGCACTGATACAGATGTACCGTGTCGGAATCCAAAGCCGCCTTGGCGAAGTTAATCAATTCTGGATGGACACCGATTAAATTGAGTGCTGGCGAGGTGTCGAACGGGATTGCTTCGAAGGTGGCAAACTGCGATGAATTGAACTTACCTATTTCCCCGGCTTGCTTTTTCACCAGCGCTGCGGCGTGACCCTCACGACGTTCGAAGGCGAGCTGAAAGTCTGCATGAACCTGCGCAACCTCCTCTTCGTTAAAGAACTTTTCGATCAGCACGCCGCCTTGTTCACGCCAGGTATCGATATGCTGTTGGTTAAAACGGTTCATTTGTTTGACGCGACGCGCATCTAGATGGGATGTAGATCTTCGATTTTATTGGCATGACGAAGCCACAGTCCGCCACCAACATGCGGTCTTGGATCGTAAGAACTGTGTCCGAGCAGACGTTGTACCCGGGCAGATTTATTGCATAATTCGTCTGCCGAGTAGTCCAGCGGATTAGATTCTTCCGGGGTTAACCAGCCGACAAGAAAGGACAGGTGCATGGCCTTGCGCCAGAGATCTTTACTGGCATTGGCGCCGCCACCGTGAACGGTTTTGCCATAGTAGATTAGCGCGTCTCCCGGGCTCAGCTCTGCAGGTACTGTCATGCCTGGGTCACCATGATCGGCGTAGTCTTGCCATTTGTGCGAGCCGGGGATGACCCGGGTAGCACCGAGTTCTTCGGTAACTTCTTCCAGGGCGATCATCGCACTTATGGTGACCTCAGGTCCTTTTGGCCAATTGGCTGCGCAGACCTGGGGCCAGTTATCGCAATCGCGGTGTAGCATCTGCGCGTCTTCGCCCGGGCCGATGAACATAGCCTGGGCGGTGTTGATCCAATAGGAACCACAGCTTGGTAGTAGCACAGCGTCTGCAATGGCTTTGTACAAGGGGTTCTCAAGAAGGTCGAAATAGCCATCAGAGATCTTGCCGAGGCTTGAAAAGCGGATTGTGTTCGCGCCGACAAACTCTTTACCCATCTCGCCAAGGCCTTGGGTGGCGCCGCCAGGCTGAAATTTATCAGCCGTAGCGGTGAGCTTGTCTCGCAGGTCGGCGATCGTGTCGATGTCGAAGATCCCTTCAACAATGACCCCGCCGTCAGCCTCCAGAACCTCGAGAATAGATGCCACGGGCGCTTTGGCCGGTAATCGTTGCAGGCTCATTGTGTTTGTCTCCTAACGTGCATAGAGCCATGCCAGTTTAAGCAAATTCTCCCGGCTGGCTCAATACTCAATTTTCAACATCAGTGTTAGTGTTAACGTGAATAATTAGTACATAGTTAGAACGGAAGAATTAGATGGCAAAAACCCATGACCACGAACTGGTATCTATCTACCCCTTCAGCGAAGAAGAAATCGATCAACTGATGAACACGTCGGTAGAGTGTGTGCTGATGTGGGCGACCAAAGATGGCTGGCCGGTTGGTGTAATCCATGCCTTTGTCTGGCATGAAGGTAAGATCTGGGTCACCTTCGCCAAACATCGGCACCGCACTGCAGCGATTCGACGTGATAATCGCGTGTCTGTCAATGTCAGCTCACGGGGCTATCCTGAGGATCGTAAAGATCTAGCAGCCGGTGCAATTACATTCAAAGGCACTGGTGAATTTTTTGACGATGAAGAAACTAAAAAGTGGTTCTACTCTGCGTTATCACAAAAATTGAATCCGCAAAACGCCTCCGGCGAAGCATTCTTCTACAACCTCCTCGATTCACCTTTACGCACCATCCTGGCGGTTACGCCGGTGAAAAAGATCATGTACAACGGCAAGACTGCGATTCGACATATGGCAGGGACCGTTGCAGAAGAAGATTTAGGTGAACGCCTGGAAAGCGATGGTGTGCGCATGAACAAAGAGCGTGCGCGTCAAGGGCTGGAACCTCGTTAGACCCTCGCTTCGCTGTAGATGTCCTGCAGCAGCGAGTCGATTCTTTCTGCCCAGGCGCTCGCCTGGCTTGTTGTCCAAGCGCTACCAAGGCTGTGTTTGACGGTTTCGCAGAGCGCATCGAGAAAGCTTTTGTACATACTCACATCTACACCGTAGGCGCCCAGGTGGTTCTTGACCTCCCAGCGCAGATATCCATCTTCGCCAATCTGGTCGTCGTCGAGCAACAGTTCAAAAACTTGGGCGAGCATGCGTCCTTTCATGTGTTCATCTGAATGATGCATCAACGGTATTGCAGCTTGGCAGCCGCTAAAAAAGCGCTCATATACCTGCTCGGTGATATCACCTTCGTTCTCTGAACATTGTTCCAGGCTGGCGATGAGTATTGGGTTCATAAACGCAGAGACGACAAAGAAGTGCACGCTAATTTAGCCCAATGAACTCCAGCGCGCTATGCGCATTATCCGCTATTGTCGATTTGCGCCAGCGCCGCTTTGGCGAGGACACGCAAGGTATCACTGTAGGCCCAATCTCTGGCTTGTTGGAGGTGCATGCTGGCTTGACGACTACCCAATAAACGCAGGCATTCGCCCAGGTGAAAGTTAACCTTTGGCGACCACGGCACCCGCTGGTGGGCGATGCGCAGATAGTTGACCGCTCTACCGGGGTTGCCCGTGTATAACTCTGTTATTCCCAGATGCAGAATCGCGTCCTGGCGGTTCGGGTCTATTTTCAGCGCGCGCCTCAACAGCAGCGAAGCCCGCTGCCATTCATCCGCGCATCGAAGATCTGTCCACATCGTGCACTGTCGTGTCATTAAAGCGGCCTGTTGCACAAGCACGGCGGCATGATCCGGTGCCTGGGTCAGTGCGGGCGTGAGTACTTTGGCTGCTCTTTGCATGTCGACCTCGAGCAACACCCGGGTCAGGTCGACCCGCAATTGAATATTGTCCGGTTGATGCATCAGCAGGCTGTCGTAAATCGCGACCGCTTTGGCAGGATTGAGTATTTCGGCGGCCCGGGCGTGCCAGATGAGAACCTTCATTGCAGGGAGAGCGACACTGCGCAAGGTCGTATCGTCGGCGGCAACGTTCAAGGTGTCATAGGGCAGCTTGCCAGCCTTAAGATAACGTTGCCACTGTCTTGTCAGCGTTTTATTTGTGGTTTGCAGACTGTCAAAGATATCTGTGTGGCGGTTTTCGAAATAGGTTTGCAGCCGCTGGCGGTAGTCGGGTTGGTTGCGTCGGTGACCAAACATGAAAAAATGTACGAGCTCGGCACTTTGTCGGTAAAACTGGGACATTCTCCGCCCCGACCACTGTGTCATGTCCCGGGTCTGGAATATTTTTTCCAGGGTCAACCTTCCTGCCAGGTGCCGTCCTTGAGGCGCGGGTCTGGTGAGTCGACCGACTCTGGCACTAGCTCTGGCCTTGTCAAAGTCGCTGTGACTCAGCACTGTGGCAAGACCTTCTTCGTACCATATCGGGTAGCTCAAAGGCTGGGTACGTAGCAGAAAGTGGGTGTATTCGTGCAGTGTGTTTGTCAACAGGCTCGCAGTGTTTGTGCTCGGGCCGATGACCAGCAATGTTGTGGCTAACCCTGGTGCCGTAAATGCCGCGAAGTGCCGTTTGTCGACCAACTCAACAAACTGTTTGCGCCGGGCAAATACCAACAGAGTCAGTGGTGGCGATGTCGAGGTTGCGTCGACGTTGATGTAATTTCTCGCCAGGCTGTCAAATAGTTTGACCTGCTGGATCAGATCTTCCGCCTGGTGTTGGGGCAGGTCACTGACCAGGTCGAAGGATGGGCTGTGGTGGAGTTGCCAATGCGCCTCCTTCGCATAGATGGGTGCGTGGACGAATGTACCGATAAAGAGCAACATCCCAATCCATAAGACTTTACCGTCGAGGGATTTTCTGTGACACCTGCGTTGGTCTGGTTGATGGAGGGTGTGATGGCGATAACGTTGGCGTCCGGGCTTGAGCTGCCCGGCAGCCTTGCCTGTGTTGCTAACCAAACCGCTGGATTTCATGACTACCCGCATAACGAGGAATCTTATGAGCCGGTGGTATTTTTCGAAAGTAGATTCATGCTGGAAGTGAATCGGGTGCTTAGTCAACATTTAGCTGCAACGAATGATGTTGATGTGTATCTAACATTCAAGAAGGAAGATGCATTCGAGAAAGAAGATGAACTGGTGGAGCTGACTTGTTTTCAAGTTCGTGGCGTGGGCGATACGCGCGGCTTGAGCTGCAGTAACCAACCGCCGGCACAAATGTTGTTGCTGAACCTGGACAATCTGCGCTTTACCCGCACCTCGATAGGCGGTTGGACATTCACCGGCGCGCAGGTGAATGCTGCCGGTGATTCTATTTTTGTCGAATACGGTCAGTGTACCGTTGAGTGAGTTTGGGCCCTGTCTTTTTGGTCAATCGCTTCGGCTTCGGCTAGCAATGCTGCGACCGCAGCACTTTCCGGCTCGACTTTGACCTGCTTTTTTTCAGCGGAAACATTTATTTGTTCGATACTATGCAGGCGCTCTTTTACCGTCAGGCTGGATACCAGCACGCCTTCGCGGGCATCGTCCGCTACGGCTGCTTCAACAAGCAACAGTGGCGTCAAAAATATCAGGTAAGCCAGTGTTTTGATTTGTCGCATGTTTGCCATCTCCCGGGTCATGGATACGAACTGGGCACCTCTATCAGTATCCTCCGATTCTTATAGCCTTGATACCACTTTTGTTTACTTGACCGTCTGTCTACTCGGCCTTCTGTTTACTTGGCCATAGGGGGGCTATACCCTCGAAGTCCTTCCGGTGATCCCACACACTGCGTTCATTCATGGCATACACGTAGCGATAGCCGCGGTGTGATTTTTTCTTAATTCGATTGTCTGTATCCAATAGCCACACTTCGCCATTGGGCCTTTGTACTGCCAACACAGCATGATAACCGTGCAGTCTTCTTTCATAGGTCACCACCACACGCAGATCCTGTGCCGCAAAGCCGAGTTCGCGCAGCATGAAATACTTTGAGGTGGCAAAGTCTTCGCAGTCACCGCCGCTGGTCAGAAAGTCATACAGGGTCGACCAACTGCTTCTTTGGATGCCGATTTTGTTGCCCTGGTGATCGAAAATGCGTTTGACCCGATCCTCGTCGTAGTGCGAGCGGTTGATGTACAGGTTTACCAGGGAAATCTGCTCTACCGAGGATAACCCGGCCGATTTGGTCAGCATTTTACGGAATGATCGTAATCGTCCGCGACACCCTGATTTTGAACCGTCGCACTGTAACAATGCCGAGCGTTGTTGTTCATGACGGACCAACACCGCTGACCAACTTGACAATGAAAGTGCTGGTGCCAGGTAATCTTCTTCACTATCAAATGAGTATTTGTTGCCGAGCGCTGCCGCGGTAAAGGCGCTGAAGAACAACAAGCCTATCGAAAAAATGACGCTCGGTGCAGACGTCTGTATTAACCTCCGTATTAACATAGCCTGATGTTGTGCCAACCTGTGCACTCAGGCAATGAATAACGCGCTCAAAATTGTCCGACAATATTGTGAGCTTCATTTGTTTACCTGCATGGCTTCAAGGCGCTATATTTTCTCGTGGCAATTTAAACTACTCAGGAAAGCCGGGTGCAACGTTCGCTGCTGAAGAATTCACTGTTGTGGCTGCTGTTTCTGGTGGCCAGTGGTTGCGCTGTACACACCGGGCGCACAGAAAAAGCCATGCCCTACGTTAATCCTGCGCTGGTATCCGGACGCGCTATATTCGGCGAAATCGTTGACGTTAACGAGTCCCCTGCCTTCGATATATTGGGCACCACACCAGAGATGGTCGCCTATGTAGGCAACATTGGTGATGCCCGCTTGTCGATCATGCGCTTTAACCGGTTGCTCAAACGGCTTCGCAAGTCGGGTTTTTTCGAGAACAAATACGATGCTTCGATAACCAACACGGCGGCTGCGACCTTTGAATCAAAAGTAGGCAACTGCCTTTCATACACGAACTTGTTTGTCGCTTTGGCCCGGGAGGTGAATCTGAAAGTTAGTTTTCAGATCGCCAGAATTCAGCACCCGACCTGGAATGTGGATATCGGTCTATTGATTCGAAATAATCACATTAATGTCCTCGTTGAAGGACCCCGCTTCGATAAGGCGCACAATAGCGGCTACACAATCGATTTCAATCAGGTGGACGCGGATCCTGATGCCCGGACGACAAAAGTAACCGACGCTTTTGCCGCGTCCCTGTTTTATGCAAATCTGTCTGTCGATCAAATACTAGCGGGTAATGACCGTTTGGCTTTTGCCTACCTGCAGCGTGGCATTCTCAGCGAACCACGTAATGCAGATCTATGGATCAACCTTGGCGCCTTTTATGGTCGACATAGAGTGCATGAGTCGGCGATTGGCGCCTATCTAATAGCCCAGCAGCTGAAACCGCGGGAGAAGATCATTCTCTCTGGTATGGAACGCAGCTATCGTGCGCTGGGGCAAGTTGAAAAAGCAGATATTCTCAAGCGGAAGGTCAAATCCTACCGGCAGAGAAATCCCTATTTTCATTTTGCCGTAGCGCAAACTGCCTACGAAGAAAAAAACTATCAGCGCTCATTAACTGCCATAGATAAGGCGATACGGTTGAAACGCCGCAATCCGCGCTTTCACTATTTGAAGAGTCTGGCCGAGCGACAGTTGGATGATCACGAATCAGCCGGTAAAAGTTTGCGCAAAGCGAAACGCCTCGGCACATTTGATGATCTGCAACGTCGCTACGGTAACATGGCTGCGTCACTCACCAGTCTGAGCGACTGAATAATCGCCCGGCAACCAGCACCTATTGAAGGCTGATACACCAGCAGGTACTGTTTTCCACAGATATATAATTCTCAGGAGAAATAATGCGCGAAAATACATCATTGAGTGCCTGGCGGCGTGGCGAGCAGACAATAGGTTGTTGGCTGTCTTTGGCAAATACCTATTCTGCTGAGGCGATTTCCAAGCTGGGTTTTGATTGGGTCTGTGTCGATCTTCAACATGGCATGATCGATTACCCCGATCTGGCAAACATGCTGCCGGCGATTTCCAATAGCGATGCAACACCGATGGTGCGAGTACCGTGGAATGAGCCCTATGAAATAATGAAGGTTCTGGATGCCGGTGCTTATGGTGTGATCGTGCCGATGGTCAATAACCGAGCTGAAGCAGAGCAAGCAGTGGCCGCCTGCCGCTACCCTCCGCTGGGTAACCGCTCCTTTGGGCCGATTCGGGCCGCTTTGTATGGTGGTCGGGGCTATGCGCAGGAGGCTAATGATCAGATTGCCTGTATCGCCATGATCGAAACAAAAGAAGGCATTGAGAAGGTTGAGGAAATTGTCACCACCCCGGGTCTGAACGGCGTCTATATTGGACCTGCTGATTTAGCGCTCGCTATGGGCCTGCCTGTTTCTGGCGATCAACCCCAGGAAGAACATCTGGAAATGGTTAAGCACATACAAAGTGTGTGTAAGGCCAATGACGTGGCCATCGGCATTCATACCGGGGGCTTGGAGTACACGCAGAAATATCTCGAGTTGGGCTTTAACTTCGTCACCCTGGGCAGTGAGTCCGGGCACATGATGAAGAATGCCGCCCGCGAGTTGTCTGCGGCCAGGGGTGTGCAGGAGAAGCAGCGCGAAACCACCGGCTATTAGCCTGGTAATTACCGATGCTCTGGTTGCTGCTGATCGTTGTAGTGCTCGCGCTGGTTTTTGGACCCGCGGTGTGGGTCAAATGGGTCATGCGCGCCCATGGCGATGAAATAGATGGGCTGCCCGGCACCGGTGGCGAGTTGGCGCAACATCTGCTGGAACGCTTTGAGGTTGAGGGTGTCGGCGTAGAAGCAATCGCGGGGGGTGATCACTATGATCCTGAGGCTCGCATGGTTCGTCTGTCTGAGGCTAACTTCAACAACAAGTCATTGACCGCTGTGGCGGTAGCCGCGCATGAGGTTGGTCATGCGTTACAGCACCATCACGGTGATCGCAGGCTGGCTGCGCGCACCAAGCTGGTACCGTTCGCCGACCGCGTAGCGCGCCTGAGTACCGGCCTGATATGGGCTGCGCCGATCGTCGGTGTTATTACTCGTCACCCGGTACCCTTTTCAGCGCTGGTGCTTATGGGTATTGCCGGGCTGGTGGCACGCATGCTGGTGCATCTGGTTACTTTGCCGACGGAGTGGGATGCGAGTTTTGGCAAGGCACTGCCGATGCTTATCGAAGGGCAGTACATCGCGCCAGCGGAAGAGGTCGTAGTGCGCAAGATACTACGCGCTGCGGCGTTAACTTATGTGTCCGCCGCCTTGGCAGATGTTCTCAACCTGATGCGCTGGCTCGCACTGCTCTTACGACGCTAGAGAAACCTTGAGGGAACGACATGCGAATAGTGAGTTGGAACGTGAATGGCTTGCGTGCTTGCGCGAAAAAGGGTTTTGTGAATTTTCTCGAGTCATCCGCAGCAGACATTGTCTGCCTGCAGGAGGTACGGGCTTTTCCCGAGCAGCTTGAGCCTCAGGTACTTGCACCTGCAGGGTGGCATGCGGTGATTGCACCAGCGCAAAGGCCAGGATACAGCGGCGTCGGAATATACAGTCGCATTGCACCGTCGAGGGTTGAAAGCGAACTGGGAATCGCCGAATACGACATCGAAGGCCGTTTCATCGTTGCTCATTTTGGCCGTCTGGCGGTCGCTTCGGTGTACTTTCCCAAAGGCAATGGTCGCGACCGGGACAACAGCCGGGTGCCGTATAAGCTGGGGTTTTATGCTGCGGTTTTCAAGCACATTGAACGACTCAAAAAGCGTGGACCAGTGTTTGTTACCGGCGACTACAACACCGCGCACGAAGAGATCGATCTGGCGCGGCCGAAGACAAATAGGAAATCCAGTGGATTTCTTGCCGAGGAACGTCTGGTCATGAGTCAGTGGCAGGAGGCGGGCTGGGTGGATACCTTCCGCCGGCAACATCCGGATGAGGTAGGTCATTACACCTGGTGGCGACAGTTCGGCGGTGCGCGGGAAAATAATGTGGGTTGGCGCATTGACTATGTATTCGCTTCGCCGTCTGCGGCAAAACGGGTAAAAAATGCCTTTATCTGGCCGGATGCTCTGGGCTCAGACCACTGTCCAGTGGGCGTAGATATCTGAAAGTGTCGGCTGCCGTTTGGCTTTCATGGTAACTGGCGTCCGAATCCGGCCCGAGATTTGTGGCGTCAGGCAATGCCAATCATTTCTGTGTGAGCGTGCAGCACCACTAGGCCGTCATCGCTAAGCCATTGTTCCATGCCGTCTGGTCGGATCGCTTCGCTGAAGCGTTGCCAACTGGCCAAGTCTTCAAAATAGAGTTCTGCCATGCCTGCATAGGGTTCTTGTTGCGGCTGCTGAGAGTGGCTGACAACGTAGCCGAAGCCGCCGATGGATTCCATCACGGCGCGCACGTTGGGCGCGTGGACATCCAACCAGTGGCGAAAAAAGGCGTCGAAGTCTGTGTCGGCTTTGGCTTGTACCAAAAAGGTTATTTTCAGGAAGCCACTGCGGGTGGTTGGAAATGGCTCGTTCAGGGTCAATGGCTCAATCGATAGCGCAGACGATGGATCGATGACGACATATTCTGTTGTCGCCCATGGCACATAGGGCTCTGCCTTTTGCTGAAAAGTATCTGTTGGTACGACGCCAAATGGCACCTTCGGTGCCGGCAGTGGCTGTGGCCACCATATCTGGGCGACCCCGTCCCAGGGATGATTGCCGCTGGCGTCGGCATCAAACAAAGTGGCTATGTAGCGGCTGGCGTGAAGTTTACCGCGCTCGGCCTGGGCGGCCTGGCCGGCAATAACAATGGGCATGTGGTTGGCAAACCAATGCACGACCAGTTCTTCCCTGGATGCGTCGGCGCGACGTTTGATCAAGTACATCATTTTTGCGCCGGCTGTGGGGGTTATTGTTGTCATCGCTGTCATACTAGTCTCCTGTGTTTTTTCAGTCGTTTCTTTTTCAGTCGTCGGGGTCAAAACTGACGGACTTGATGAGCGCGAAAAGATTGCAATTTTCCACCAGATTCAGTTCCGCGACAGCCGCTCGAGTTACTCGTGCGTGCAATACTTGTGCGCCGACGGCGATGCTTAGCTCGGCAAACGGGGTTGTATGCTCTGTTTTGATTGTCAGCAGTTTACCCGGGAGGACATTGCGTATGCTTATATTTTGCGGGCGTACGGTGGCGACACTCACGTCGCGGGCGCGCACAAATAGCTTCACTTTGCTGGGCAGGGTAGGCGCATGAGCCATCGGTAAAACCAGTGCCTGACCCTCAACGACGAGTTGTGCGAGTTGATAGTCTTCGTCATAGCTGGTGATGCTGGCATTGAGCACCACACCAGCTTCGAATCTGCCGGTCAGTCGTTGCAGGCCCGGGTGTTCCAACACTTCTAATGTCGGTCCAGCGCTTTGCACCTTCCCATCTTCCAGCACTACTGTATGTGCGGCGAGTTGGGCGACTTCGTCAATGGCATGGCTGACAAAAAGAGCGGGTATATCTAACGCGTCACAGACGGATTTAATATACGGCAACAGCTCGGTTTTACGACCTTGGTCAAGCGCCGAAAGAGGTTCGTCGAGCAACAGCAATTCAGGTTGGCAGAGCAGCGTGCGTCCAAGTGCGACCCGCTGTCCTTCACCTCCGGACAGGTCCTGGATGTCGCGTGACAGTAACCCCTGCAGGTCGAGTATGTCGATTACCTGGTCTAGCTCAAATTGATGTTTAGCGGTGGCGCGACTATGCGCAAAGCGTAAATTTGCTGCGACATCGAGATGGGAAAACAAGCGCGCGTCTTGGAACACATAACCGATTTGTCGCCGGTGCGGGGCGACAAACAACTGCTGGTCAGTATTCAGCCAATCTTTTCCGGCAAGGCAGATGTGACCATGACAGGGGTGAAAGCCTGCAATGCAGCGCAACAGGGTCGTTTTACCGCTACCGCTGCGGCCAAATATGGCGCTGATTCCGTGCGCCGGGAAGTCGGTGTTAACTTCGAGGTCAAAATCGCTCAGCGTGGTGTTGATATCAATATGCAACATGACTAGGCAATACGCACCACAGACTTCTTGTTGGTGGTATAGACCACCAGCAGCACCACAAAGGAAAAGACCAGCAACAACGCAGCCAAAGCGTGAGCTTGACCGTAGTTGAGGGTTTCAACGTGTTCGTAGATCGCTATGGAGATGACCCGGGTGCGTCCGGGGATGTTGCCTCCAACCATCAACACGACGCCGAACTCTCCCAGAGTATGCGCGAAAGACAGTACGATGGCGGTCAGAAAGCCGCGCCTGCATTGCGGTATGACGATGCTGAAAAACGTATCTATGGGGCTCGCTCGCAGGCTGGCCGCTGCCTCAAGTGGCGCGCGGCCGAGAGATTCAAATGCGCTATGCAGCGGTTGCACCATGAACGGCAAGGAATAGATAACCGATGCAATCACCAGACCGCTGAAGCTGAAGGTCAGGGTGGATCCGGTCAGCGACAACCAGAATCCGCCGATGGCTGAAGAAGGGCTGAGTAAAATGAGCAAGTAAAACCCAAGTACTGTGGGTGGCAGAACCAATGGCAAAGCGGTCAACGCTTCTATTGTCGGTTTACTACGACGTGCGGTTGTTGCCAGCCACCAGGCCAATGGTGTGCCCAGCAGCAGGAGTATTGTCGTGCTGAACGCCGCGAGTTGCAGGGTCAGGATAATCGCAGACCATTCAATCATCGGTTTGTTGTTCCATAGCCGAACGCCTCGATAACCGCCTGCCCGTGACGGCTCAGGACAAATGCCGCAAAGCCTTGCGCTGCGTCATTGTCTGCGCCTGCGGTCAGCATGACCAGGTCCTGGAGAATCGGTTGATGGTAAGAGATTGGTATCTGCCAGGTATTGGCTTGGTCCTCGACACGCACAACCGATTTTGCCACCAGACCGAGATCAGCATTGCCTGTGACCACCATAGCGTAGGCCTGCCCGACGTTGTCGCCAAGTACCAGTTTTGATTGTGCTTGGTGGGACAGTCCCAAATAGTCCAGTGTTTGCATGGCGGCGACACCATAGGGCGCGAGTTTCGGGTTGGCGATGGCCAGGTGGTGGAAATCCCCTTGTGTCAGGCTGTTGAGGTTGACGGTTCGGTTTCCTAACAATACCAGTCTACCGTAGGCGTAGGTTTTTCTTGACGCGGCTACCGCCAGACCGGATTCAACCAGTTGTAAAGGTCTTGTCTGGTCTGCGGAGAGGAACAAGTCGAACGGTGCGCCATGCAGGATTTGCGTGTAGAGCTTGCCTGTCGAGCCGGAGATGATCGTCACTTGATGTTGTGATTGTTGCATGTACGCCTGGACGAGTGCGGCGGTGGTCAGGCGGAAATTGGTCGCGACAGCCACGTTGGTGTGCGCAGCGGCGGCACTACACATCCAGAACATGCTGGCGCACAAGAATACGTGCGCCCAGGTCTTACCCCCCAACTAGATCTCCTGTTTTTTTAAACCGTCAGTCGTCTGTGGACGGTTTCGATATAAGCTTTTCGAACCCATCCAAGAGTGACACAGGCAGGGGGAAGACAATAGTCGAACTTTTCTCGCCGGCGATTTCGGTCAGCGTCTGCAAGTACCTTAACTGCATTGCACCGCCCTGGGTGGAGAGTAGTGTTGCCGCCTCGACCAGTTTGCCTGCGGCTTGCGCCTCTCCTTCAGCATGAATGATTTTCGCACGTCGGTCCCGTTCTGCTTCTGCTTGTTTGGCGATCGCGCGAATCATACTTTCGTCGATATCGACATGCTTGATTTCAACGTTGGATACTTTTATACCCCACTGGTCTGTCTGCTGATCGAGAATCGCCTGGACGTCGTGATTGAGGCGCTCTCGTTCAGCCAGCAACTCGTCCAGTTCGTGCTGGCCTAACACAGATCGAAGAGTGGTTTGTGCTAGCTGCCCGGTCGCTTCGGTAAAATTTTCAACGTTGATGATGGCACGCTCAGGATCGACAACCCGGTAGTAAAGTACCGCGTTTACTTTCACCGAGACGTTGTCTTTGGTAATCAGATCCTGGGTGGGAATGTCGGTGACCATGGTGCGCAAGTCGACTCGCACCATCTGCTGTATGACCGGGATGATGATGACCAGACCGGGCCCTTTCACCTTGTAGAATCGTCCCAGTAAGAATACGACCCCACGCTCGTATTCGCGCAAGATGCGGAAGGCTGACGCCAATATCGCGGCGCCTAAAACGGCAATAATGATAAGGGTAGTGAAGGTGGTCATGGTTAATTCTCCTTGCTGACGTCCAGAATGAGACCGTTGATCGCCTCTATGCGCACAGGGGTATCTTTATCCAACGGTTGTTCGCTGTGTGCTTGCCACATTTCGCCGAATGCCATCACGTCACCCTGGAAGTGACCGTCGACTTCGGCAAAGCTGGTGGCCGCAACGCCGCTGGCTCCCAGCATGGCTTCGATGCCTGTCACGATGGGTTGCCGGCGGGCTTTGATGGCCATGCCGACGACCAAAAACACCGTCAGCCCGGTGGTGGCAGTAAACCCGGCGATAATCGTAATCGGCAGTGCGTAGCCCGGTACTTCGGTGTCGAACATGATCAGTGAACCCATGGCGAAGGCAACGAGGCCGCCAACGCCGAGCACGCCAAAGGTGGGCGTGATCACCTCCGCGATCATCAACACCAGGCCGAGCACTACCAGAGCCAGACCTGCGTAGTTGACCGGTAGCAGTTGCAAACCGTAAGCACCCAGTAAAATGAGAATGACCCCGGTCATTGCCGGGAGGATGAGACCAGGGTTGTAAAACTCCAGCATCAATGCGTACAGACCAATAATCAGCAAGCCGTAGGCGATGCTTGGGTCTGTCAGCACTGCGAGCAGATCATGGCGCCAGTCTGACTCAATGTAGCGAACGCTTGCGGAGGCGGTGTTGAGGGTATGGTCACCACTTGCAACAGCAACACTACGACCGTGGATGGCCTCAAGTAATGACGGTACGTCGTCTGCGATAAGGTCGATAACATTTGCTTCCAGGGCGGCCGAAGCTCGCAAATTTGCCCCTTCGCGCACGGTTGCTTCGGCCCATTGCAAATTCCGCTGCCGCAGTTCTGCCAGACTCTGTAAGTAGGCGACGGCGTCGTTAATGATCTTCTTACCCATTGTATCTAACGGCTTGGCGGCGCTACCGCCGGGTGGATCGTCTTCGCTGCCGGGCGTTGCCGGCAGGCCTTGTGGTGCAATGCTCACCGGCGTAGACGAGCCGATATTGGTTGCGGGTGCCATCGCGGCAATATGGCTGGCGAAGGCGATGTAGGTGCCGGCACTTGCTGCCCGAGCGCCGTTGGGGGCGACATAGGTGATGATTGGAACCTGACTGGCGAGGATTGTCTTTATCAGGTCGCGCATTGCTTTATCGAGCCCGCCGGGGGTATTCATGCGAATGATCACGGCGTCGATATCGGCCTCATTGGCATCGGCAATGGTCCGAACAATGAGGTCTACACTGGCCGGTCCCACCGGCCCGTCCAACTCAACCAGCCAGACGTTGTCGTCTGTGGTGTCGGCAAGCGCTGGTCCAGTCCACAAACACAACAGCGCTATGAAAATGGCTCTTACGTTTGAATACATATTTCAATCTTACGCCCCGCTTCTGTTCTTAGCACCTACTCAATATAGGCCTGATCTTGGCGGTAAAGTTCAAGCCGGGCCGACATTAGACTGAGCATCTGCTCGGATGCTGCCTGGGTCCGGGCTTGCAGCAAGGCCTGGGCCTGCATACGTTCTGCGATCTCCGTTTCACCTTGTCTTGCGTGTGCGGCTGCCAGGGTATCCAGATGTTGCCAGTTGCCAAGATACAGGACTAACGGGCGAATCAGGTCAATCGCCCGGCTGGGGTCGGCGATGTCCTCGTTACGCACCGTGGCCAGTAACCACGCCACCGAAGCTTGGACATCTTCATCAATCAGTAAAATAGACAGACGATATTGCGCTTCTGCGACACCTGCTGCGGCGGCCCGTCGCAACCATATTTTTGCTGTGGTTGGGTCTGCGGGTGGTCGCAAGAAGTCCATGTAAGCGGTGG
>Ga0114950_10001160_pt1 | contig 19598 bp, 16 predicted proteins | sample N075metaG_FD_83503 | JGI IMG/M metagenome (GOLD analysis project Ga0114950, IMG submission 83503) | Deep subsurface microbial communities from Kermadec Trench to uncover new lineages of life (NeLLi) - N075 metaG | ecosystem: Environmental > Aquatic > Marine > Ocean trench > Sediment | place... | reverse complement strand
GTCTCTTTCCAGCGCTGGACGATGAACCCGCAGACGACCTCGGGCGACTGCCTGATCTGGGAGGTCACGACGGACGGCGGCGCGAGTTGGACCCCGCTCGACGGCTGGGCCGGCTCGGACGACGGAGTGTGGCAGGCGGAGGAATACTTCCTCACGGGTCTCACGGGCGCGACGGGCGCGCCGGCGACCAAGGTACGCTTCCGCTTCAGCGCCACGGAGGGCGGCGACCCGTCGCTGCTCGAGGCCGCGATCGACGACTTCCGCGTCTCGCTGCTCGCGCCCTCGGGCGGCTGCATCCCGACGAGCAACTACTGCGACCTGACGCCCAATTCGGTCGGCCCGGGCGCGTCGATGTCCTCGAGCGGCAGCGTCAGCGCGGGGGCGAACGAGCTCGTGCTCTCCGCGGGACCCTGCCCCCCCGGACAGCCGGGCGTGTTCTTCTACGGCTCCACGCAGATCGAGACGCCCTTCGGCAACGGCAACCGCTGCGCCGGCGGCAACGTGTTCCGCCTCAACCCGCCGATCCTGGTCGACGCGACGGGCGCCGCCACGCGCCCCCTCGACCTGACCGCCGCCCCCGCGAACCTCGGACCCGGCCAGATCGACCCCTGGTCGAGCTGGAACTTCCAGTTCTGGTACCGCGACCCCGCCGCGGGCGGCGCGGGCTTCAACCTGAGCGACGCGCTGCACGTGGTGTTCTGCCCCTAGATCCCTGGCAGGTTCGTGGTCACGATCTTGTAGGAGCACCGCCCCAGACAGAATTGCGAGAATCCCGGTAAGGTCGCACACCTCTGTTTCCAGTAGGAACACATGGGTGATCGCAAGCTCGACCGGCTCTACCGCCGATTCCAGCGCGACGGTGACGTCGACGCACTCGGGAAGGTCTTCGACCTCGCCGCCCCCGAGTTGTCGAGGGTGGCTCGTCACCTGTGTGGCGACGAGGCCGAGGCCGAGGACGCGCTGCAGGAGACCTTCCTGTCCGCGATCCAGAAGCGTGAACAGTACGACCCCGCGCGACGCTTCATGCCGTGGATGCTCGGTATCCTCACCAACCGTGCCAGGGAGGCGCGCCGGCGTTCGGAGCGGGTTCCGGTTCCCTCGCGACGTGCGACGGCCGCGGGGGGCGATCCCGCCGACAATGCGGCGGACCGCGAGTTGGGTCTGGCGATCGATGCGGGGGTCGCCGGACTTCCGCACACCTACAAGGCGGCGGTTCGGGCTTACCTGGCTGACGGCATGAAGCCGGCGGAGATCGCCCGGACGCTGGGCATCTCGGACAACGCCGCGAATGTACGCATCCATCGCGGGCTCAGGCTGCTGCGCAAGTCGCTGCCCCCGGCGACGGCAGTCTCGATCCTGATCGGAAGGGCGCCGCGCGGGCTGGCCGCCGTGCGGCATGTCGTACTCGAGGAAGCCCGCGCGGCTGGCGGCTCCCTCGCCGCCACGACGACGTCCCTGGCCGGAGCCGGCCTCGCAGGGGGAGTTCTGATGTCGAAGAGTGCGTTGGCCGTAGTGATGGTCGGGCTCACGGTTCTGGGAGCGTGGATCGCGTGGCCCGCACAAGAGTCAGGGCATCCGCTCGCGCCTCCGAGCGTCGTGGACTCGACCACGCCCCCAATCCTCGTGCCCGATTCGATGGCCGTCCAATCGCGAGCGCCCGCCACGACGCAAGGCACGACGGCCGATCCGCGCGGGCGACTGCCGGCGTCGATGCGCATCCACGTGCGGTACTCAGGCGGCGCACCGGCTTCGAACCTGGAAGTCTGGGTCACCCGGTACGGGCGGTGGAACTCCGGGCGGGAGCGGCGGCGGGCCGTGACCGACGGAACCGGCGCTGCGCTCGTCGCCGACCTCCCCGAGGGACGCGTGCGAGTGTACTCACCCCTGTCCCGGAGCCCCTTGCGGACGTCGGATGGCGAGAACGACGTGATGGTGGTCGCGGGCGCGACGACCGCTGCCTACTTCGTCGTGCCCGCGGGGTGTGACGTGCGCGCGCTCGTACAGGACCCGGCGGGTCGGCCGGTGGCTGACGCGGACGTCTTCGTCGGGCCACGCAATCGGCTGGAACCGTCGCACTTCATGGGTCGCACGGGCAGCGATGGCTACTTCCTTATGAAATCCGTGGCAGCCGACCTCTCGGTCTTCGCGTGTCGAGACGGGTTCGGCATTTCGCCGATCGTCGAGCTTGCGGGCTTGTGCGCGGGAAGCGTCGAGAGCCGTGAGAGGACCGCCGCAGCGGTGCTCCAGCTCGACGGCACGGTCGGTGGGTTGGAGGGCAGTGTCCTGCGTGGAGACGGCAAACCGGCCGCCGACGCATGCGTTCGCATCACCTCGCTCGTCGACCCTGCAGGGCCGGATCTCGTCGTGCAGACCGACGTCGGCGGCCGATTCCGAATTCCGGGCCTGTGGGGCTATGTGCAATTGCTCGTGCTCGACCGCGATCATGCGCCGCAGTTCGAACGCGTCCGAATCGTTCACGAGGAGCGCGCCAGCGTCGTGATCCAACTCGGCCCGGGCGTCACCATCCAGGGGCAGGTTCGAGACGAAGCCGGGAGCTCCGTCGCCGGCGCCAAGATTCGCCAGTCCGTGCCCGATGTGGCCTCCAAGCCCTTCCAGGCGCACTTGAGCATCGAGACCCGGTCGTCCGCGGGCGGCGAGTACGTGCTGAAGGGCGCGGCGATCGGCCGGCATGACCTGGTCGTCCGTGCAGAAGGCCGAGCGGGCGGGGCCGATTCCTCCGCGCGCAAGACGATCGAGGCCCGCCACGGCGAAGTCATCGAGTGGAACCCGATACTCGGGGGCGGGGGCACGATCACCGGACACGTCGTCGATGCTCGCGCCCAGCCACTCGTCGGTTGGACCGTCCGCGCGTGGAGCGCCGGTAGCGAGCCGAACCCGAGGGACGCCAAAACGGACGGAACGGGGTGGTTCGAGCTCACGGGGTGCGCCGACGGGACCCATACGGTCCAGGCTTGGAGCTCCTCGCGCGGCACGGCCAAAGTGGTGCAGCGGTGGGTACGGCCTGGTGGGGAGGCCCTCGTGCTCGTGGTTCCCGATCCCGGAACCGCCGCAATCGAAGGCACGGTGATCAGCTTCGGGCGCCAGCCGATCGAGGGATCCTTCGTGACGTGGAAATCGCAGAGCTCGGACAGGTCACACGCGAAGACCGGCGCGAGTGGCCGGTTCCGGGTCGAGGAACTCGGCTCGGGCTCGGGTCGCCTCGAGGTGAGCCACGCGGATCACGGCACGACTTCGTTCGGCCCGTTCGACCTGAAGGACGGAGAAACGTTCGAGGCTGGAGCACTCGAGTTCGCCGAGCCGGGTTCGGTGCGGGTCAAGCTCGTTCCAGCATCGGGCGCGGAATTGGACGACGCAATCCGCTATGCCTCGGTGGCCATCCACGGAACCCTGCATTCCGTGATCGCAAGACGATCCGTCGACGGATCCTTCGAGTTCGATGCCCTCGCGCCGGGATCGTACGGGATCGCAGTCTGGGCCATGAGGATCGCTGCCGCGACACAGTCGGTCGAGGTCGTCCCCGGTGAGCGGCTCGAGGTAGAGATTCCCGTGTCGCCTGGTGTCCGCCAGCTCATCTGGTTCGCTACGACACCGGGTGCCGCGAATCCCGGTCCGTATACGGTCCGCGTGAGAGATGAAGCCGGACAGCAGGTGGTGGACCTGGTGATGGCCGTGCCGGCGTGGCCGCGGCAAGAGGATGGCTCGTACCGCGCGCTCTTCGGCGCGGCACTGAGACCGGGCCCGCACACGTTCGAGGTGACGACCGCGTCGGGCTTGGCCGCGAGTGGCACGTTCGACGTGACGACGGGGGTTGATTCGCCTGTCGTCGTGCTCAGCGAGCAAGTGACCTCGGACTGACTCGGCGTTCGTGGGGATCGCAGCGCGTGGGCCCGACGATTGCCGGCTCGCACGTGCCGCCGTGCCCTCAGTCCTCCGCCACCAGCCCCTCGGACACCATCCCCACTCGCTCGCGCGCCCCACGGCCGAATCCGTTGAGTGGATGAGAATGGTGGCATTTTGAGCCGGGTGCGCCTCGACCCGCGGCAAGTAGAAGACGGGCAACCAAGGAATGGGCGAAAGTGGTGGCATTTTGAGCCACAACACGGCCCATGGCGGGGCTAGCTCGAATTGCTCAACACCATCTGGAGCGCTGGCTGGATAGTGCTCGGCGCAAGCCCCTGGTCATTCGCGGCGCCCGGCAGGTCGGCAAGTCGACGCTGGTTCGTCAGCTGGCCGCGGCACGTGGCATGCCGATTCTCGAGGTCAACCTCGAACAGCATCGCCGCTTGGAAACCGTCTTCAGCGCACTGGATGTGAAGGCCATCCTGCTCGAGCTCGAGGCCATCGGTCGAGTCCCTCCCGGACCGCGAACACTGCTCTTCCTGGATGAGATCCAAGCCACGCCATCGGCCATCGCGGCGTTGCGGTATCTGCACGAAGAGCGCCCCGATCTGCCGGTGATCGCAACGGGCTCTCTGCTGGAACTCGTGCTGCGAAAACGAACGCGAGTGAGACGGCCGGCAGGAGACTGTGGGCGTGGTGCAGGAACGGCTCCCGTAGCACGGGATGCGTAGCGCCTAGCCGGCGAGCGAAGTCGAGCGCTCGTCGAGCGCGGCGCGGACATCGGCCACCGTACGCGCGGGGACCCGGGTCTCGGCCGCGAAGCTCTCCCAGTCGGCGACCGCGTCACGCGTGCGAGCGACGATCCGCCCGGGTCTGTTGATGTCGAAGACCTTGGCCACGGCGAGCAGGTCGTCCGCGGTGATGCCAGCCGTCTTGTCCTGCACGCGCATCTGGTGCTGCGCTGTCCAGTCGCGGCCCTTGGCGAAGGTCAGGTCGTAGGCCGGCGCCAGGTCCCAGACGCCGTCGGAACGCATCTGGAACGAGAGGTTCTTGACGTGGTCGTCCTGATTGACCGCCAGCACGTTGAACACCATGCGCCGATACGCCTGCTCGACCTGCGAATAGGCCATTCCGAGGCGGAGGATCGTACGCAGGTACTCCTCGTACGAGCTCGCGCCCGGGTCGTTGAAGTCGACGTGCACCAGACCGCCGAAGGTGTGCTGGTGAAGCCGTTTTCCTGCGTCGATGTCGAACCGCCGTACCAGCAAGTGCGCGTACTCGCCCTGCCACAGCACCGACAGGTCCGTCGTGTCGACGCCGGCCGCGCGCGCCATCTCGGCGTAGGCGGCTTCGACGCGATTGAACGGCATGGGTTCGCCTAGATCATCGATGGTCGAGCCGGCGCCCACGCCGTCGAACTTCAGAAGACAGGGGACGTCGTCGGGCCCTGGCGGCGCGTTTCCGGACCGGATCGATCCCGTGACCGGATCGTGGAGCACGACGGCCTTCGGCCGCACGCCGCCTGCCGACGAGCCGATCCGGTAGATCTCGGGAATCGCAACGTCGGGGGAGCCCTGCACGATGCTCCTGGCGTCGCGGACGAGCGCGGCAACATCGAGTGACTCCTGCTCTGCCGGACGGATCGGCAGGTCCTCGGCGGGGTGGAACGTCAGCGCCCCGAGCGCGCGCTCGCCGACGTACAGCAGGCGCTGCACCGGACTCATCGCGCGCTCCGCCTCACCGCGCGCCGCGAAGTAGGCGCGGATGACCTTGTTGCCGAAGGCATCGGGCAGCGCGTCGGCCAGCACACCGGGCAGACCGCGGAACGCCGGCCGTCGCAGCAGCTCATCGAAGCTCACCGGCCCGGCGCGACCGATCGGAAGATGGATCGGCGAGATATCCCAGCCTCGGCCCACGAATGCGTCGGCGTACTCGAACACGATCCGCCCGCCCTCGAGCTCGGCGACCGCGCCGACGGTCTCGCCCCACAGCCGTACTTCGGCGTGGGCGACGACCTCAGGCACCGGACCGCCCCCGCCGGTCGCGCAGGATCGCCATCGGCGACACCTCGGGCTCCGGAAGGAAGTCTTCGAGAGCACCGAGCCGACCGTAGAGGCGGAGCATGCGAACCAGGGTCAGCAGGGTCGGGTTGTGACCCTCCTCGGCTCGCGACACGGTGCGTCGCGACAGACCGGCGCGCTCGGCAGTCTCGACCCGCGTGAGCCGCTGCGCCTCGCGCAGGGCCCGCAGCCGGTGGCCCAACTCCTGCATGACCTCACGGTCCGTCACATCGGTGTGACTTAAAGCTTCCATTGCGTGCCTCCATACGCGGATTTGGGACTTCTGTTTCGCATGCAAACTCTAGCATCATCGACCTGTGGCATCCAGCTGGTGCGAATAAAAAGTCTCAAACTCGGCTAAAATAGCCGCAATCGGTCATTTAAGTCCCATCGGCTGCTGTTCCGAGAGCCAGCCGTCGAGGCCCGGCAAGCGTGAATCGCCGGCCGATCTGGCAGCTGACCAGGCCGCTACCCGCGGACGCGGGCCCGGTAGTCCTCGCTGCGAAGTGTCGTCGCGGAGGTCGCTGCCTCGTCCACCGACCTCAGTCCTCCGCCGCCAGTCGCTCCAGCACCTTGCGCGCGTCCACGTCCTCCGTCTCCCAGAGCACGCGCCCTTCCATGCCGCCGGCGACGGTCACGACCTGGCCGCTCACGTGGCGCGCGGCACGCGGCGAGCTGAGGAAGACGGCGACGCGCGCGATGTCCCGCGCGCGCGCGAGCTGGCGCATCGGCATCGTGCGCACGACTTTCTCGACGACGCCCGGCTCCTGGATGTTGCGGCGCGTCATATCGGTGACGGTCCAGCCGGGCTCGACGATGTTCACGCGCGCGTAGGGGTCGAGCGCGACGATCTCGTTCTTGAGCGAGTGCATGAGGCCCGAGAGGGCGGCCTTGCTCGCGGCGTAGTCGGCGTGGCCGCTCTCGCCGAAACGCGCGGCGGTCGAGCCCGTGAACAGCAGCGATGCACCGGCGCCGTCGGCGCGTGGGCCGCTCGCCGCGAGCGAGCGCAGGAAGGCGCGCGCGGTCCAGATTGCGCCGAAGAGGTTGACGCCGAGGACCTCGTGGATGCGATCGTCCGCGAGCTCGACGAGCGGGCGCTCCTCGGGCGGCCAGATGCCCGCGTTCGCGACACACACGTCGATCCTGCCCCAGCGCTCGCGGACGGCTGCGAAGGCTTCGTCGACCTCCGCGGACGAGGTGATGTCGGCCTGGACGAGAATCGCTTGCTCGCGCCACGGTTGGCTTCCGAGCCAGGCTTCGAGCGCTTCCCATTGGCGGTTGCCGTGGAGCGCCAGGTGCGCGCCCTCTTCGGCGAAGGCCTCCGCCATCGCGCGTCCGATGCCGCCTGAAGCGCCCGAGACGAACACAACCTTGCCTGCGAGCTCGAGGTCCATCGATTCAGTCGATTCTGCGCACGTCGACGCGCGCGCTGTAGAGGACGTTGCCCCGGCCGAGGTCCGCCGGCGACGGGCTCGTGAGGGCGTTGATCCCGATGCCCTCGGGGAGCTTCGCCGGGTCCGGGAAGCCGTCGACGCGGACGATGCCGCGCGGGACGTCGCCCGAGAGCCGGACGGGGAAGGTGAGGCGGCCCTGCCCGTTCTCGAGCGTCACCCGGTCGCCGTCCACCACGCCGAGCCGCTCGCCCTCCGCCGGGTTCAGGTGGCAGACGGGGGCGCCGGCGCGCTTGCGGTGCCGCGACGAGTGGCTGAACGTGCTGTTGTGGGTGGCGATCGACGGTGCGCAAACGAGCCAGAAGGCGCCGATCCCGTCCGCGCCGTCGTCGGGGACGTACGTCGCCATCCGCGGCTCGCCCATGGCCTCCGCGCTCGCGCTGGCGAGCTCGATCTTGCCGCTGGGCGTCCCGCGGTCCGCGAACGGACGCGGGCGCAGCTTCACCGGCTCGCCGGCGAGCACGCGCTGCATGTCCTCCGCGCCGATGCGCTCGCGGTGCGCCTCGAGCAGCTCGCGCACGAGGCCCTCCTCGGTCACGTCGTGCGTCTCGGGCGGGAGCGCGAGCGCGGCGGCGATCGCGCGGAACGTATCGACGTTGCTGCGCGCCTCGTGCAACGGCTCCACGGCCTTCTTGCCGTACTGCAAGACGCGGTGGCCGTAGCTCCGGTACACGTCGCTCTGCTCGACGAACGACGTCGCCGGCAGGACGAGGGTAGCGAGCTGCGCGGTCTCCGTCATGAACAGCTCGTGCACGACGAGGAACAGGTCGTCACGCTCGAGCCCCGCGCGGACGCGGTTCGCGTCGGGCAGGGTCGCGGCGGGGTTGTGACCCCACACGAAGGCCGCGGCGAACCGCCCCGCCGCGAGCTCTCCGCCGAGCGAGACCTGGTTCACCGTCTCCGCCGTCGCGCCCGGGGGCCGCAGCTCGGGACGCGTCATCACGGAGTCGTCGAAGCCGAAGTGATCGAAGCTCTCGTAGTGCACGCGATCGACGATCCCCAGGACGGCGCCGAGGGAGCACACCGCGCGCATGCTCATGCCGCCGTTGCGGCGGCGCGCGAAGCCCACGCCCGTCTTGAGGAACGGCTTCGACGCGGCGAACAGGGCGTCGGCGAACGCCGTGATCTCGCGCACGGCGAGCCCCGTGCACTCCGCCGTCGCTTCGAGCCCGTACTCGGCGCCGAGGTGCGCGCGGAACTCGGCGCCGCCGGTGCACTCGCGCCGCATGAACTGGAGGTCGGCGCGGCCCCGCTCGAACGCGAGGCGCGCGAGCCCGAGCGCCAGGGCCGCGTCCGTCCCCGGCCGCACGATGAGCCCGCGCCCGCCCCACGCCTCGATCGCGCGGATGGTGTCCGTGCGGTAGATGTCGATGACGGTGACCAGCACGCCGCGCTTGCACAGACGCTGGATCGCGGGGAGCAGGTGCTGGAACGTACGCTTCGCATCGATACCCCACAGGACGAGGCAGTCCGCGCCGTCCATCGTCTCGAGATCCGGCCCCACGACGCGGCCGTAGACCAGCTCGTAACCCAGCGTGCTCGTCGTGTCACACACGGAGCCGTCGGTCTCGATCGCGCCGAGCGCGTTGAGCATGCGCATGGGAAAGCGCCGATTCACGAGCCCCATGCAGCCCGCGTAGTAGAGCGCGAGAACGTCCTCGCCCGCGAGCGGCGCAATCCGCTCCGCGATGATCCCGATCGCGCGCTCCCAGGTGATCGGCTCGAAGCCGCCGTTTGCGCGCAGGAGCGGCGTCCGCAAGCGGTCGGGGCTGTTCACGACGTCGCCGAAGATCGCGGTCTTGCCACAGAGCGCGCCGCGCGAGTGCGGGTGAGCGGGGTTGCCCTTCACGCCGACGAACGCCCCGGCCTCGTCCGTTTCGACGAGGACGCCGCACGTGTCCGGACAGTCGAGGGCGCACGCCGTGGGGTGGTGGGTCATCGCCGCTGCCGCTCGTGCGCTGGACGCGTGTCACTTCCGATCGAGCTCGTCATCGTCATCGATGAACTGCGGGCTGCGCGCGATCATCCCCTTGAGGTCCCGCAGGTAGCCTTGCCGGATAGTCGTCAGGCGATCGTGCTCGTCGAACAGGAGCAGGATACCCTCGAGCCCCGTCGTGAGGTCGTTGAACCGCGCGGACCCGCTGAACTCGCTCACGATCGGAACGCTCACGGAGATGCTCCAGGCGCGCTCGCGCGTCCAGCCGTAGGCGACGGCGATGCCGCCCATGTGCTCCTGCACGAGGATCGGCGCGCCGAGCGTGGCGAGGCACTCGGTGAGGTCGGCCTCGCCCGGCCGCAGGATCGCGAGAGTCCCCGGCTCCGGCCGGCTGTTCGTGACGATGTACTCCCATGTCACGGACACGCAGCCGGCGGCGAGAGGGAGCGCCAGGAGCAGCGCCGCCCGCGCGCTCATTCGCCGTCCCCCGGCGGGATCCCGTACTTCGCCTGGTCCGCTTCGAAGGTCATGCCCACGTGCGTCAGGACGAGCTCCTCGTCGAAGAACACCCACACGCGATCCGACTTCACGTCCGTGCCGTGCAGGAACAGCACGATGAGGAACAGGCCCTCCTCGCGCTGGTGCGTGTGGTTGTACCGGTAGGCGCTGCGCCGCCCGAGCTGGACGACTTCGTTCGGGGCGCCGAGCAGCTCGACGACCTCGCGCGCCGTCGTCTTCCCGGGCTCGAGCTGCCGGACGAGAGAGTTGTCGAAGTGCGCGTTGACGTTGCGGCGGCTGAAGAAGCAGCCCGGCGAGAACAGGAGCACGGCGAGGAGCAGAGGGAGGAGTCTCATGGTCTACCTTGTGCGCGAACGGGAGCGGTAATGGAAGGTCCGGCGGCGTGAACTCGCTGCAAGATCGCTTCGAGCGTGTCCAGCCACGGCGCTTCGCCGCGACCCTGCACCGCCGCGCGGACACCCGCCCGGTCGACGTGGCCGTCCGCGAGGCGCTCGAGCCGGCGACCAATCGCGAGGGCGAGCGCCGCGGGGGGCGCGCCCGCCGCGAGGACCTCACCGGCAACGTCGGCCGTGATGCACTCGGCCGCGCCCGCGTTCCGCGTCGTCACGACGGGCGTGCCCGAAGCGAGCGCCTCGAGCACGACGAGCCCGCACGTGTCGCGCAAGGTGGGGTGCGCGAGGAGGTCCGCCGCGGCGGCGAGCGCCGCGCCGTCGACGTGCGGACGCAGGGTCACCCGATCCGGACCGAGGCCCGAGCGGCGCGCGGCGCGCCGCCAGCGCGCGAGGTGCTTCGGTCCGGCGACGAGCAGGTGCCAGGGTCGCTCGCCTAGAGTGCGGAGCGCCGCGAACAGGGCCGGGAGTCCCTTCAGCTCGGGGTTCGTGGCGGCGAACGCGATGAGGGGCGTCTCGGGCGCGGCGCCGAGGGGCAGCTCCGCGCGCAGGGCGGCGCCGAGCGTCGGTCGGTTCCGTGGGTGGAAGCGTTCGAGGTCGATGCCGTTCGGCGCGATGCTGATCCGGCCCGAGCATTGCGGGTAGAGCTGGACGAGCTCGTCCCGGACGAGCTGTGAGGGGCAGACGACGGCGCGCGCTCCACCCTCCGCGAACAGGGCGCGCTCGAACGCCAGGAACGTGCGGTGCCGGCCGCGCGGCGGCGCCGGCCCGGGCGGGTTGCCACCGCGCGCGCACCGCACGGCTTCCATCGTCTTGGCGTGGCTCCCGCCGTGCGACCACAGGACGTCCACGCGCGGGAGGTGGCGCACGCCGACGGTGACGTCGCACGCGAGCGACTGCGCCGCGTCCAGCATCGCGTCCGCGAGCGCGCGCTCGCGTGCGCCGCGCGAGAAGCCGCGCCCAGCGACGCGGTGAAAGACACCCGGGGCCTGCTCGCCGGGCGCTGGACCGCGCGCGCCGAAGGCGTGGACCTCGTGCCCCCGTTCCACGAGGTGGCGGGCGAGGCGTGCGAGCGCGGCCTCTGCGCCGCCCCGGCCGGGCTGCCAGCGATCGATGAGAAACCCGACGCGCATCACCGCGCCCGTGCATCCTCTGCGTCGAACGGCGCGCCGGCCGCGAGCCAGGCTTCGATCCGCACCCGGATCGCATCGCGGACGGCGGCGAACTCGGCGCGGATCTCCGCGTCCGTGCCCGTCGCGCCCGCCGGGTCGGGGAAGGGCCAGTGCACGACGCGCGTCGCTCCTGGAAAGGTGGGGCAGGACTCCGCCGCGTGCCCGCAGACGGTCACGACGAAGTCGGGCGGACTCGCGCGGAACCCATCGGTGGTCTTGGAGCGCGCGCCCGCGATGTCGACGCCGGCCGCCGCCATCGCCTCGACCGCGCGGGGGTTCAAGCCGTGCGCCTCCGTCCCGGCCGACAGGCACTCGAAGCGCGCGCCCGCGAGATGTCGCAGCCAGCCCTCGGCCATCTGGCTGCGGCATGAGTTGCCCGTGCAGAGGAAGAGCACGCTCGGTACGGGAGCATGGGCCATGGTCGGCAGAATAACGAGCGCCGGCAGCCACGGGATTCCACGATCGCGGTATCCTCGCGAGAGAGTCCGATCCCCGCGGCGCCCTCCCGAGCGTCGCCTCGAACCCTCACAGGACCGATCCAGAGGAGACCGCTCGCCCTCGCTCTCTGTGCTCTCTCCCTGTCAGCCGTCGCGAATGCCCAGACGATCTCGACCGTGCAGGTCGCGTCCGGCCTGAACCAGCCGACGTCCATCTGTGCCCCACCGGGCGAGACGCAGGGGCTGTTCGTCACGGCTTCGCGCGAGGGCATCCACCTGATCGAGAACGGTGTGCTCCTGCCGGCGATGTTCCTCGACCTCTCCGCGGAACTGAGCCAGATCCAAGGGCTCATGGACCTGGCGTTCCACCCCGACTACGCCGCGAACGGGAAGTTCTACATCTGCTACATGGACAACCAGCAGGCGACCTGGCTCAAGCAGTTCAACGTGTCTGCAGCCGATCCCGACCTCGCCGACCCGGCGTCGGGCGCGACGCTGCTCGGGCCCGTCGCGCAGCCCGAGGTCATCCACAATTGGAACTGCCTGAAGTTCGGTCCGGACGGGATGCTCTACATGAGCACGGGCGACGGTGGCGGGTCGTTCAATCCGAGTGGGAGCGCGCAGGACCTCGGCTCGCTGCTCGGCAAGATTCTGCGCCTCGACGTCGACGCGCCCGCGCCCTACATCCCGCCCGACAACCCGTTCGTCGGCCAGGCCGGTGTGCGCGAGGAGATCTGGGCCTACGGACTGCGCCAGCCGTGGCGATTCGACTTCGACGCGGAGACGGGCGACTTCTACGTTGGCGACGTCGGTGAGGCAGCGTGGGAGGAGATCGACTTCCTCCCGGCCGGGAGCCCGGGCGGCGCGAACTTCGGTTGGGTCTGCATGCAGGGTGATCACTGCACGAACCAGGGCGCCTGCACCTGTGACGACTCCTCGCTCACGGAGCCCATCGTGGAGTACGACCACGCCACGGGCTGCGCGATCATCGGGGGCGTCGTCTACCGCGGGAGCGCTCTGCCGTTCATCCGGGGTGCCTACATGTACGCCGACCACTGCTCGGGCAGCTTCTTCACGTTTCGATACGACGGCCAGACGATCACGGACTTCGTCGACCGCACGGCGGAGCTCGGCGGCGCGCTCGTGCTCCCCAACTCGTTCGGCGTGGATGGCGCCGGCGAGGTGTACGTGCTCGACGCCCTCGGCGGCAAGGTGCTGAAGCTCGTCGACGGCGCCTGCACGGCGGACACGTACTGCACGGCGACCCCCAACTCCTGGGGTCCGGGGTGCTCGATCTCGAGCAGCGGAACCCTGAGCGTGTCCAACAACACCTTCCAGCTCGAGGTCACGCGCGCCGTCCCCGGGCAGGCGGGCGTCTTCTACTACGGCGCGGCGCAGGGGCTCGCGCCCTTCGGCGACGGCTTCCGGTGCATAGTGGGCCAGAGCTTTCGCTTGAATCCGCCGATCATCGTGGGCGCCAACGCGCTCGCCTCGCGCTTCGTCGACTTCACGTCACCGCCGCAGATAACGGGCACGATCACGCCCGGCTCGACCTGGAACTTCCAATTCTGGTACCGCGATCCGCTCGCGGGGGGCGCTGGATTCAACCTCTCCAACGGGCTCGAGGCTTCGTTCTGCCCGTAGTACGGTCCCGCGACAGATTCTCCACAACTCGGGTTCGGCCCCTCATCCGCAGCTGCGGATGAGGGGCCGAACCCGAGTTGTGGAGAATTTGTCGCGGTACCGTATCGATCGTCGGAAGATTGGCCCGCCTCGCGCGTCGGGTAGACTGACCGGCCCGCGCCAACCACCCAGGAAATCCATGCGACGCCCCATCCCGTGCCTTCGATCCGGCGCCGTCGTGCGCTTTCTCGCCATCGCAACAGGCCTGGTGTCCGGCCTCCTCGGGGGCTGCCGAGCCTCCGAAGCGGGCTCCGAACTGCGCACCGACGGACCCCGCGCGCCCGTGTCCGAGCTGTCCGAACCGACGGGAGGGAAGGCGCTCATCCACGTGATTCGCGGCGACGAGGGCGCGGACGCCATGGATGTGAAGCTGACGGCCGATCTCCTCGGAACGATCGTGGGTCGGGACTACGTCGCCGCCGAGGTCGAGCCGGGAAACTACGTGCTCGGCTGCTTCCTCACCTACTTCGACCGGGACCCGGTCCACACCTTCGCGACCGTGCGGCTCACCGCTGGACGCGCGCAGTACTTCCTCGCCAAGAAAGTCACGAGCCCGCCGCGTCCGGGCGCGTACGCGGAGGAGATCGCGATCCTCATCGAGGAGCTCGATCCCGCGGAAGGGGAGCGCCTCTTGCCCGCACTGCGACGCGTCACGCTGGCGGAGGAGGCCCCCGCGAGCATCCCGTTCCGTCGCGAAGTCGCCGCGGCCGAGGTGGAGCCCGCGACCGCGGAGATGGAGACCACGCGCCTCCAGGTGGAGACCGAAACCGAGACACCCGCACCGGTCCCCGAGCCGGTAGTGACGGAGCCGGTCGCCGTGGCCGACGACACAGAGCAGGAGACGCCGCTGGAGGACCTCGCGGGCGCCGAGCAGCCGGAGGGGACCGCGGGGAACGCCGAGCTGGTCGCGGAGAGCGAAGTGATCGAAGCGCCGCCCGTCGGGACCGGCGCCGAAGCCGAGCCTGATCCGAAGCCCGAGGACGTGGCCGGCGCCGCCTCCGAGCCCGAGTCGGACGAGTCGCAGGCGGCCGAGACGACGCCAGCCTCCGACGAAGTCGAAGCATGGATCCCGGTCGAGGTCGCGAAGAGCGCGGACGAACCGAAGCCCGACGCCAGCCGGCCGCCGCCGACGAGGATCTACAAGGGCCCCCGCCGCGCGCGTTCGCGGATCGCGCACCTCGTCATGGGCGACCGCGTGTACGTCTCGTCGATCAACGGAATTCCCCACGACATCGGCCCGTTCGGGTCGAACCTCGCCGGCATCCGGCTCCCCACGGACGCGTTTCGGAACGGCGGGATCGAGCTGAAGCCCGGACGGTACCGGCTGGAGGTCGCCTGGCACGGGCCGCGGATCACGCGCAAGCGCACCTACTTCGGCACGCACTTGTTCGAGGTCGAGCTCGAGGCCGGAGCGACGTACACGATCTCCGGTGTGAAGGACCGGGGGGACGTATTGGGCTGGGAGCCCAAGGTCGGCAAAGCGCCGCGCGCGCCGGCGAACTGACCGCGCGCCCGATGCGCGTCGGCTTCGACACCTCGGTCCTCGCTCGGCCCCATCCGCCGGGGCTCGTGCGCGTCGTCGCTGAGTCGCTCGCGGAGCTCGAGCGGCGCGGTGCGATCGACGTCGTTCGGCTGATCCCGCCGGAGGGCGCGAAGCTCGCGCGCTGGCGCCAGACGGAACTGCCGCGCGCCGTGCGCCGCGCGGGCCTCGCGGGCGTCCATTCGTTCGTGTCGGCGTTCCCTCTGCGCGGTCCCGGCAAGCGGGTGCAGACGATCCACGAGCTGCCGTGGAAGCACGGCGTGCGCGAGAACGCGGACCTGCGGCACCGCCTCTGGGCGGGTCCCCTCACGGTCCGCGCGGACGCGATCGTCACGGGCACGCGCGCCGTCGCGCGCGACCTCGGCAAGCCGCTCGCGGAGGAGGGCGGCAAGGTGCACGTCGTCCCCTGGGGCGTCGGCCGGAGCTTCGCTGAAGAACCGGCCCCGGGCACGGTCGACGAGGTCGTGCTCGCGCGCTACCGGTTGCCCGAACGGCCGCTCGTGCTCTGCCTCGGCGCGGTGCGCGCGAAGAAGAACCTCGCCGCCGTCCTGCGCGGCGTGGCGCGGCTCGCGGAACGCGGTGGCGAGACCGTGCACGTGGTCGTGACCGGCGCGGACACGCCGGACCTCCGGCGCGACCTCGGGCTCGTCGCGCGGCTTGGAATCTCGGGCCAGGTGTCGACGCCGGGCGTGATCGAGGAGGCGGACCTCCCGGGGCTCTTGCGCCTCGCCGCCGTCGTCCCCGTCCTGTCGCGCTCGGAGGGCTTCGGCCTGCCCGTGCTCGAGGCGCTCGCCTGCGGGACGCCGGTGATCGTGCCCGCGGGCAGCGCGCAGGCGGAGGTGGCCGGCGAGGCGGGCTTCCGCGTCGACCCGGACGACGCCGACGCGGTGGCGGACGCGCTCGCACGCGCGGTACGCGAGCGCGAGGAGTTGCGGTACGTCCTGCCCGAGCGCGCCCGCCGCTTTCCGTGGAGCCGCACGGCGGAAGGGATCGAGCGCATCTGGGAGGCACTCGGATGAGCGCGGAAGGCTCGCCCGTGGGCTCGCGCGCGCCGCGCGTCCTCGTCTCCGGGGTCGTGCTCTCCCAGCCCGAGGGCGGCGTGTGGCGGCACAACGCGGAGCTGCTGCCGCGCCTCGCGCGGCTGCTCGCGGAGCAGGGCGGGTCCCTCGCTGTGCTCGAAGGCAGACAGCCCGTGGCGTTCGCACTGCCCGAAACCGCCCTGCGCATCGCGTCCGAGGTCCCGGCCGGCCCGCCGATCCTGCGCGCCGCCCGCGAGGGTCGCGCGCTCGCACGTGTCGCGCGCGAGGCACGCGCCGCCGGGCGGCCCTTCGATCTCATCCACACGGCGCACCTCCCCGTGCCGCGCTCGCTGCCGGTCCCCATGACGCTGACGATCCACGACCTGCGCAGCCTCGACCTGGCGCACACCCCGCTCTCGCGCCGCATGTTCGCGCGCACGGTGATCGGTCACGCCGTGCGGCGCGCCGCCGTGGTCTTCACGGTGAGCGAGACCGTCCGCGCGCGCCTGCTCGAGGGCTGGCCGCTCGCGCCCGAACGCGTGCAGCTCGTCCCCAACGCGGCCGACCACCTCGAAGTCCTGCCGCGCGAGCCGGCGCCCGACGCACCGATCCTGCACATCGGCCACCTCGAACCACGCAAGAACCTCGCGCTCCTGCTGCACGCCATCGCAGCCGATGCGAGCCTGCCCGCGCTCGTCCTCGCCGGGCGCGCGAAGGGCACGGAGGGCACGCGCCTGGCGCGCATCGCGGACGAGCTCGGGGTCGCCGCGCGCGTGACCTTCCGCGGCGCGTTCGATGACGCCGAGCTCCCGGGTCTCTACGCGCGCGCGGCCTGCGTCGTCCTGCCCTCGCACCTCGAGGGCTTCGGCATCGTCGCGCTCGAAGCGCAACGTGCGCGCGTCCCGCTCGCCGTGTCCGACACGGGTGCGCTGCGGGAGGTGGCCGGGGCGGACGTCCCGCACTTCGCGCCCGACGACCCCGCGGCCTGCGCGCGTGCGATCCGCGCGGCGCTCGATTCGGACGCGGGAGTGATCGAGCAGCACGCCCGCGACGCCGCGCGATTCACGTGGGACGCCTCGGCGCGGCAGTGGTTCGACGGGCTGTGTGCGGCGGTCAATCGTCCGTGAGTGCGAGGGTCAGGTGGAGTGGGAAGTGATCCGAGCCCACGGCGTCCCCGACCTCCGTCTCGAGCACCGCGAAGCCGGGACCGAGCAGGCAGTGGTCGATCGGGATCCGCAGCGGGAAGAGCTTGACCGATGTCGGCCAGGTGAGCCGCACGCCCTGGCCCTTCGCGCTGTCGCGCAGGCCGCCCTGTTCGAGCAGGCGCCGAAAATAGAAGGACCACGGCGAGCAGTTCAGGTCGCCAAGCACGATGACGCGACCTTCGGTCGACGCGGCGAGCTGCGCCACGGCGTCGAGTTGCCTGTTGCGCAAGCGCGCCCGATAGGCCAGCACCGGCGGCACCGGGTGAGTGCCGATCAGGGTGACCGCCTCGCCACCCACCAGGATGCGGGCGACGACACTGGGAACGTCCGCGCCCCTGAGCGTGACGATTTCGGCGCGCTCGAACGGCACCTTGCTGTAGAGGGCGATGCCGAAGTTGTCCGATCGGGCGCGGGACACGACGTACGGGTAGCGCTCGCACAGGGGTGATAGGGAGGAGAGCCAGCGCTCGCTCGTCTCCATGAGGAAGAGGAGGTCCGGGTCGCGCTCCCGAACCATCGCGAGGACGTCTTCATGGCGATCGTTCGACGTTAGGACATTCAAGAGTGTGATGCGCAGCCTGGGTGCTGAGCCCGGGGGCGGCGCGTCGGCGCCGAAGTACAGCGGTGCGATCAGGGCCAGGTTCAAGCCGGCAAAGACGGAGAAGACCACCGCGGACCGGCGCCGGCGCGTCAGGAAGGCGACGGCCACGACGAGGGCGAGGCCGAGGAGGTACTGCACTCTGAAGTGCGTGAAGAGCTCGAACGGCCACCACGCGCGGTCGAGGAAGCCCGCGACGGTGGCCGCGGCGAGCACGGCCCCCGCCGCGCCGATGAGTCCGGTGAGCCGGAGGTGCGAGACACGCGGCCGGGCCGGCTCCTCGGCGTCCGTCATCGCTCCTCGAGCGGCGCCACGGGCTGCGCCTGCTCGCGTAGCGTCGTGATCAATCGATACGCGCCGTAGCAGATTGTGAGGAAGACCCCGATCCCGAGCAGGTACAGCAGGGAGCGGACGAGCAGCGACTGCTGGCCGAGGTCCGCATGCATGATCCCGGCGCGCTCGGGGATCTTGCTGTATTGGAGGATCCGGCCGCCGGAGTGGGTGGTGCGCTCGGCGGCGGCGGGGCGCTCGCCGAGGGCCGCGACGCGCGCCGCGGTCCGCACCGCCGAGGTCCGCGCAGCCGCTCCCGTGATCGCGCCCGAGACCGTCGTGGTCGCGCCCAACTCGGGGTCGGTGCGCCCCACGCGGGATCCGGGGGGGGCCGGCGGGGGGGGCGGGGACTCGGTGCTCCAGTCGCCCTCGAGGTCGATTTCATCGCCGTCGCTGTCGTCGTCGTCGAGGCCGAGGTCGAGCTCGACCACCGGATCGTCGGGTGCGGCGGAACGGTCGGGCTCGGGCGGAGGCGGAGGTGCGGAACCACCGGGACTCGCGAGCCGGAAGCGCAGCTCGAGCGTGCCCAGCACGAACACAGCGCCGTCCTCGAGCTCCGCGCGCTCGACGCCCACGCCGTTCACGAACACGCCGTTGCGCGAGTCGAGGTCGACGACGTACCAGCGCCCGTCCCGTTGTTCGATGCGTGCGTGGCGGCGGCTGACGGAGGTCGACCGGAGCGGGACGCCGAGCTCCTTGGAGCGTCCGAGCTCCACGGTGCGGTCGAAGTCGTAGGTGCGACCGACGTCGTCGCCGGACAGGACGAAGAGCCGCGGCATCAGCGCGCGCCACCCTCCGCGCCGGCACCGGCGCCGGCGCGCCAGACGCGCGCCGCGGGGATGAACCGCGCCCGGAACTCGGACGCCGGGAAGCGCCCCTCGACGATCGTCTCGCCCGCGAGCTCGAAGACGGGGATGCGCCGGCCAAAGCGACGCTTCAGGTCCCGGTCGCCGTCCACGTCGACCTCGCGGAGCTCGTACTCGCCCTCGAGGCCCGCCCGCGCGATCTCCGCCTTCATCTCGTCGCACAACGTGCAGCCGGCGCGCGTGTAGAGGACCATGGGGACGCGCGCAGTGGACCCGTTCCATGCCATGGCGTCCATGATACGGAACCGTCACACTGCTCACGGATGGAAACCGCCGTCGAGACCGCCGCCTCCCGACCGCTCGCGTTGAAGCTCGAGCGACTGCAGCGCAGCTTTCCGGTCGCGCTCGGCTTCCGCCGGAAGCCGGTCCTGCTCGGCATCGATCTCGAGCTCGACCGCGGCGCATCGCTCGGGCTCGTCGGTCCCAACGGCTCGGGCAAGTCGACGCTCCTCCGGATCCTCGCCGGCGTCGACCGCGCGACCGACGGCCGCGCCCTGGTCCTCGGGGGGAGCCCGCTCGCGCGCGAAGTTCG
>Ga0114950_10001156_pt1 | contig 19619 bp, 17 predicted proteins | sample N075metaG_FD_83503 | JGI IMG/M metagenome (GOLD analysis project Ga0114950, IMG submission 83503) | Deep subsurface microbial communities from Kermadec Trench to uncover new lineages of life (NeLLi) - N075 metaG | ecosystem: Environmental > Aquatic > Marine > Ocean trench > Sediment | place... | reverse complement strand
TGTTCAAAAAAGTGCGCGAAACCGGTGCGGCCGGTTTCTTCACGACCCGAACCGACGTGGAAAATTGACGCAACCGCCACCACCGGATCTGAGTGATCGGTATGCAGTATGACTTCGAGCCCATTGTCGAGTGTGTATTTCTCAAACTCTATGGTGAATTCAGGCTCCAGCGCCTTGACTGTTTCATCCGGCACCGCCGCCGTATCAGCGGTCTCAGCCGCAGGTTTACAGGAAACCAAAAAGAGTAAGAACAGGGCGATCAACAAAGCTCGGAACGGGGTGTGCATGCGTTTCTCCACGACAACAATATAAATATTTGGGGGTTTTTGGGGGTCAGAGTATAAACCCAATGGCATTGCTGACAAGCGCCTTTTGAGAACGCATTCCCTGGTAAGTCCGGGCCGGGCACAATATATGTATCCGGCCCCTTTTATCGGTTGCCCTGCAAATTAAAGATTTCCTACTATACTTTGGATAGCGGGCTATACGACTAAGAAGAACGAAGAAAGAATAAGTACCAACACATAAATTATTAGAGTGTATGTATCGTCGTTCGACTCTGATCGGGGTCTCGTTTTTAAACTTATCTCAGAATTTTCTGATTCAATCGGTGGATGATCGGGTGAGTTAATTTGCACATATTCAATTTCTGACTATAGGAAGCTATCATGAAATCACCCAATATTTTTCTAATAGCAGCGGCCATGCTATTTCTACTCATGCCGGTTGCCTTGGCGTTTGCAGGGAGCAGTTCCGTAAACTGCAACAAAAAGTCCCTTGCAACTGTAATTGACAAGTTGGATAAAACGGCTTCAAACAGTGTAGAGATTTCCGGAAACTGCATCGAAGACATCCTGATCTCCGGGCATGCGGACCTGACACTCATCGGTATCGGGGGAGCAAGTATCACGGCCACCATTCTTTGGGACCCCGAGGCTGAGGACCCCTTCAGCGCCACGACCTCACTGCATATAGAGAATAGCAAGGTCACGGTGGTGGATCTTACGATTTTCGGCGGAACGCAGGGCGTATTCTGTGATAACAGGAGCCAGTGCATTTTAACGGATGTGACAATTCTGGCAGGCTTGGGCGGAATATACGTTCAGGGGCAATCGGCACTGGATCTAATCGGCACCTCTTCGGTTAATGGCGCTCAAGACAATGGCATTCAGGTATTCGGTGCTTCCAGTGTAAACCTTCGCCCGACATGGGCGTTTGGTTACGACCGGGATGAAGCGGGCCCGGTTATCATCGGTTCAGGGTTCACCGGTCTGTTTGTTTCAGATGGTTCATTTCTCCGCGCTGACAATGTGACTGTTTCCAATAGCGCCTATGGCGTCTGGGCACAACGAAATTCCACGCTCAAGTTTATTACAACGGCCGTTGGAACGGGGGCGATCTATAACACGTCAGTCGGTATCAGATTGCGGTCAACGTCGACCGGACAGATCATCGGCGTTGTTAGCAATAATGGCTTGGGAATACAAGTTGGGCCGCTTTCGTACTTTCAGGACAATGGAGTCGCTTTCTCAGGTAACGGAACAGATGTCGACTGTGACCACGCCACGTCAGTCAGCAGTCCGGGTTTTTGGTGCAATCCGTAAACCTCGGCATTTGAATAAAAAAGGCCAGGATTTGGCAACCTTGGCCTTTATACTACAACGTGGCATCAGCGCAATGTGATGGCAATAATCAATAGTGTTCTGACCCTGGCTGACAAGAGTATCATCTATTAATCCGGGTCAGACAGCTATACTTAAGGCCTGCTGTAAATAAAGAGAGATCACTGCCCAATGCTTATGCGCCAGTTTGTTCACAGTCTGACACCTTTGGTTCTCGCTGTTACCTCCGTCTCTGCCAATGTTGATCGGCCTTCCATGGATGCCTACAGCGGCCGCTCCGCGGTGCTCGCCACCAACGGTATGGTCGCAACCAGCCATCCATTAGCTTCACAAATCGGTTTGGATATTTTAAAGCAGGGTGGCAGCGCGGTTGATGCAGCGCTTGCTGCCAATGCGGCTTTAGGATTGATGGAGCCTTATGCCTGTGGTGTTGGTGGTGATTTATTTGCCATCGTATGGGACGCAGAAACTCAGCAACTCTATGGTTTAAATGCCAGTGGACGCTCACCCGGTCAGCTGAGCTTTGATCAAATGAAAGCCGAGGTGCATAAACTGGGTGACAGTGTTATTCCGGAATATGGCGTTTTATCCCTTTCAGTACCCGGTGCGGTCGATGGTTGGTTTGCCCTGCACAAGCGCTTTGGCCGTTTACCAATGACGACATTATTACAGCCCGGTATTCAATATGCCGAGCAGGGCTTCCCTCTTACCCAGGTGATTATGGCCGAGTGGCATAAGGCCCTGAACTCAATCGGCACGCAGCCGGGTGATTTGAACCGCTTGTTTAAACCGGACGCGGAAGTGGGCGATGTTTTTACCAACCCTGATTTGGCCAATACCTATAAGTTGATCGCCAAACATGGTCGCGATGGATTTTATAAAAGTGAAAACGCCAAGCGGATTACCGATTTTGTACGTGAGCAAGGGGGTTACTTAAACGCAGACGATTTAGCCAATAACCATGCTGAATGGGTTAAGCCCTTATCGGTCAATTATCGCGGTTACGAGGTTTACCAATTGCCACCTAATAGCCAGGGAGTGGCGACCTTACAAATGCTGAATATATTGGAGGGCTACGATATTAAAAGCATGGGCTTTGGCTCCGCCGAGTTATTGCATGTACTGACTGAAACCAAGAAGCTCGTATTCGAAGACCTTGCAAAGTATTACGCCGATACGGATTTCGCCGAACTACCGATTCAGCAGTTGCTATCAAAAGAGTATGCCAATCAGCGCCGACAATTAATCAGCGATAAGGCTCAGCAACGAATTGCTTCAGGCAACCCTGCTTTGGGTAAGGGCGATACGACCTATATTACGGTGGCCGACAAGGCTGGCAATATGGTGTCGCTAATTCAGAGCACCTACTATGAGTTTGGGTCAGGACTGGTAGCACCCGGCACGGGTTATACCTTGCAAAATCGTGGCCGGTTATTTTCTTTAGACCCAAAACATAATAATGTCTACGCGCCCGGTAAACGTCCCTTCCATACCATTATCCCGGGTTTTGTTACCTACAAGGGCCAGCCCTGGTTAAGCTTTGGTTTGATGGGTGGTGCTATTCAGCCGCAGGGTCAAACCCATGTGTTATTAAACATGATTGATTTCGGGATGAATGTTCAAGAGGCCGGCGATGCACCCCGTTGGCGGCACGATGGTTCAACTCAGCCCACCGATGCAGCCGATGCTTATTTAAAAGATGGTGGTGTGCTGATTTTGGAGTCAACCACCAGCGAAGAGACCATTAGAGGCTTGAAAGCCAGGGGCCATAATGTGCAACCGTCCGATTTTTACTACGGCGGGTACCAGGCGATCATGCGCGATAGCAAGGGCGTATATCATGGTGCTTCTGAATCACGAAAAGATGGCCAGGCCGTTGGGTACTAGCAAAATGAATTTTCAGGTGTCCGATAAACTGCGTTAGTCCACACTGACCCCAAATATCTCAATCCAGGATTTTCCTGCGTGATTTACTCACTCTAAATGTCCAGCCGTAGGACTTGATATATTTTCTCGCTTGTTGATTCCGGTATCTCAGCGCTTTGGGCATATTTACGCCAATTGGATACCACATCCAGGACTTCGCTGATAATTGCCTTCTCCTGCCCCCGTTTCATTAGTGCCACGGCCGCACAGCTTTTGAAATCATCCATAGTAAAGTTTTCCCGTTTTGTGTTCATGGTCATTTGATGGGTTGCGGTCCACGCCCCGGAGGGGTTAAAGCTGTAAGTCATGTCATACGCGGGTGACAGCGACCATTGACCTGTTTTGTCCATCAGGAAGGCGATGTTTTTTACGTGGTCGTCCTGGTTCCGGATGATGATATTGAATACCATACGGCGAAATTGCTGTTCGATGTCACGCTTGGACAAGCCCAGTTTCCTGATGGTCAACAAGGCCTGCTCGTAGCTGTACGCACCTGCAAGGTTGAAATCATAGTGCGCCAGTGCACCCAATGATTGCATGTGGATTTTCTGTCCCTGGTCGGTTCGGTCAAAACGCCTGGTCATGAAGTGCCGGCGGTTGTTTTCTTCGAACAGACGGCATTCGCTCATCTCGATACCGCAGTCCCTGGCCATCAGGTAACAGGCGTATTCGATCGCGCCATAGCCTTTCGGGTCTTCAAATTCTTTGTCGCGATTGCCGCTGACGCCGTCAAACTTTAGCAACCAATACTCAAATCCGTCACCGGCATCCAGCTGACCGGAGCGAACCTCATTTGTCTGTGGGTTCCAGGCGATCACCGCTTTGGCCCGGGCACCACCGGCGGACGTGCCCAGGGTAAAAAGATCAGCCAGTGCCCGTTGTTTGCTCTTTTCAGAAAATGAAATGCTAAGAGCGTTCCGATGGCTGAGAATTTCAGATGCAAGATCTGCAAGCTGATCGATTTGAATGTTTTTTGCCTTGCGGGCCTTTGGTCCTGCAACCGGGGAAAACTCCAGCGCACCCATACCGCGCCTCCCGATGTAACAAAGCCTTTCGATGGCGTTGAAAGAATCAGGTGAGCGCCCTTGTCCCGCAAGCCACGTGTCGATCAATGCGTTACCAAACCGGTCTGGCAAGGAATCTGCCAACAGACCGGGTAAGCCATGAAATGTCTTGTGCGGTAATTCCGGAAACGAATAAACATGATTTGAAAGCGGCATGCTCAATGGCGAAACCTCGATGCCACTTTCGCTGAACGCCGGGTCATACTCAAAAGCCGCCGTGTCACCACCCCTGGCCAGGGCAACGGCCCCGATCTTACGCCCCCATAGTTTGACCCACGCCTCGGTGGTCATCAGTCATCGTCCCAGGTCCATGGCTGTTCTTTTCCCGGTCGCTTGCCGGTTGAGGAGGCACGTTGGCGCACCTTTACCCGTCTTTCCATGACCTCGATGGGACCAGGCCTTGATTCCGGCAACATCTGGTTCAGATTTGACAGCAGGTTCAGCACACGGAATATGCGGATGATGGTAGATAGTTGAGCTGCCTCGCCCGCTTCTACCCGCTCCAGCGTTCGCTTTCCGATACCCGCTTCCGTAGCCAGGGCCGCCTGCGTAAGCTCAAACTCCAGCCTGCGTTTGGCGATGCGCACACCGACTTCCGCAAGAATGGCCTCATCTGTCAACATATTGTCTATTTTCATATTCGTCACATATTACGATTAATTGACTAATATTATCATATTTCGCCATATATTACGAATTATGAGAAATAAAAATATTGTATGATATTTCGTAATATTTTACGACTTATCCATATAAAGGACGTTTATTCGTATTTTAATGCGAAATAATTAGTTATTTCAGATTATTGTGTGCCTGACCGGGTCAATCCAACGCAGTTGCCTCAACAAATGGGATCACACCGATCGCAGAATAGATGGCTGCTGGCTGGAACAACCGGTCGCCTTGTACAACCAGTGTTGCCTTTTGCAGTGTCGTTATATCTTCGAGTGGGTTGCCATCCACCAACACGAGGTCGGCGTATTTGCCCTCGTTAATGGAGCCGGTGTTGGCATCCTGTCCGACGACTTTGGCGGCATTCAGCGTCGCAATGCGTAGCACGTCGATATTCGGAATTCCTGCAAGCGAATATAGCTCCAGTTCCCGCAACACGGTAAAACCGGTGAAGAAATCGGTGCCGGCGACGATGGGCACACCACGGTCGAACAAAAGCTTGGTCAGGGCCATCATCGCATCGGCAGATTTCTGATAGCGCTCGTCCATGGCCTCGTCTTCAATGTTCATGGTCGCGGTCATCAGGCCCCTGCGGAAGTTCGGTGGCAGATGATCAGCAATAGCAGCATATTCGGCATCCATCTGCCGGTCGCGTGTCAGCAACAGGCTGCGGAAGGTGGAAACGGTAAGGTCAACTTCGATATCTTTTTCGACCAGGTCGTCAATAAACGCGGTCCATTCCGGGCCTTGTAAATCCTGTTTGTAGGCCTCGTCACCGAACAGTGAAAAGCGCAGGCGCTTGCGGGTATCCAGACGGTCACCGGCAAGGAAGTTCAGAAACAGCATGTTGATGTGCTGGATCTCGTCAAAGCCTGCGTCAATGGCCTGTTGCGCCGACATGAACGCCGGAATATGCCCGCTGAGGCGCATGCCTTTGCTGTGCACGTAAGCGGCAAACTCTTTCACCCAGGCCGGGTCGAAAGAGCTGTAGGTTTTGATCTGCAAATAGTTGCGCTCGGCGTACCAGTCAACGGCTTCCTTGGCCTCATCCAGCGTTTTTACCGTAAAGCCATTGCCCGCAGAATACTCGCTCTCGCGGTCGATAAAGCCGGATTTATAGATATGTGTTCCGAGCAGTTCGTTGCGATACAACTGCTCGATATCTTCCATGTTCTCCGGGCTGTTACCGATATCACGGACACTGGTCACACCCGCCGGCAGGTAGGTAAACCCATCGGTTTTTGAAAGGTGGCCGTGCATGTCCCAAAGGCCGGGGATCAGGGTTTTGCCGCTACCGTCAATTATCTTCGCGTTCACCGGTGCCTGGATGTCTTTTGCAACCCGGGTGATGGTCTCGTTCTCGACCAGCACATCATAGCCTTCAAGTGCTGTACGACCGACCACGTCAACCACCCGCGTGTTACGGATCAGCAAAGGCGTGGTCAGTTTATGCGTCAGTTTTGCGCTGAGATCTTTGTAATACTGGTTTTCGGATTCATCGGCGAGGACTTTGAGTTTGTCAAAAATCCCCAGTCCCCAGCCTTCGCGGATGATCTTCAAAAAGCCACCTATGTTTTGCGCAAACAACCTCCCGCTATCATCACACCACAGAAATGTCGGGGTCAGGTCGAGGCCGGAAATGGCGTACAGGGTGAGTTCCTTGCTGTCGCCGTCCTTCTCCACAGTTGCTTTCCGAATTTCTGTCAACCGGACCCGGCCACTGGGCAGCAAATCAAGCTCCTGTCCCGGCGCGCGCAATAATGCGCGCACCATGATATCGGTGTCAGCACCATCGACCGTGACATAGAAGCGATTCTCTTCAATACGCGTCTGGCCTTCGTCGGAGCGGCTTTGCCAGCGTGCATGGCCATCAGTCCATTCGTAGGATTCCTTGACCGGTGCGCCGAAAGCGGATATGCCCTCGACGGAAACACTGACGGGAATGCCGCGCTCATCCAGTTGATACTTTTCCTGGATAGATACACGACGATTATTCCATTCGAGCTTGAAATCAACACTTTGACTCTGGTCATCCCCAACCGTGGTCACAATTTTGCCGGCCAGGCCCTTGTCATTATGCAACTCGGTGGTAAATACTTCCTCGGCGGTTGCTGGTTGTGTCATCACCAGAATCAGAGTTAACAGAAAGGTACGAAGCATGTTTATTCCTGTGTTTGATAGTTGATCAGTAATCAGACTAACAAAACCGTGCCTTTCGGACACATATTATTTGAGCTACCGGATTTTTGGAATCCGCAGTTTCCTGGGCTATGCTATATACCCTTTTTTGCAGCATCACGCTGCTCGTGTGAATAAGTATTTATGCAAAACAACCATGGGTATCTGATAACTGGAGATTCAACATGAGAAACATTTTTCTGAATTCATTGCTGGTCGGTCTGATCGCAACCACTGCAAACGCGTCAGATGAAAACAAGGCGCTTGATGATGTGCTGGCCGCACAACCGGAAGAAGTGCAAGCCCGGTACGGTGCGCGTCATACAAAAGAAACCCTTGAGTTCTTTGGTATCAAGCCGGGGATGACTGTGGTTGAAGGACTGCCGGGCGGAGGTTGGTATACAAAGATTTTGTTGCCCTACCTGGGTGCTGATGGCGTTTTGATCGGTGCGGATTATGCTGAAGACATGTATCCAAAGTTCGGGTTTTTCAGCCAGGAAGACATTGATGCCAAGAAAACCTGGGTGGCCGACTGGACAGCTAAAGCAAACGGTTGGCGGTCCGAGGGCGATGCGAGCGTTTCCGCCTTTCAATTTGGCTCGATGTCGGATGAGATGAAAGGAACCGCTGATGCAGTATTCATGGTGCGCGCACTGCATAACCTGGCCAGGTTTGAGGGCGATGGAGCTTACCTGACCGCGGCTTTAAATGATGCTTTTGAAGCACTAAAACCGGGTGGTGTCGCGGGTGTCGTACAGCACATGGCGCGTGAGGACATGCCCGATGACTGGGCCAGTGGCGGTCGTGGATATCTGAAGCAGGATTTCGTAATTGGGCAAATGGAGAAGGCCGGCTTTGTATTTGAGGCTTCGATTGATATCAATAACAATCCCGCTGACAAGCCTTCAGAGAAAGACATTGTCTGGCGTCTTCCGCCCACCTATGCGACCAGTCGTGACAATGAGGAGCTAAAGGCACAAATGAAGGCGATTGGTGAGTCCAACCGGATGACACTGCGGTTTCGCAAACCCCGGTAAAACGAAAGTGTTTTAACAGGGCCGGGTTCATTTATTTGAATGTACCCGGTCCATTTTTGAACCGTTCTTTACTCTGAGTTCAAGGCCTCACACACTACAACATTGTCCTCTGCAACACGTTGAACCGGTATCGTACCGGTTTTCCCAATGGATTTGATATCGTACTCAATGGTCGCAGAATTACAGGATTCAAAGGTCAGTGTTATCGTGCCATCCGAACCGGGTGGTTCGGTACGCTGAATTTCAGTATCGGTATCAAAAACACCACCCGATGTCATGACGATATCCATGACCACCTTGTTGCCCACAATGACTCCCGCCGCCGTTATCCATCGATGGCCAGGGTCACCAAGATTGGCCGTCGCATCATTGGGCGGAAATTCGGTATCGTAGGTAAACCACGCCATTGATACAAAGCCAAGATCGGGGAAGACGGTGATAAAGAACCCCTGGCCGTCGGTATCAGGGTTATACCAGGCATCGTTGAGACCGGCGTTGATGGAAAATTCTGCTTCCAGCAGAGTCAGGTCGAGTTCAAGGCTATCGAAATACTCAATACGATTTGGGATCGTTTGCTCGATCACTGCAGCCATGTCATTTGATATGCGGTTAGCCCGGAAGCGAACGGCAATGTATGTCAGAAAACTTTCGGCAATATCCTCTCGATCCGGGTTATCGCGGGCATAAGTTGAGATAAAATCGGGATCATTGTCCTGTGCCGCCAGCCAACCGGCTGCATCTGCGTAGTATGGGTCAAGGGAGGTATGAGCCGCCTCGTGAACCAGTGTTTCTTCCAGGATACCGTCATCGATATAGCTTTGCGCAAGGCTGCCGGTATGGATAAGCAGGTTGTTATTGCCGCCGCCGAATGCTTCATCCCCCAAGTGAATCCATGAGGTCTCAACATCCTTGCGCAAAGCTGCGGGCAATCGCCCGAAAACCGGCGCGTAGTATTCGGCAACAGATTGCGCAGACTGAGGATTGCCATACTCTGGATTAACCTGAATTTCGATATCCGCGGCATCTGCATAGTGGGCCAGGAAAAGATAAGCGTTGTTTTCGGCCCAATCATTAATCCTGCGATCAAACATGGTCCGCATGCCCTGACCGGTATATTCCAGACCGGTAAATGTGGTCGGGTCTGATTCGGTGATGATGTCCGGGTCGAGAAAAACAGTGCCGTTATAAGGTGGTGCGGCCATAGCCGTCAAAGGCAGGTAAGCGAGAATAAGGCTGACTATCAGGTTTCTTGTTTTTATTAAGTTCACGGTTAGCTGCGCACTCTCAAATGTCTGGAAATCATATTCCAGAGCATGGCACCAATACTGGAGGATGCGCGACCTTAGTCAGTTTGCAGGGAAAACTCAAGCTGTTGTATTAATGGGGTCGCATAACCCTATTTGCTTCTAGATACCGATGTCCCCTAACGACTTCATCAGGTTACGCAGCAAGCCATGAATCAGGGGGTGGTCAATTTCGAAATTGGTAACGACCTCGTTTAGTTGCTTATTGGCTTCCCTGCGCTGATCCAGGTTGGCATCGGCTTGCAGTTGATCGATCGCGGCATTTAAGGCCTGGATATGCCCGGCAACACCCTCAACACCTTCGATTTTTGAAAGTTCTGATCTCAAAACATCAATATCTTTTTGTAATTTGTCTTGCATGATCGGGCTGTATGGTTTCCGTGGGTGATTGGTTTGACTACACTGAGTATAAGACCAACGCGAGATTATTTCGGTATTATTACCATTTCTTGTAGAAATGGACCCGCCAACCATCAGGAGAGTGACTTTGATAAAGACCGCAGCTGAGTTAATCGCCGAAGCCCAGGCACAAATCGATTGTGTGGATATTGCAGCTGCCAAGGCGCTGTTTGAGGCCGCAGATCATGCTCTCATTCTGGATGTCCGCGAGGCGGACAGCGCGGCAAAATCCAAACTCGCAGATTCTGTCAATATTTCACGCGGCTTAATCGAAATGAAAGTGCCAAAAATATGCCCTGACCCGGATAAGTTAATACTGACTCACTGCGGCGGCGGGGGTCGTGCCTCACTTGCTGCCCTGACTCTTAAAAAAATGGGTTACACGAACGTGTATGCCATTACCGGAAGTTTTGATGATTTGAAAGATTGTTTTGATTGATAGAGCTGGTGGTGGTTTTAGGCAAATAGCTCAATGAAAAAACTGTTGATCATCTCGCATACACCGTCGCCAAAAACAGTTGAGATGTCCCAGGCGGTGCTACGCGGTGCCTCGCACATGGATATTGGTGGCGTTGAGGTACGCCAAACACAGCCGCTTCAGACCGGGCCGGATGATGTGCTTGGCGCTGACGCCATTATTCTGGGTACGCCCGAGAACTTCGGCTATATGAGTGGCGCCATGAAAGATTTCTTCGACCGGATCTATTACCCCTGCCTCGAAAAAACTTTATCCATGCCGTTTGCGATATTTATCCGGGCAGGGCTGGATGGAGTTGGTGCGCGCACCAGCATTGAGCGGATCGTCAAGGGATTGGCCTGGAAAACAGTGCAGGAACCACTGATCTGTTGTGGTGAATGGGACGACGCTTTTCTATCACAGTGTGAGGAACTCGGTATGACGATGGCGGCCGGGCTCGAAGCCGGGATTTTTTGAGCATTGGCGATCGTAGGGTGCGTTGTTTTTTAACGCACCATAAACTCAACCTAAAACACCTGGTGCGTTGTTCTTTAACACACCAGCTCTTTTTGGTATTTCACGGTGCGTTAAAAAACAACGCACCCTACAGGGTTACTATGACTTTTGTGCCGCGGGCTTCGCGCCGCTGGATTTCGATGCTGCCACCCTGGGCCTGGACGATTCTTTGGCACAGGTTGAGACCCAGACCGTAGCCCACACGATGACCCCTGGCGGGGTTTAATTTCACAAAGGGTTCGAAAACTTTTTCGACCTGGTCATCAGGAATACCGGGGCCGTCGTCTGTTACGACGATCTGGATGCCTTTATCGGTTTGACTGAGGATAACTTCCACCGGGTCGCTATCTGCCAATGAGAATTTCACGGCGTTATCCACCAGGTTTTGGATCAAAATTTTAACCAGGGCCCTGTCACCCTCTATTTCCAGGCTTTGCGGCGGTACGATCAGGTCGATGCCGGGCGGAGCGTTGTGAAAAGTGTCGATAACATCACCGACCAGCGCTATCAGGTTGATGGTTTCGATTTTTGCTCTGTCGCCTTCAGTTTGTATCCCTGCCTGGATTCTTGTCCGCATTTGCTCGCGCTCCAGTAATGCGTTGGTCAGGGATTCCATTTCGCGAATGTCCTGAGCAATGGCATCGCGTTTGTCGCCTTCCGGCAATAATTCCAGGGCTACTTTCATTCTGGCTAGCGGGGATCTCAGTTCGTGGCTTACATCTGCCAGCAAGCGCTCCCGGTCGTCCATCATTTGCTGGACACGGCTGGTCATCTGGTTGAAGGCGCGGGCTACTTTACCGATTTCGTCGTTGCGCACCACCGGGACTTTGGTTGTGAAATCTCCTTCTGATACGGCATCTACACCGCTGCGTAGCCACTTTAGTGGTTTTAGCAGGGACACCTGCATAACGTAGGCGAGGCCAATGGTAAACAGCAGCAAGAAAATCAGCCCCAGCAATAATGGTGTGCGGTCGTCGTCGAACTCTTCTCTATCCAGCATGAATGTGTAATGTCTGTTCATGTCGTCGCCGCCATGCCCGGTGGCATGCTGGATATGCACTTCTATTTTTCTGTACCTGGAGGTGTGCTTGAGCAGTTCTGCCGACTCGATAGGCTCGCCATTGGGGCCGAAGGCGTAGGTGCCGCCATCTTCGGACCACACGATCACGCCGATGCGGTGGGTTTTGGCCACTGCCTGGGCTTTGCTAATGTCATAGCCGATATGTCCAGCAATGGTCGCGCTCCATTCTTTTAGCGGCGCCTGGAACGCGCCCTGGAAAATGTCACCGCGGATGGTGTGGAAAAAAAGGATGGCCAGTACCACAACAGACACGGCCAATATGCCGGTGGTGGTGGCGAATCGCATGATGACGCTGGAGCCGCGTTCTTCCATCGGGGCTTTGGGTTGCTTTTCCATCAGCCCTGTTTCCCGACAAATTGGTAACCGGTCAAACGCACGGTTTTGATAAACCTCGGTGTATGTGAGTCATCACCCAGCTTGTCGCGCAGTCGACTGACCAGCATGTCGATGGAGCGGTCGTAAACATCAGCGTCGATACCGCGTAAGCGCTCGATCAGGCGGTCGCGGCTCAATACCCGGCCGTGGCTTTCCATCAGTACGCATAGCAGTTCGAATTCCATGGTGGTCAGGTCGACGTCCTTACCATCGAGGCTGACTCTGCGGGTTTGTTTTTCGAGGCTGAGGCCATTGCATTGCAGTGCATCCACATTTTGTTTGTTTTCTGATCTTCTTATTACCGATTGGATCCGCGCCACCAACTCTCTGGGCTCGAATGGCTTGCTGAGGTAATCATCGGCACCCAGTTCAAGACCCAGTACGCGGTCAGCGACCTCGCCCCTGGCTGTTAACATGATAATCGGCACATCAAATTCCCTGCGGATCTCGCGGCAAAGGGTCAGGCCATCGGTGTCGGGCAACATAATGTCGAGGATGATAAGATCAGGACGCTCACGGCGTAACGCTGTCATGCCGCGTGCTGCGGTTGTGGCGGTAACGAGTTTGTGGCCGAATTTGGCCAGGTATTCTGTTACCAGCGCATTCAGGTCGACGTCGTCGTCGACCATCAGGATGTGGTTTTTTGCTGCAGTCATTTGTCTATGCCGACCTTAAGGCCACTATCGGATTGAGCCTGGCTGCGCGCAGTGCCGGGTAAGCTCCAAATAACAAGGACAAGCCCATTGCAATCAGGAATGTATACAACACACCCATGCCGGTCAATGCCAACTGCCATCCCAATAGCCATGCACCCACAATAATGCCAATGACACCGATGAGCAATCCGGCGGTCGCGCCGATCAGCGCAATAATCACGGCTTCGGATAGAAACTGCGCCATCACCTGTCTGGGCAAGGCACCAACGGCCAGTCGCAGACCGATCTCGCCGACGCGCTCACGTACCGACAACAAGGTGACTGCCAGCAGGCCTACGCTTGCGAGACCGAGGGTCAAGGCCGCGATGCCGGCGAGGAATTTTGACAGGGATTGCTGGGCTTTATTCATCGTATCGAGCATTGCAGCCTGGTCTCTGATGGTGAAATCGTCGGCAGTTTTGCTGCCCAGATCATGGCGTTCCCGTAAAAGTTCGCGGGTCTCACGCATGGCCGTGGCAATCATTGGCTTTGAAACAGCCTGCACAAAGATACGGTCCACATAATCGACGTTTAGCAATCTTGTTTGTGCGGTAGTGACCGGCACCAGGATGCGATTGTCCTGCGGTGTGCCGGTCGGGTCGGGGCCTTTTTCCACTAAAACACCGATAACGATGAAGGGTGCGCCGCCGACAAGTAATCGCTCTCCCAACGCGGTTTGATCTTTAAACAGTTCCTTTTTTACCTGGGCACCGATAACTGCCACGCGGGCAACATCGCGCATATCATACTCGTCGAAAAAACGCCCGGCGCTTAGCGGCTGAACATTGGTGATCTGAAATTCCGGGGTGGTGCCGATGACGGTCATATTAACTGATTTGCCACCATAACGAAGTTCGAAATTGTTCATTGCGATGGGAGCAGTACGCTCAACGCTATCGAGTTCGTTTACGATGGCGAGCGTGTCAGCCATGGTCAGCGTCTGGTAGCGTCGACTGCTACCTCGCAGCGCGTTTGTTTGCTTGCGTTGCGAGCCAACCGAAAGGATGTTCTTGCCCATACCCTCCAATGCGGCCTGGTAGGCCAATTCAGCACCAGCTCCGACGCCAAACAGCAGGGTGACAGCTGTAATGCCGATCATCATGCTACTGGCAGACAACAAAGTACGCACACGGGCCCTCGAAAGGGCCCGGATGGAAAGCTTGAGGTTGCGGCCCCAGTTCATAACATGCTCAACGAAGTGCCTCTACCGGGTCGAGACGGGCGGCCTTGCGGGCTGGCGCGATGCCGGCAACGATTCCGACCAATATGGCCGAGCCCAGCGCCATTAATACAGCTGGCGCGGTGACAATCACAGGCATATCAATGTGCGTGGAAACCAGGCTTGCGGCCCCCAGACCCAATCCAATGCCAAGCACACCCGAAACCACAGTCACCGCAATGACTTCTGTCAGAAACTGGAAGCTGATATTTTTCTCGGTGGCCCCGAGGGCCTTACGCAAACCGATCTCGGCGACACGTTCTCGCACGATAACCAGCATGATACTGGCAATCACAATGGCTGCGACCAGTAGCACCACTGCCGCTGCCGCTGCCATGTATACGGTTAATATCATGTTGGCTTTTTGCATCAGACGGCCGGCAAATTTGGAAGTGTAGATGGCAAAATCCTCATCTTCGCCCAAGGCAATGCTGTGCTCTTCGCGCAGGATTTCGGCAATTTCATCTGCGTCTTCATCAACCATCTCCATATCGGCGACGATCAGCTTGGCAATGCCGATGTAGTCGGATTTATACAGGCGCTGCATGGCAGTGGTGATGGGTACATAGATGTCCTCGTCGCGGTCTTCACCGTGTGGATCGATACCCTGGGGTTCGAGCACACCGATAATGCGAAATGGCACAGTACCAATCATGATTTCCTGATCAATGGCCTCGCCACCTTCGCCGAACAGCAGTTCAGACAGACGATGGCCGATCAATGCGACACGGGCGGTTTTGGCGATATCACTTGAGGTGAAATAACGGCCTTCGATGACACCGCGGTTCCAGACTGTTTCGCCTTCTACGGTATGTCCGAAGACCGCGGCCTTGCGGTTGGTGCCCTGGTAACCGATTTCAAATTCAGCGTAGCCCCATCGCGGCGCACTGGCGACGATCTGATCCATTTGGGACTCGATGGCTTCAACATCACTATAGGTCAGCGTTTGTGAAACCAGCATGATGCTGCCGGGGCTGAAAATTTTATTCACCCTCTGCTTGATCTCTTTCTCGGCACCGGTGCCAAGCGATTGACCGGCGATTAATGTACCAACACCGATCATCACGCCTATGCTCATAAACAGGGTTCTGAGCTTGTTGCGTATCATACTGCGCAGACTGCTTTGTAAGAGTAGTTTTCTGTTCATGGTGAGACGCTCTGTTGTGGTTCGGGGTGGGTTTGTTGCACCTGGGTAGTTGATTCATCTGCTACTTCGGGTGGAGCTTCGGTCAGACGACCATCGTTGATGTGCACCACGCGTGATGCCTGTCGAGCCAGTTGCGGGTCGTGGGTGATCAGCAGAATGGTGGAGCCGGCTTTGTTCAGTTCGCGGAACAGGTCCATGATCTGGCGGCCCGAAGCCTGGTCGAGATTTCCAGTTGGCTCATCGGCCAGGATGATATCCGGGTCGTTGATCAATGCCCTGGCAATGGCAACACGTTGTTGCTGGCCGCCAGAGAGTTCGCTGGGGTAATGGGACAGGCGATCTTCAAGACCTACGCGACACAATACGTCGACGGCCCTTTTACGGGTATCTCCACTGGAGTCATTGCTGTAAACCAGTGGCAATTCGACGTTTTCGGCGGCGGTTGTACGTGGCAGAAGGTGAAACTGCTGAAACACAAACCCGATGGTGCTGTTGCGGGTTTTGGCAAGCTCGTTGGCCGACATGCTGGATACTTTTTTGCCGGCCAGTTCGTAATTGCCAGAATCAGCAGTGTCCAGCAGGCCCAGGATATTCATCAAAGTGCTCTTGCCCGAGCCCGATGGTCCCACAATGGCGACAAACTCGCCACGTTCCACTTCAAAATCGACCTGGTCCAGGACCCTTAGCTCGCCCTCGCCGGGGCGCTGGTAGGATTTTGAGATATTTTTAATCTTGATCATTTAAATTTACTCCGTTTCGGATTGAGTTCGATGACATCGCCTTGACTGACACCGCTTAAAATTTCTACTTTGTTTTCCGAACGCCAACCGGTGCGTACACCGGCCTCGACCCACTCGCCATCGCGCTCGACCATTACAAATTGGCGCCCATCACGCCGAATCAATGCATTGCGCGGTGCGGTGAGTGCGCCTTCGCGTTCTGCCACCACCAGCTGTACATGGGCGGTCATTTCGGGGCGCAGGATGAACTCATCAACAGGCTCAAAATCCAACCGCACGATGTAGTTAACGACGCTACCCTGCAACTCAGCCCTTGGCTGGATGGCGTTGACGGTCGCCTTGAACTCCATGTCTGGATAGGTATCAACGGTGAAACTGGCTGTTTGGCCTACCTCGATCCGACCAATGTCGGTCTCATCCACATAAGCCAGCACTTCCAGCCGGTCCAGATCGATAATGGTGACAAAGGTGGGCGCCGAGTAATCTGCAGCCACGGTTTCACCCTCGCGGGTGGCAACCCCGGCGACCACTCCGTTGATGGGTGCGGTTATTTGTGTGTAACCGAGGATGATCTCGGCTGAGCGCAAACGGGCTTTACTGGCCGCGAGTTGCGCAAGTTCGACCGCCAGGTCGCGCTCGGCGGTATCGAGGTCTTCATCAGAAGCGAGGCCCTGACCTGCCAGCCGTTGGCGTCTTTTTAATTTGCTTTCTGCCAGTGCCACACGCGGCTCGGCCAGTGCGACATCGGCACGTACCTGATCGGCGGCAGCTTGTAGGGCGGTGTCATCCAGTTCGGCAAGTAGCTGATTTACTTCTACCTTGTCACCAATCTCAACCGGAAGGCTCACAACGGTGCCCGAGATGCGTGAGCCTACATTGACTTCCGCACCCACCATCGGCCGTATGACGCCGGTGGCGATGACGGTTTCAGTAAGTGAGCTCAAGCCAAGGCGCGTGGTTTGCCGGGGCTGGTCATCGATTTTTGCATCGCCGAGGGACCAGCTGTAGCTGGTGGCTGTAGCGATTAGTACGATGGCGAGCAACAGCCACCATTTGCGGTTGTTTTTCATTAGGGTTTGCTTCCATGTTGTCATGAGGAGCTAATTTAATGGGAGGGTGTTGTTTTGAGATGTCTGGTTTGTAACCAAATGTCACAGGTTTTTTTCTTTACCGCTAAAGAAAAGTAACCAATTGAAGATCATGGTGCGGATAGCACTGCTCTTTTGGTGCGTTAAAAAACAACGCACCCTACAGGGCGGCCAAACGATTTTTAAATGTATAAAGCCTTCTGCAGGGAAACAAGAGAGAGCCCCGCTACTTCGGCAATTTGTAACAAAACCAGCAGAAAAATTCGTCCCACCGTTACATAGCGTGATATATCCGACAAATGGTCGCGACAACGGCCAGTTAATGTTTGCGGCATGAAAACAAAAGCGATCTACCTCACTACTACCCTTCTTCTGTCGGCATCGGCCGTTGTATTTGGTGATTCGGCAGCCACTTCAATTACTAATGGAATTCAGCTGCGTTATGGTGATGCGGGCGGTAAGGCCACTTTGACGGTCAACCAGGACATAACGGCTGGCGGGCATGATTCTATTGCCGAGCGTACTTTTTTGATGGAATTTGAGCTTAGCGGGGAGCCGGATGTTGTCGCGGTCAGTATTAACAAGGTTAAAGGCAGTTACACCGCTCACGATATGACCCAGCGTTTACCGGCTTCCGGTCTTAAAGGACAGAGTTTTTCATTGACCAGGGTGGATGATGGCAGGGCTTTGCAGCGCATGGGTTCCGATGAGAAACTGGCGATCGGTCTGGGCCAGATGGTTGGGATCAATTACCCGATTGGGCTTGCGTTGGTGGATATATTGCCGGTTTTGCCCGAAGCCGCCGTCACAGTTGGCAGTACCTGGTCGAGTGTACAGGATACCCGGTCGCTGGAAGGCTGGGCCTGGGCTGCCGGCAGTCTGAGCAGTGAACACACCGTTACAGCCATAGATCATAATGATGGCCACACCATTGTCAGCGTGACCACGACTGCCCAGGCTCAGGTCGTTAATGTTGAAGGCGGCATTGATTACAGTGGTGACGGGGATCTTAAACGCACTTCAAACTGGCGTTTTGATGCGACCGACGGGAAGTTGTTGTCGGTTTCCATGGAACAACACACATCCGGTATGAACACGCTTCCGCAAGGCACGATGGAGGTTAAGCAGGTCACCAAGGTTGAGTACCTGGCATTGTAAGTTGGGGGGAGAAGTGATTCGTTATGAATAACGCATCCTTCCGGGCTATCAACGCTGTCATGCGTGGGTTGCTTTCCATTGCTTTCAGGTCGGGGTCGTTGGCGATCAGGTGGCGGTAGTCGGCGTCACGTTCAACAGCCTCTTCCAGTAGTGAGAGGCTTGATGCTTCATCACCCGCCTGGAGTTTCAGGATGGCAGCCTGTAACAATACCTCAGCGCGTCTTCCTGACATTTCCAGCGCCTGATTAATGATTCGCTCAGACTCTATGTGTTCGCCAATAAAGTAACGAAACACGCTGAGCTGGCTCAAGGCCTGCCAGTTTCGGTCATTCACAGCCAAAAACGCTTCAGCCAGAATGGCAGCCTGTCGATAGGCATCAGCTGCTTCGTTGTAACGGTTCAACATGAACTTGGCGGTGCCGAGGTTATTCCATGAAGCCGGTAAATCCGGTCGCATGGAAGTCATTCGTACGCCGTATTCTGCAGCCATTTCAAATCGGTCACGGCGGTCACTGTAGACGTAGTAGAAAGAAAACAAAGCACTTTGAACGGCATAATCCCTCGGATCGACCTGTTCCGCTTTCAAAAGCTCCGCTTCAGCTTCGATCAAGCGGTTTTGACGTGCCATCACGTGACCCAGTTCAACCATTGCAGCGACCGTCAGCCCATCGAGGCTAAGGGCTTGCTCAAGTGCTTGTTCAGCCTTTGCATAGTGCGCTCTTTGCAATGCAACTTCAGCACGGGCGTACTGGCCAAAGTATCGATACAGTGTGCCCAGTGCGATATGTATTTCAACACGGCTGTCGTCCAGTTCGAGTGCTTGTTCGCAAGCTGCCTCACCTGCGTGGAAATGTGCCGTATCGCTGCTTTTCTGATAACGGCTTAGTTGCGCCTGGCACAAGCTGGCCCAGGCAGAGGCAAATCCGGGATCAATTTCGATG
>Ga0114950_10001154_pt1 | contig 19624 bp, 19 predicted proteins | sample N075metaG_FD_83503 | JGI IMG/M metagenome (GOLD analysis project Ga0114950, IMG submission 83503) | Deep subsurface microbial communities from Kermadec Trench to uncover new lineages of life (NeLLi) - N075 metaG | ecosystem: Environmental > Aquatic > Marine > Ocean trench > Sediment | place... | reverse complement strand
TCAAATATTAACGCGCTATGGATTTATGGCTTTTCGGGGCTCGTGAGCACAGCGTACCCCTTGTATGTTTTCAGGGCCTCGCGTAGCGTCAGGCCCAAGCTTCCTCCCCACGTAGTGGGGCGAAATTAAATCTGTATCTAAATGGGAAATCAAATCAGCCGGTGTTGCAAAGAATGCGGAACGCAAGTGGATCACCTTCCCACTTTGGTGGAATATGAGGGGCAGGAAATATTTTTGTTTGATCCGGTCATCTGCAAAAATTGCCTTCTGAATCTGTGCGACACTTTTTCCGTTAAGTGCGAAAATTGCGGGGGATCCATCCCGCCCTACTCCCAGGTGGGGGTACTAAAGGCGGAAAATGGACAAAGGCAATTTGTCCACATGAATATTACCTGCTCCACCGTGGGTAGCGCATTTTACGGTTACTGGGGAAAAGGTAATCTACACCATTTTATCGAGATAGAAGCATGTTAGAAGTTCAATTTGAAGACCAGAATAGAACCTTCAAGGTAGAACCCGGAGCCAATTTGCGGGAAGCCGCCATCCAGAACAAGTTGAGTGTATACTCCCACGTTTTCAAAATTTTAAACTGCAGGGGCCGGGGTCTATGCACTACCTGCAGGGTTGAAATCGTTTCCGGAAAAGTCGACCCCAGAAACGACATCGAAAAGGAAAAACTCAAAGACAAAGCCCCCGAAATTCGTCTCGCCTGCCAGCTAACGGTGAACGACAACCTTGTGGTACGCACCCACGTTTAGCTCAAAATTCGCTCCCCCCCTTCTTTCCGACGCAAATCTGTTAACTGATTAAATCATGGGCACTTATCACGCCCATTGGGGATAGCTTCATGCCTTTATGGAAAAATCGGTAATTTTTCATTAAAATTGTGAATATATTTTAATCCGTATTGGGTTAAAATCATTTGACAATCAATCACCGGCATTTCACAATATCCGATGACTTCAATTGAAAAAAACCTGCTGGTGGTGATTCACTTTCAGGCGATGGAAGAATATCCTGATGAGTGCTGTGGGGTTATCCTGGGCAATCCTCAAAACAGTGATGAGGATATTGTCTTTCGGTGTATCAATATTCAAAATCAGTTGCATGAAAATGATCCTGAAAATTACCCTAGAGATGCGAAAACGGCTTTTACTATAGATTCCAGGGATCTGTTGCATATTGAAAAAAAAACAAGAATCAACGGATGGACTATTAAGATGTTTTATCATTCCCATCCTGAGCACGATGCCTATTTTTCCGATGAGGATAAAAAAATGGCGCTTTCGGATTTGGGCGAACCTTGGTATCCTGATGCCATCCATCTGGTGGTTTCGGTGTATAGTGGAGAAATAAAAGATCAGGCCCAGTTTGCCTGGGACCCTGAAAAAAAAACCTTTGAAGAACAATCAAAAGAATCTGTCTAAATATAATTCGTAGAAACAATTTCAATAGCTAGGAGAAACAAACATGGCACTTTTAATTAACGATGATTGCGTCAACTGTGGTGTTTGTGAACCCGAATGCCCCAATGAAGCCATATCCGAAGGGGATGATATTTTTGTCATAGACTGGGAACATTGCACCGAGTGCGTGGGCTGGTATGAAGAGGCACAATGCGTTGAAGTTTGTCCGGTCGATTGTATTCCCAAGGATTCGGAACACGTTGAAACAAATGAAGAGTTGCTGGAGAAAAAAGAAGCCCTGGTAAACGGTAACTAATAAAACCCTACACAGAAAAACAGATCATTATGGATGCGGAAATGCAGGAAGACGTGGAAATGGTGCTGGAAACCATTCGGCCTTCGCTCATGGCGGATGGCGGAAATGTGGAACTTGTGGATATTGACGATGGCGTGGTCAAACTTCGCCTCATCGGTTCCTGCAGTTCTTGCTCCAGCTCCCTCATGACTCTCAAAATGGGAATCGAACGCGCCTTGAAAAAAGCCGTTCCCATGGTCCGCTGTATCGAATCCGTAGAATAGCAGTTCCAAATCCTGACCGGGTCATGGGGCTTTCTTTGATCCCGAAACTTTAGAATGTCTCGTGCCTGAATCAAATAAAAAATCATTCAAATATCCCGCGTTCATTTTAAGTCTTCTGCTGATTTTGTTGAGCGCCACCGCAACAGCGGAAACAGAAAAGACCACCCGTGCGGTCAATTTCACCTTGCAGTCTATAGACGGTGGGGAAATCAGCCTCGATCAATACAAGGGCAAATATCTTCTCATCAATTTTTGGGCCACCTGGTGCGGTCCCTGCAAGATGGAAATGCCTTCCCTGGAAGCTCTGTATCAGCGGTTCAAATCGGAAAATTTTGACATCCTTGCCATTTCCAACGATATGTTCGGCGCTACGGTGGTGGAGCCCTTTGTCAAGGCCCACAATCTTTCGTTTACATTTTTATTGGACCAGCAATTGAAGGTGAGCTATCAGTATGGCGTGATCAGCCTGCCCACCACCTTCCTGATCGACCCGCAGGGAAACATCATCGGCGCGATGCATGGAGCCGAAAACTGGGCCGAACCCGGTACACTGCAATATTTCGAAAATCTGTTAAACAAAAAAAGTTGATCTATTATCCGGAGGGGTTGCACCCTACCCGATGACCATCCTTTCCAAACCGGATACGGCCTTTTCCAAATACCATGAAAAAAAATCCATTCCCACTCGCCATTTTTTATGCGGCTATTTTGGTATTTTCCCTGGGATCAAGCGTGGCAGCGGAAAGCGCAAGGGAAAACCCCCTCGAAGGCAAGATGGTTTTTATTCCCGCAGGCCATTTTATTCTGGGAACCCAGGAAACCGACGATTCCGCCGAAGCGCTTTCCATGGGAATTCCAAAACCCTGGTATGCGGACGAAACCCCGGAGAAAAAAATCTTTCTCAAAGGATTCTATATCGACCAATATGAAGTCACCAACCGCCGGTACAAAATATATGTGGACGATATTGGCGCGGAACCGCCCCAAAACTGGGAAAACAACAACTATCCCGAAGGCCGTGAAAAGCATCCCGTAGCCTGGGTCAGCTGGTATGATGCCGCGAATTTTTGCCAGTGGGCGGAAAAATACCTGCCCTCTGAAAAACAGTGGGAACGCGCGGCGCGGGGAACCGGCGGAAAAAAATATCCCTGGGGAAACACGTTCGACATCAAATTCGCTAACCTTTCCCATTCAGCCGGGCAGAAAACCAAACTGGCAACCGTAGGCGCTTTCCCGCAAGGGGCCAGCGCTGAAGGGGTTCACGATTTGATCGGCAATGTTTGGGAGTGGGTCGAAAACGACTACGGCCCCTATGATGGCAATACCTACAAAAGCGATTACTACAATTCCAATCTCAAGGTCCTTCGCGGACATTCCGCCAGCGATATCGGACATTTTCCCGGAGCCACTTATCTTTCCGCCCTGGGGAAATTTGCCCGAAGCGGATACCGGCAATACGCCAATCCGGACGAACCGGCCCAGGATGTCGGATTTCGATGCGCCAGTGCGGATAAAACCGCGGCCTTCCGGAAATTAACGTTCGCGGACAAAACCCTGGGAGACTCATCAAAAACTTCTCTTGATAAAATTAATCCAAATTCACAACCTTCCCAAGATTCTCTGGCCCAACAAACGCCAGCGGTCAAACAATCCATCGTCAATCCTTTCGAGGCTAAAACCAATCTGCCGCAATCAGGAATTCTGGCCCTGACCTTCCTGGCTTTCATCGCCGGAATGCTCAGTTTTCTATCGCCGTGTACCTTGCCAATATTGCCTGCATATTTTGCCGTGACCGCCCAGGCGGACCGGACTCACTTGAGCCTGATGTCGCTGGCGTTTTTCATTGGCCTTGCCAGTTTGTTCGTTCTCATGGGAGCCTCGGCCAGCTTTCTGGGACAGTTATTGCGTGACTACATGTTTTCCCTGGCCACCATAGGCGGTGTGCTGGTGACTGTTTTTGGAGTGATGACGCTTTTCGGCAAGGGATTTTCAGGAGCCAATTTCCAGGGGAAACCCGGCTCCACCTTCTTTGGGTTTTTCCTGTTCGGCGGGGCATTCGCCCTCGGCTGGACCCCCTGCGTTGGCCCCATCCTGTCCGGCATCCTCATCCTCGCCGCTTCCGACAAAACGGTCCTGCAAGGAATGACCCTGCTTTTCTGCTATGCCCTCGGGCTGGGATTGCCCTTGATTTTGATCGCCACTTTTTGTGGCAAGCTTTCAAAAAACGGTCTGTTCTGGAGAATATTAAGAGGCAAGGAATGGGCCATCACCACTGGCGGAAAAACGTATTATCTCCACACCACCAACCTGTTCAGCGGACTGCTGCTAATTGCCCTGGGAATCGCCCTGGCAATGGGATATCTGACCTACATAAATAGCCTCATTCCCATTGAACTGCAACTCTGGTTCAGCGTTCTGGAAGAAACGGTTTTGCATCTGTTCCAGTAAACGCTAACCTTTTCCAACCCGTTGCTTCAAACCATGTCACAACAACCTGTTGAAATTGCATGCATTATTTTATACAATTTCAAAGATCATTGATATCCGACTTGAAATCAGATTTTGGAGAAGCCATGAATATTTTTGCCAGATCAACCATCCTGCTGGTTTTGTTCCTATATGCCTGTTCAGGCGCAAATTCTGAAGTGAAAAAAAGCTGGCGGAACAACATCAACACTCTCAATATCGAGGACTTGACCAAAAAAAATTATAGCCTCATGGATGCGGGTGACCGTCTTCAAACCAGCCTGGAAAAATCAATAAAAAAAACAGGTTTTCAGCTGACTTTTGATGAAGCGAAATTCCACCTGAAATATAAAATAGTGGAATACGACGAAGGGAGCCCCATCGGTAGAATCGCCAGCATGGGCGTTTCAAGTTCTGCCCAGGCCAAATTGAAAGTCAAGGTTGCCCTTTTTGACGAAGAGGAAATGGTCGGCGGCTGGGAAGTGAATTCCTGGTTGAGTGGTGGGCTGTCGGAGGAAAAGCTTTTTACCAAGGCGGCGGAAGAAATCGCGAGCCATCTAAAAGGTGATTTTTAATCACAAGAAGGGAACCACCCAAAAGGTATGAGGATCTCTTCTGCCTGGTTTTCCCTGTTCACTTCTACTGGGCATCCCTTGAGCAACGGAAACCTGTAAAATTGAAAGACGCCGTGGGTTCCATCCAGTTGCGAAAATACGTGGCGGAAAATTTGATCGACAGATGCGTCTGTATCAAACCGCCGCGAATCACTTTAAACTTGTTCCGGTCTGCGCCCGGCTGTCCCTTGTAGGCGTACCAGTCCTGGGTCCATTCCCAGACATTGTGCCCCATCCCATAGAGCCCATAAGGGCTGATCCATTCCTCGCGTTTGTCAACCGGTTCCGGTTGGAAACCTGAAAACCCATTATTAGGATGGTCAAAATACTGGATCCAGGGCCACTTGCGGCTATCCACGCCACGGGCGGCTTTTTCCCACTCCGCTTCCGTGGGCAGGCGTTTCCCCATCTTTTGGCAATAGCCCTCCGCATTTGGATAAGTGACCAGCACCACCGGAAACCTGGCCCATTTGGGATTAAAAGATTCCCTTGGTTTGAATGCCTGATAATCCCCCCGGCTCACTTCATATTTATCGATGAAATAGGCGTCCGTTAAAACGGTCCGTCCTCCCTCAGTACGAGGGGCGTCAGGATGACCCATGACAAATCCACCCGCCGGGATAAAAATCATCCCTTCGGGAACGGTGACGCCTGGCGGAATTTCCACTTGAATCTGTTTTACTACATGGCTATCGCAGGAAAGAAGAATGAAGCCCAACAAAAAGAGGATAAAGACGGACCCTTTCATGAGGGCCGTTTGTCAAAGGGATGAAACACCTCTCCGCCATTAATCGGAAGAGGCTTTTTATTGAAATCCAGAGGATGATCGATCCCCGGCTGGATGGTTCCATCCACCGAATAAGGACCGTTATTGAACCAGTAGTTGCGTTTTCGGGTATCGGTAAATTCTATTCGCGTGATGTACTTTATATTTTTGTAACCATATTTAAAGGGAACGATCAACCGCAAGGGGAACCCGTGCTCCTTGGACAACGCCTGTCCATTCATCTTGAACACAAAAAGAACCCGGTCCCGTCGCAATTCCTCCAGCGTGAAACTTTCATAATAGGAATCGGCGGACTCGAAATAAACATATTTTGCGGCGGGGTCAGGCTGAACCCGGTCAAAGAGGTCATCGACAAGAAAGCCTTCCCACTTTGCTTTCGCGGACCAGCATTCCACGCATTTCAATCGGGAAACCTGGGAATGTAATTTAAATCCGAATAAATCCTCGTAACTCAGGGCAATGGTTTTTTTTACCATCCCTGTGACCACAAGGCCCCAGTTGGCCGTATCCACTCCCATGAAGGGATTGGCGCTACGAATATGAAAGCCGGGGGTGTCCCGATTTTGAATGTACTGTTTGGGAATATTTTTGTCGTTTCGGTAATCCCCTATCCCGGAGGCTTTACTGGGAATCAGCGAGGCGAGCGCCGACAGTGAAAACACCCTCAAAAAGGATCTGCGGCTGAACTTTAGATTTGCGATTGAAAAATTCATAACTCCCTCCTTTGGATGAGGGAAAAATTTAATCCATGCGGACCAAAATTTTTATTTCTGCCGGAAACCCAGCACGTCCTGCATATCATACAACCCGACGGGTTGATTGACCAACCACTGGGCGGCTCTAACCGCGCCACGGGCAAACGTTTGCCGGCTTTGGGCGCGGTGAAAAATTTCCAGGTTTTCTCCCATGCCGCCAAACAATACGCGATGTTCGCCCACAATATCCCCGGCCCTGAGAGTGTGGATGCCGATCTCTTTGGGAGTGCGCTCGGTGATGCCTTTTCGGCCATAAACGCCGACTTCATTGATGTCACGGTTCAGCGCCTCCGCCACAATTTCCGAGATACGCACCGCCGTGCCGCTGGGAGCGTCTTTTTTAAACTTGTGATGGGCTTCCACGATTTCAACATCGTAGGCATCCCCCAGAGCCTGAGCCATGTCCCGCACCACCTTGAACAACACATTGACGCCGATGCTCATATTCGGCGCCATGACGCAACGGTTTTTTTTACCAGCCTGCTGGATCAACTGTTTTTGCGAGGCCGAGAACCCGGTGGTTCCTATGACCAAAGGTTTGATTTCCTTCACGGCGGCTTCAAGCGTTTGCATGCTGGAATCCGGAGTGGTGAAGTCGATGATCACATCACAGGCTTTCACCGCTGTTTCCAGGCAGTCTTCAACCAGGATATTTTTTTTTCCAATACCCGCCAGCTCTCCAATATCACTGCCGACCGAAGGATTGCCGGGATTTTCCGTACCACCGGAAATGTCAATCCCCGGTGTATCCTCTATGCAGGAGACGATGGTCCGTCCCATTCGCCCTGCGGCTCCAATCACAAGAATTTTGGTCAAAATCCCCCCTTTTCCAAATTTGTGAGATCGTCATTATTGGACACTATTTTTAGCTCCGATTGCAAGAAATTTCCAATTATGAAATCAGGGAATATTGGCGCAATACCAACTTCAGTTTTTCAAGATTGTCCGATATTAGAGGTGCCAACGGCGATCTCAGCTCATCGTCGATTTTCCCCATAAGGGCCAAAGCAGTTTTTGCGGGAACCGGATTGGTTTCAATGAACATCACTTCATTGATTTCCATCAATTCGTAATGCAAGACCCGCGCCTTGTCCGCATCCCCTGCATCAGCCGCCCGGCATAGTTCGGAAACCTTGTCGGGCAGAACATTGGCCGTTACCGAAATAACTCCCTTGCCACCAATAGCCAGAATAGGCCATAGCAGGGGATCGTCCCCGGAAATAACTGCAAAATCCTTTCCACAAAGAGCGATGATCTCGCTGATTTGTTGCAGGGAACCGGAAGCTTCCTTGATGCCCACAATGTTGTCAATTTCCGACAACCTCTGCACCGTAGGCGGTAGCATGTTGACGGACGTTCTGCCGGGAACATTATATAAAATGATCGGCAGATCGGTTTCCCCGGCGAGCGTGGAAAAATGACGATACAATCCCTCTTGACTGGGTTTATTGTAATAAGGCGTGATCAACAACGCACCGTCCGCGCCCGCTTTCTCGGCATGGCGGGTCAGTTCAATGGCTTCCCAGGTGGAGTTCGACCCGGTTCCGGCCAGCACCTTCACGCGTCCTTTGCAGGCGTCCACGGTGATGCCGATGACCTCATCATGCTCCGCATGACTCAACGTGGCCGACTCGCCCGTCGTTCCGCAGGGAACGATCCCCTGGGTGCCTCCGGCAATCTGGAACTCGATCAACGCTCTCAGGGCTTTTTCATCGACCTTGCCGTTTTTGAAAGGCGTGACGATTGCGACCATGGATCCTTCAAACATACCACGCATTCTCCGTAGGAAATTTTTCAAGGGCATCTCTAAAAATTAATATTTTCTGGCCTTTGCAATCGCCAACCCCTTATCTTAAGAAGCTGGCTAATAGTCCAGATTGAATTTTTCGAGATGCCCTTAAGAAGGTTTTTGAATTTTGATACTTATCGTATTTGCTATCAACGCCGCTTTGACATCAAAGCGGCGTCTCATGGAAATATGGAATTTTTCGAGGCGCCCCTGAGTTAGAACTCAACAAGGGTGCCTTCGAACGTGATCATCGCCGGGCCTTCCAGATAGACCTCCTCGACCAATCCGTTCGATACCTGGAAATGGATTTTAAGAATGTCCCCGCCCCGGGTTTCCACCTCGATCGGCGGTTCCACCTGTTTGCGGTAAGAAGCCAGAAGGGCGGACGCGACTGCCCCTGTCCCGCAAGCCAGGGTTTCCGCTTCAATGCCTCTCTCATAAGTGCGGATGCTCAGGGCATGGCCGTTTTTTTTCTGCACCCAGTCCACATTAGTTCCCGCCGGGGCAAATTTGGGATGTAGCCGGATGGCACGTCCAACCGCTTGGATATCCACCGCCTCCAAATCATCGCAATAAACAATCGCGTGCGGAACCCCGGTGTTGATGCTGTCCACATTGTAGGCAACACCGTCCAGTTCGAGGCCGATGTTTTGCAAAAAATCCTGCGGCGGAGTCAGTTTGACCTTCACAGTACTCCCGCTCACGTCAGCGGTAATAATTCCGACGGTGGTTTCAAATGACAAATGGCTGGGGGCAATTTTATTCTCATAGGCAAATCGCGCCACACATCTGCCGCCATTGCCGCACATTTCGGCGGAACTGCCATCGTTATTATAAAAATCCCACTTGAAATCCGCCACCTCGGAATTTTCCAGGAAGATCACTCCGTCCGCACCAACGGAAGTTTTGGGCGCACAAACCCGTCGTGTGAAATCGCGTTTGGTTTTGTCTGGTACCACGGAAAGACGATTGTCAATGATGACAAAATCATTGCCGCTTCCACTCATTTTAGTGAATTTTATTCCCACACACCCCACTCCTGTCCTGACCAGCCTGAGGGCTGGAGCTTATAACGCCAGCGTGACACTGGACTCAATATTAACGCCAGCGTGACGCTGGACTCAATATTAACGTACTATGGGTTTATGACTGACTACAAATCCTGCCCAGTACTAAATTTTTCATCCTGAAATTTTCTTTGCTAATTTAGATGCTCATGTCTCTGAAATGATTCGCCAGCCAGCGCCAGTGTGACGCTGGACCCAGTGTTTACGTTCGATGGCCTTATGGCTGACTACAAACCCTGCCCAGTGCTGCATTTCCACCCAGAGATTATCCAGGGCTCGTGAGCAAAGCGAACGTCAGCCCAGCTTCTCCTCCCGCGTAGCGGGCTCGTGAGCGTAGCGTACCGCTTGTATGTTTTCAGGGCCTCGCGTAGCGTCAGGCCCAAGCTTCCTACCCTGTAAGGGGCGTAGTGGGGAATTTTATCACAGGGCTGGTTTTCCCGTCAAACAAGCGGAATCGCTGGAACCCAAGCATCCAGCCTTGTCGGTTTGGCGATCATTTTTCTTTACCTGTTTCCCCTTTAGCTTTCTCTATTTGTTGTTGCATCCATTTTGAGTTTTCGCGTTTTTTATTTCCTTTTTCGATCCACTCCCGGCCATGCCGCATCAGCAATTCCCCCTTTTTTTTCAGCGCATCGCCTTCAATGATCATCTGTTCTCCTTTGAGAATCATATCTTCACTACCTGTGGGGGTTGGCCGCCGGACCTCTTGAGGCTGTCTTCGGATTTTTCTTTTCAGAGGACGTTTTCGGTTTTTACTGCTTGGCACCGGTTGGCCATACTCCGGGTCCGGTTCGGGGACATCACCTTCGTCCATATAGGCGTGAGAAAAACCTGCGGTATTCAACAGAAACCATGCCATCCAAACAACGAACATCCGTAAAACCACTGGTTTCATAAAATACCGGTTCCTTAAACGGATTGAAAATTAATGCAATTATGGGTAATGCCCCTTGAAAAATCAACTGACATTAAGGACCTCGTCTCTCATTGGGGAGGGGTGCTATAATCAGGCAAATGATGGAGGTGAAACATAGGATTGGATCTGAAAAAAAGTGTGACCCGTGTTCGGGCGGGAAATGAAATCATGACCCAACAGAAACTGCCGTACTTCATTGGCATTTCCAAAGAAACTGCGGGGGCTCAAGGAATTTCCATGAACATGGTGGTCATTCCTCCGGGGGCCAAAGCGGAACCGCATTACCATAAGGATTTTGAAACGGCGATCTACCTGCTGGAAGGCCGGGTCGATACCCGCTATGGAGAAGGATTGAAGGAATCAATCTTGACGGAAAAAGGCGACTTCCTGTTCATCCCGCCGGGAGTGCCGCACCAACCAGTCAATCTCAGCGCCACCGAGCCTGCCGTCGCCATCGTTTCCCGCAATGATCCTAATGAACGGGAAAACGTGGTGATGTATAAGAGGGTAGATGAATAAGAGCTTGAACGATAAAAATAAAAAATGGTTTAAGTCAGACCATCCCCACGGGACTGTGCGGGGCATGCAGGCGTTGGTCGGGGCGCATTTGCAACTGCGACAGCTTGTTGGTTCCAAACCGCTCGACGTAAAGGAAGATGTACTCTCTAACACAGGTTCTGAGATCCCACTGGGGATCGTGCTTTTTCTCGAACTCTCCAAAAACATCCAGCGCTTCCTGAATGCTCAATCCTTTTTCCACCGTGAAATAATAATCCAGCGCCAGGTCCCATTCCGGATTTTTGTAATAGGACACGCCATACTTTTCCGGCTCAAACGCAATCGGACTGTATTTCCCAAGCACAAAAGTCATGAACCCAAGAGAATGAATGTTCTCTCTATTTTTGTGGACGAAGTCTTTGCTGTCTCCCACCTCCTCCAGAGTTTCTCCGGGAAACCCGAAAAACCCCATGATATGATTCCATATCCCCGCATCAGATGACATCCTGAGATTGGTCTGGATGGCCTCCAGGTCCGTCGCCTTGTCCATCAGTTTCAGGACGCGCTGGTTGCCCGATTCAAATCCAAAATGCAGGTAACGGCAACCGGAATCCCAAACATCCCGCCAGACTTCCTCGTCGAGCAACGATTCCTCAAACCGCATATGCGTGGTCCACACGATATTTGATTTTTTCTCGATCAACTGCTTGGAAAGTTTTCTGAACAATGCCGGGGGATAAGACTCGTCGGTAAAATGAAAAAACTGAGTTCCATGCTTTTTCTTAAGAAACTCGATCTCCTCGACGATTTGATCCACCTGCTTGGTGCGGAACCCTTCCACGTAACCCTGGAAATGATCGCAAAATGTGCATCGCCCCCAATAGCAACCCCGCGTCGCCAGATAAGGCAGGATGAGTTCCGGAATAAAATATTTTTCCAGAGGCATGCCGTCGAAATCGGGCGGCGGCAGTTTGGACAAATCTTCGGCACACACTTCCTTGTTCATGTGAATACCTTGATCGTCTTTATAGATCAAATTGGGCAAGCTGGAAAAACTGCTTTTATTCTCTATCGCGTCGATCAACTGCAAAAACGCGTTTTCACCCTCATAAACCACCGCGCTGTCGAAATATTGAAACAAACTGTTGGCTTCGCAAAATACATCGCGCAGGCGGGTGACGATATTGCCGCCGAGGGTGATGTGCGTGCCGGGGAAATCTTCCTTAATCATTTTGCAAAAGGTAAACGTTGAGATCAATTGCTTCTGCTGAACGATGGAGATTCCGACAACGCCGGGACGTTGCTTTTCCATGACCGGGTAAATCAGGCGCCGGTAAACTTCGCGGTACACATTGATCTGGTCGTCGTCAAGGGCTTCCAAAATCTCGCTGGACATGAAGGGTTTATATACCAGGTCGGTTTCAATCGGAGGAAAACAGATTTGCGCCGGATAGTAGGCGAGGGAAATAAATCCCATCGTCTCGTGCAGGCAATTCGTCGCCCACTCGAGATTGTCTATTTCATAAAACGCTTCACTCCTTAAAATGGCCTTGGCCTTGTCAATGTCGCCTTTTAATCGTCCAACCAATTCAGGTGTACAGGTAAGAAGCTGATCCATAAGAGCCTGCTCTTCCTCATCCAATGCCCGCTGGCCCTTGACATGCTCGAGATGGCGAAGTTCACGCCCGATTCTTTCAGCGATGAAATCGAGAAACGGGGTGCTGAAAAACATGTCATACATTTCCACATTGATGTCTTTTTGCACCACATCATGCCCTGCTGGGCGTAGAACTGACGTCAGCGAAGGCAAACTCAGATAGGGTTCCGATGGCAGCCAATCGGGTGGGAAAAGGAGCAATACTTTCATTTCACAAATCCAAAAATAAAGGTGGACTGGAAAATCCCCCCAGCCCCCTTCGCGGAAGGGGGAGTAAATTTTTCCCTTTTTTATAAGGGATCAGGGAAATTAAAATCTTTTCACTGTTTCGCAATAGTCTCTGGGTTAAAGGGGAAACTAATGATTCCCAAAAAACTCATCGAGCGTTTATATATGGTCCAGCGCTACGCTGGTTGTAAAGCGCTTTGTCTTCATCCCCGGCCACTGAGGTTTTTCCGCGCATCGCATCCTTGCCGAATCGGTCGAGGTAAAGCAAAAAATGCTCCCTGGGCAACGTGCCCCAAATCTTGAGGGAAGGAAATTTTTCTTCCGCCAGTTGAATGCACTGGTCATTCATTTCCACCGCCTCCTGACGCGACATGCCTTTTTCAGCAACAAAATCCATGTTCATCGCAATGTTGGCTTCCGGGTCCTGAATGATTTTAGTGATGGAAAATTTTTCCGGATATTGATAACAACTGGAATCCCGGTTCAATAGAAAAACTCCCGGACCGAAAGAATGAATGGAGTCCAGATTGTCCATCAGAAAATCGGTGGTCTCCTGAGCTTCTTCACGCGTCTCCGTGGGGAATCCGTAAAACAGAAACGAATGATTCCAGATTCCGGCGGCGCTGCTTTTTTGCAGAACATCGCGCTCCACTTCCTTGCAGGTCCCTTTGTCGATCAGGGCGAGAATCCGGTCGTTAGCGCTTTCCAATCCAAACATCAAGAAGAGGAAACCTGCCTTTTTCATTTTGCTGAACAAATTTTCATCCATGACTTTTTCAAACTTCAGTAAAGCCAACCCGCAAATGTTCACCCCGCGTTCGATCATCAATTCGGAAATATCATTCAACGCATGAGGAGACATCGCTTCATCAGAAAACGTGAAATATTTTGTCTGGTATTTTTCAGACAGAGCCGTCAGTTCATCCACCATTTGTTCGGTCCGCTGTTTGCCGTAGCGGTGACCATAAATAAAACTGTGCGTACAGAACGTACATTTTCCCCAATAGCATCCCCGGCTTTGCAAAACCGGAAGGATGGGGTAAGGGGACAAATAACGTTCCATCGGCAAACCCTCGAACGTCGGCGAGGGAATATCCTCAAAGCGCAATTCGACCCGTTCCTTATTGATGCAAACTTCCCCTCGGTCCAGAAACATGAGATTGGGAACTTCATGCAAGGTCGATCCCTTTTTCAGAGTGGTCAGCAGTTGGTGTATAGGATCCTCGCCCTCAAACAACACAATGCTATGGCAGAAGTCATCAAAAAATTCCGCATGTCCTTTCAGCTGGCTGGCGTTCACGCTGAAGATGGGCCCGCCGAGCGTGATATGCAAATGAGGGTACCTCTGCTTGAGCATTCGAGCCAGCGTCAAACCCGGAATGATCTGCGATATGCCGACAATAGAAATCCCTACGACGTCGTAACTTTCCCACGACTCGGTAGGCAGTAAAACCTCATCGTACAACTCGATAAAGGGGTTGGTCTCCCGGTCTTGAGTGAACTGCCGAGCCTTGAAAGTAGATTCTTCCGCCCGCGTTCCGCTTTCAAACGTGGAAAGAGAAAGAATCGACGGCGAATACGCATCGGACACCAGCTTTAGCGCCGACTTGATAATCATGTCCGCCTGCTGGTAGGAATCAAAATTGAAGAACCGTTCCGGAGTTCTCATCACCGCTTTTGCTTCTTCCACCTGGGAAATGATGGTGCCGGAAAACCGGATGCCGGTAGAAAGAACATCCATGCAGGATTTTTCCTTGATCGTGAAGGAATTCCTGGCGCGGATGGAATCCAGGTTTTGCTGCATTTTCTCAACCACCTTACGCAAGCAGGCGGGCGATAAAAAATGATCGTAGGATTCAATATTGAAATCACGTTGGGCTGCGTTCCACCCCTTCGACTGCAAATAGGCAGTCAGGTAAGGTGTGCTCAGGTACGGCTGAGACGGGTACCACTGCGCGGGAAATATCAATAACGTTTTCATGATGGGATTATAATAACATTAAAGGTCCGAGTTTCCCAACCAAGAGAAAATACTCATCCCTTTGGCAAGGAAAAACTCCGGTTAACCTGCTTAATTTAAAGGAATAAAATACAATTGACATCATAAACTTGCCCCGTATAATCAAGCTCTTACAAGAAAATAAAATGGTAACTCCCTGTAAACATGGGATGTAAGGTTTACCCGGCTCTCTCCATAACCGCCGGATCGGGGCGGTGAATTTCATCTGCTTATCGATCTGAAAAGCATTGTGGTGTCTGCAATCTTTTTTGTTAAATGCCGAATTGACCTTTTTGTATTCTAAGACAAGTTTAGAAAAAAATTGAGGTTCCAAAAAATTATTGGAGCGCCTCTATCCTAATCTTTGAGGTTAAAAATGCGCGTAAAGTTTTCTAAAATAAAGTACCTGACGATTTTGATGGCTTTGTGCTTCATTGCTCCCAGCCTGAGTTTCGCCAAGGGTGACCCCGCCAAAGAGACTGAGATTTCCCTGGTAGATGGAATCGCTATCGATAAAAAGGGAAGTTTTTATATATCGAGACGAGACCACAACACCATCGACCGGATCGATAAAAACGGCATGATAACCCGTTTCGCAGGAACCGGGGAATCCGGATATTCCGGTGACGGCGGCCCCGCGCTTGAGGCCACCTTGAAAATACCCGCCGGTTTGCTCACGGATAATAAAGGAAACGTTTATATTGCCGACCGGGAAAATCACGTGGTGAGAATGGTGAACCGCAAAGGCATCATCACAACAATTGCAGGAAACGGCACAGCGGGGTTTAGCGGAGATGGCGGCCCGGCGGTGAAAGCCAGCCTCAATTTTCCTTCGGGATTGGCTCTGGACAGTAAAGGAAACCTCTATATTTCTGACCGAAGTAACAACAGAATCCGCATGGTCAACCGGAAAGGCATTATCAACACCTATGCCGGAAATGGTGAGGACGGATACGGCGGGGATTCCGGACCTGCACTAAAGGCTCGGATCGACCGGCCTTTCGGCCTGGCCATCGACAAAAAAGACAACCTCTACATCGCGGACAGAAGAAACAACCGCATCCGCAAAATCAATCCATCGGGCATCATCACGACCGTGGCGGGTGACGGCGGATTCTTCTACATGGGTGACAATGGCCCCGCTTACCGTGCCAGCATCGCGGGCCCCACCGGAGTCGCGGTGGATGACAAGGGCAACATTTACATCGCCGACCGCAACAACAACCGCATTCGCGTGGTGGACAAACAAGGGATGATTCGCACAATCGCCGGAACCGGCCAGCAAGACTACAACGGAGACTCAGAACTTTCCAGGGATACCAACCTGTATCTCCCCTTCGGCGTGGCGGTGGACAAAAAAGGCCGTCTGCTGATCATTGACCGGTCGCACTATCGCATCCGAAGAATCGATCCGATTAAAGGCAAAGTAGAAACCCTGGCAGGCAACGGCCGCAAAAATTTTGCTGGCGACGGCGGCCCCGCGACCGGAGCGAATTTGAACTTTCCTCATGGGATAGCCGTTGACAAAAAAGGCAACATAATTTTTTCGGATAAAGGGCACTACCGCATCCGTAAAATTTCTCCTTCGGGCATCATCCAAACCATCGCGGGAAATGGCAACCGCGGCAATGTCGGCGACGGCGTTCCAGCTATGCAGGCCTCTCTTTTTTCAGTCCAATCCCTGATCCTCAACAGCAGGGAAGAAGTTTACTTTGTCAGCCCCAGCGGTTTTATCAGCATGATCCGCTACATTGACGATAAGGGGATCATCCACACCTTCGTCCAGACAGCGGATAAAAAATACCTCGCAGCCCTCAATAGCAATCAATCTCAGGGATTGTCGATGAAAAACAAAATCGCAATGATCACCCAGTTTTCTGACATCGTGTTTGACAAAGACAACAACATTTACGCCGCCGACCGCATCAACCATCAGATCCGCAAAATTGACACCCAGGGCAATGTTTCGACAGTTGCCGGAACGGGTGAATCTGATTATGACGGCGATGGCGGACCTGCGGCCAAAGCGGCTTTTCGGGATCCCAGGGCCCTGGCGATGGATGAGGAGGGAAACCTGTACATCGCGGATACCGCAAATAATCGTATCCGCAAAATCGATACCAAAGGCATCATTTCGACGATTGCTGGAAATGGAGAGCACAAAGACACGGGCGGTGGAGGGCCTGCGCTGGAAGCGGGAATCCGGTCCATGGACGCCATAGCCATCAGCCCGGAAGGGGAATTGTACATCGTCGGCTTCAATACCCATCGAATTCGTAAATTAACCAAGGACGGCAAAATCGTTGCTGTGGCGGGAAATGGTTATCAGGGATTTTTTGGCGATGGAGGGCCCGCCACCAAGGCCATGCTCAAATCACCTACCGCCATCGCTTTTGATTCCAAGGGAAACATGTACATTTCGGATATGGGGAACAACCGAATTCGCAAGGTTGACGCCAAGGGGATTATTTCCACTTTTGCCGGTTCCGGCATATTTGGCTGGGCTCACGATGGAGAAACGGTGGAAATCTATCTGCAAAATTTTCCTTAACATATCGAACGACAAACAAACCACCCTGAAAAAAGGGCGTTCATTAGTTTATTAGACAATGATCCTCTCTGGAGAAAAGTAAATGGTGAAACTTTTATCTAAAATAGTTCTTTCAACCTTCATGGTCTTGTTATTTGCCGGGGCAAATCAAGCTTTTGCGGATGGAATTGAGACTTTCACCGATATCCTAAAAAAAGTGGATGCCTTGAATTGCACTCAGCCGGAAAAGATTACTGACCATTATGGCTCGAAACTGGTCATCCTTTCCGATGACAAACGCGCGCTTCTGGAAAACCGCGTCAAAGGATACCGGCAGATGATGTCTGAATTCCGCGAAATGGAGTGCCGAACCCAACGCCAGGTTCTGGCCGGAAAGAAAGGCAAGGATGTGGGTTACGTGCTTGTCGATGAAATCAGCAGTATCACTTCCAAAAGCACCGACACCGATGAACGGCAACACAGTGTCTGCAATTATGTCTTCAGCAAGGATGGCGGGTCCTGGAAAATTGTTCTGGAACAATGTACCAGTTTGCCCGATTACAGTATCCGCCCTGGGGATGACGCCCTGTATTACTTTCATAATCCTGTCTATTAAATAATTTCCTTATGAAATTTCCTTCTTTCAGCCTAAAATAGAGGTAATGAGGAGGACAAAAGGAAAACCTTATCCGCTTGGACCCACCTGGGATGGCCGGGGCGTAAATTTCGCTTTGTTCAGTGAACACGCCTCCAATGTAGAATTGTGCCTGTTCAGCTCCATTGATTCCAAAAGAGAAACCTACCGCATCCCGCTGATAAAATCCTCCAACAATGTTTGGCATATTTACCTCGAAGAGGTGAACCCCGGTTGCCTGTATGGGTACAGGGTGCATGGCCCTTATGAGCCGGAAAGAGGAAATCGTTTCAATCCCAATAAAATACTGGTCGACCCTTATGCAAAATGTCTGGCTCGTACCGATGGATTAGATGACCGCCATTTTGGCTATCCGTTAGATGCTCCTGGGGAAGACCTGGAGATAGACAAACGCGATAGCGCTGACGTGGCTCCTCTTTCGCTGGTTGTGGATACTTCCTTCCCCTGGAACAATGACCGGCGGCCCAACACTCCCTGGAACCAGACCATCATCTACGAAACCCATGTCAAGGGGTTGACCGCCCGGCATCCGGAAATTCCTGAAGAATCGCGTGGAACCTTTTCAGGACTGACCTGCCAGCCGGTCATCCAGCATCTGAAATCCCTGGGGATCACAGCGGTTCAGCTGATGCCCATCTTTCAGCATTTCGGGGAACAACACCTCGAAAATAATGGATTGAGCAATTACTGGGGATACAATACCCTGTCCTATTTTGCGCCGGACACGCGATTCCACTCGGCTAATTCCAGAGACCCCGTTCAGGAATTCAAAACGATGGTCCGCACTCTCCACGAAGAGGGAATCGAAGTTATCCTTGACGTGGTTTACAACCACACGGCGGAGGGAAATCATTTTGGCCCGACATTGTGTTACCGGGGCATCGACAACCAGACGTATTACCGATTGAATGAAGAAAACCCCCGCCTGTACAACGACTATACCGGTTGTGGCAATTCTCTCGACACCAGCCACCCCCAGGTATTACAACTCATCATGGACAGCCTGCGGTATTGGGTCACCGAGATGCATGTGGACGGATTCCGGTTCGATCTGGCGACCACCCTGACCCGGAACCATCATGCCGTGGATTTTCAAGGGTCTTTCATCAAAATCATCAAACAGGATCCGGTTCTATCCCAGGTCAAATTGATTGCCGAACCCTGGGACCTGGGTGAGGGCGGGTATCAGGTGGGAAATTTTCCGTCCCCCTGGTCCGAATTGAACGGAAAATACCGGGATACTCTCCGGCATTTCTGGAAAGGAGATGAGGGTTGTTTGCCCGAAATTGCCAGCCGTCTATCCGGCAGTAGCGATTTGTATCAGCACAATGGCAGAAACCCGCAGGCAAGCATCAATTTCATCACCTCGCACGATGGCTTCACCCTGCAGGATCTGGTGAGTTATAATTGCAAACATAATAATGCCAATAAAGAAAATAATCAGGATGGAGATAACGGCAGTTCCAGTTGGAACTGCGGAGCGGAAGGCCCCACCAGCAACGCGAGAATCAAATCCCTTCGCGCCAAACAAAAGCGCAACCTCATGGCCACTCTTATTCTGTCGCAGGGAGTTCCCATGATCAATGGCGGTGATGAGTTGAGCCGCACCCAGAAAGGAAACAACAACGCTTATTGTCAGGACAACACAATCAGCTGGTATGACTGGAATTTAAACAAG
>Ga0114950_10001152_pt1 | contig 19637 bp, 16 predicted proteins | sample N075metaG_FD_83503 | JGI IMG/M metagenome (GOLD analysis project Ga0114950, IMG submission 83503) | Deep subsurface microbial communities from Kermadec Trench to uncover new lineages of life (NeLLi) - N075 metaG | ecosystem: Environmental > Aquatic > Marine > Ocean trench > Sediment | place... | reverse complement strand
TAGACATCCCAGCGGGCGACCTCGCCCTCGGGGTGTGCGGCTCGTGACGGACGAGTGCGGTAGAGGATGTCGCCACTGGCCTCATCGAGCGATAGGCGCTCGAGCACCAGGGGGCAGCGGATCATGTAGCGGCCGAGACGGGCGGCAGCGTGCCGGTCGTGGGCCTTGACATCGCTATGCACCGAAAATCCGCTGTGGCGCCAGGACAGCAGGTTATCGACGATGTCCCGACAGATCAGGCCCTTGCCCAGGAGCACGCGCAGCAGCTCGGCCCGGAAGAGACGCTCGATGAGGTTGACATGATCGGGTTGGGACCCCGATTCGCGGCCCGTGGGACGGTCTTGTGTGCGATGGCGAATCCGCGATCCAAGGCAGTCCTCCTAGTTTTCGCGTCCGGTGAGCACGTTGAGACGTGCGCTGCGGATGAGCCGGCGAGACCTGATGAGCGACACTCCGAGAATCTCGGACACCTTGTGTGGTTCGGCCATCGCCAGGGCCGATGCTTTCTTGATGCCGGCGTTCTTGAGGCTGCTCGCGAAAGCGGTACCGACGCCGTCGACATCCCGCACCGGCCGATCCTCGACCTCTCGCGGGTCGAAAGTGAGATTGTCGGGGATGAGGAGGCCCCGACCAGGCCCACGTATCACTCGGCCGATGCGAACCCGGGTCTCTACCACCTCGTTGCCGACGACAGCGCGCAAGGTGTGAGTGCCGATCGGTACGCCGGTGAACGAGAACCGGCCCTGGGTGTTGGTCAAGGTGGTCAGTAGCGCGCCGGTCGTCTCGAGAACAAGCTGGATCTTCGCGTTGCTGATCGCGCCGCCCGGACGCCGCGTCAGCGTCCCGGTGATGGTGCTGCTGACAACCGACACGTTGAAGCCGAGCGGCGGTCGCTGCTCGTCCGGCGCGATCCAGAACCAGGCTTCGAGATCGCCGCCCGAGGTTGTGTTGCCCGAGGGGAATTGGAGCGCGACTCTGCCGTCCTCCGGCCGCCCGAAGGCCTCGCCGTCGACGAAGACCCGTGGCGCGTCGCCCGCGCCTTCGCGCCAGACAAAGTTTCCGCGGAGCCGCAGGAAGACCAGGATTCGATCGGCGGCCTGGGCCTCGAGCAGCCGCTGGAACAGGTTGTTGATCAACCACCCGCTCGTGTCCGGCAGCGGGTGCCAGAAGATGCTGCGCCCATCAGCGCCGGCTTCTCCCGCCAACACGGTCGGCTGGAAGCCGACAGGCCGGCCAGTCCCCCACGAGTCGTCGAGCGGGTACGGAATGTAGAGCGAGAGCTCGAGATTCGGACGGCCGGGGCTGGTGAGCGCGCTCGCGGCTCTCTTGAAGGCCCGCGGATCGACGTTTCCGTCCGCCAGGATCTGCAGCCCCCGAGCGAACTGAGCGACGGGGACGGTCATCTCGTTCTCGAGGGGCGTGCCGTCGGCAAAGGTCATCCCTTCGATCCTGATCCGCGGATCGACGCCTCCTTCACCGCGCAAGGTCGCGTTGTAGGCCAGGAAGATCGCCGGATTGTCGACCAGGGTAGCGACGACTCGCTGCCCGGGGGGATCGAGCTCGTTGGGGTCTATCCGCCACTGCACCTGCGCCAGGCCGGCGCCGTTGGTGACGACGGTCAAGGTGCGACCGGAGTCACCGTTGGCCGGGTTCTCGAGCTTTCCGTTGCCGTCGTCTCTGACGATCTCGAACTCCACTTTGCGTCCGGCCACCGGAAAGTGACCGACCGCGACGCGTGCTTGCAACGGACCGGGGAGAAAGTCCTCGCCCGCGGTCTCCTGGCCGTCGCCGGAAACGTACTCCAGGGTCGCGTTGGCGCACAGGCGGTTCAGCGCCTCCTCGACGGTATCGGTCCCGGCCAGCGCGTCGCATCCCGGCTCAGGCGAATAGGCGACGTCCGCGGCGTCGAGCGCGCACAGCCGGTCGAGTGCCTTCTCCACGGTGTCGTGGGTCTCGTCGAAGATGCCGTTGTCGCCATCGCCGCTACAGGCGGTCTCGTAGCCGACGTCTCCTGCTTCGAGAGCGGTGAGGGGTGGGAAGTTGAGCTGCCTCAGGCGCGGTGTGTCCAGTGCTTCGAGGTCGCCGCCGTTGTTGACCGTTCCCAGCCGTAGGTAGTGATGTTCGATGCCGACCGGTGGCGCCTGGGCGAGCAGCGTGTCGCCGGCGCCGGCGAGCGCCTCGCGAACCGGCGCCAGCCAGTAGTCGCCGGCGACAAAAGTGTGATCCTCCAGCATCAGCTCCAGGCTCACGCGCTCCAGGTGGATCAAGAGCCGATCCGTGACCTGAACGAAACCGTGCGGGGGATTGCCGGCGTTACCGGGCTGCGGCAGGGTCACGCCGCGATCACGACCATCCTCGAAGGACCAGTTGTTGCCGCCATCGCGGGTCAGCGCGCAGAAGCCGTCCCAGCGGCGAACGCGATTGCGCATGCCTGCAGTGACGGCCGGGAAGCCGGCCTCGAGATCGCCCCGCGACGGGGAGAACCCGGTCGCCAAGTGCACCCCGAGGTGTTTCTCGGTCGTGTCGTCGAAGAACTCGTACTGCCAGTCGTTGGCTGGGAAGTCGGCGGGCTCGTTTCCCACGTCGTGTTGTTCGGCGCCGTTCTCGCCCGACCACTTGAGCACCAGGCGATCGGGTGCGGCCGGATCGCCTTCGACGTCGTGCACCTCGAGCCGGAAGAGATAGTTGCCGGTGCGCCCATCGCTGGCGACATCGACCGCGCACGGATCGCACGGATCCTCGACCTCAATGTTGCTGCGCAGCTCGAGGCTGAGCTCGGCGTTGCCGCGGCCGGGATTGACGCTCGCATCCTCGGGGTCCTGCGTCGCCGGACACCACTTGATCTGCGCCATGGTCTGGGTGCGCGTGCAGGTGTCGGCGCCGTGCAGAGCGGCGTCCCGCAGATGCTCGGGGTCCTCTAGGGAGATCACCGCCCGCTCCCAGACGTCGGCATAGCCGAGCCAAGAGGCAGGTGGGGGCGCCGGGGCGAGAGGAAAGTCGGCCTGATCGGTCAGCGCGAAGGTGGTGGCAGCCGGATCGATGCCGGCGACGAGGTCCGCGCCGATGCCGTCGGCGTAGAGCCGGCCGGCACGGATGTCGATCGGTTGGCCGGAGCCCGGCTGCTCGAGACCGGCCCCGCCTGCCTTGGGGGTACCGCTGGTCACTGCGTCGTCGACGGTCGCATCTAGGCGCCTCTTGGCGATCTCCGAGAGCTCGTTCCAGTCAGCGTCGGTGATCATCCGACCCTGCTGCTGGTAGACGCCCGAGTAGCGCTTGCCCGCGTCGAAGCTATGTCGTGAGATTTGCGTTTTCATGGTTTTCTCTTTCCGCCTTCACTCGATGGTCGGTGGCGAGCTCAGCAGGCGCGGATCGGGGATCAGCGCCGCCTCGAGCCCGACCGGTACGAACTCTTCCAGCTTGGTCAGTACTGCAGCGGCCTGCAGGCAATGCTTGCGGTGGTGATAGGCTCCCATCTCGCCGCCATCTTCGGCGCCGCTGCAGAGGATCTCCGGCGTCGCAGCATGCAAGACTGCGTATCCTGGGGCGCCCCAGTCCTTTGCGCTCAGCACGCCACCACCTGCGCAGACGTCGAAATCGAAGAAGATCGGCTCAACGGTCGTGACTTCGGCCCGTTGCAGGACGCTTCCGGGGAGAGCCAGAACGTCGGCGTGCACCCGCGAGTAACGGATGCAGCTCGGGCCGCCGACTGCGTCGACGGTCAGCTGATCCGGCAGGATGCAATCGCTCGCCTGCAGACGGGCGCACTCGAGACCCTCTTTCACGGTACACGCCTCCAGGCGTAGCAGGCCGTCGGGTGCCGCGATGCGCTCGAACAGGCAGTCCCTGGCATCCAGCACCGGCTCCTCGGTGTCGGTGCTCTGGATGACGATGCGGCGCGCGGCGACCCGCTCCAGCTCGACGCGCCCCGCGGTGATCGTGAGCGTGCCGTTGAAGTTGAGGTCCGCGATGCGCACTACGTCTTCGGCGAATGCCGGCGGCGAGTTGGTGATCGTGATCACCGGCAGCACCCCATCTTCGTCGGGCCTCGGCCCGACCACTCGGACGGAGTCGAGCACGGTGTCGTCGACACGCTCGGCCCGGTTGCCCCAGGTCAGCTCGACCTGATCGAAGGTGAAGAAGCCGGTAGGCGGCGGCACGAACAACAGCACTCGTCGCGGGTGGTAATGGCCGCGATCCCAAGTCGGCGTGCGCAGATCCACCGTCCGCCGGGAAGCGTCCTCGAAGCTGCCGGGAAAGCACGGCAGGCCTTGTGAGTCCGACTGTCGCCAGTACACGGTGCCGCCGGGAAACCGGGATCGCCGCGCCAGCGGATGCCGTGACTCGGTTTGTACGGCACGGGAGGTCCGGCTGAAGTCCGGCGTGGCCGTCGGCAGCGCCGGATGCCGCGCGGCCGCGAGAGGATTGAGTGGATCGGGCGCCTGGTCGAGACCGAAGGCGGCGGCAGGCAGCTGCGGCATGTCGACTCGTGGGGTTACCGCCACCCGCTGCCAGCCCTCGTGGATCTCGGCTTCCAGCTGGCCGACCGCTTCGGTGATCGCCTCGACACTGGCCGTCGTGCCCTTCCTTTGGCGCCAGGCCACCGCGTCGGCCACCTCGGCCCGCCGGCCATCGACGTGCGGCGACCGCAACCGCACGTCGAGCAAGCGCGCGAAGTAGGGCAGCAGCCAGCTCTGGGCGACTCTATCGGCGTACTCCCCCTCGGGGAAGGAGTCGGCGAGGCGCTGGTCGAGCGTGTTGCGAACGCGATCCAACAGCTCGCCGCATGCATCGAGATAGGCCGCCAGGTCCCGGCGGTCGCCCGGATCCCGGTGCTCCGCGTCGCGGCTGCGGTAGACCTCGGGCAGGAGGTTGTAGAGCTGGCGCCCGGTCTGGGTCGTGGGCTTACTCATAGCTCGAACTCTTCGGGCTCTTTGACATTGAGGCCGGAGCCGCCGGCGGAGAAGAAGATCACCTCGCGCTGGGACGCGCGCCGGCGACGAAGCTCGGGATCACCGTCGATCACACAAGTGGAGTTGTCGACGCCCTGAACGCCCTCCACGACCTGAAAGACCTCGCTCAGAAATAGATCCTGCCCGAGCCCGCGGCGGCCGAGAGAGAAGGCCTCGAGGAGCGCCGACTCCACGTCGTCCCTCACCTTGGCGGGATCGAAGGCATCGAACTTGACTCGGACCGCGACTTGGAGAGACAGGGCCCCGACTTGGTACTTGCTCACCGTGACGTCGACACCCGGCAAGGCATGGAGTTCGAGAACCTGCTTCAAGCTCGTGCTGAGATCACCGAGCTCGCCACCGCCGGCTGGAACCACGACCACTTCGACGCTGTCGTGACGACCCGCGGTCGTCGGCAGCGAGAAGGCACGCGCCTGCCAAATGCTGCTCTGGCGGGCCGCGAGATTCGCAAAGTCCGTCAGCGACACGGCGCGATCGAGAGTCAGCACGCTCGCCGGCGCGTTGTCGCGCATCGAGTCGGCGCTCTCGACGTCGTTGCCGCCCGTCGCCTCCAGCGGCTGCCGCACGCCGTCCAGCAGCGGATGCGGGCGAGCCAGCTTGCTCAAGCTCCCGGTCGCGACGTTGCCGGCTAGGCCATTGCCAACCCGGTAGCCGACCCTTACGTTGTTGTTGCCGCTCGGCAGTCGTCGGCCGTGTTGCCCGTCGCCGAAGCCGATGCGGACGTAGCCGTCCTCGGTCGGTCGAACGGTGTAGTGAGCATCCGCCGGGCCCGAAGTGCGCAGCGTCGGCACCTGCTCCCAGGTGCGGCCGGCGATGGTCACGTCGATGTCGGCTCTGACCCCGCTCGGCTGCGTCGCGTCGGCGACGAACGAGACACCCTCTTTTTCCAGGACGTAGGACGGATTCGCGCGCGTTGCGTCACCGCTGGCCAGCACCAGCTGCGGCCGCCGCTCACCGTGGCCGGCCGCTACGACATTGCCGTAAAGGACTGTGTTGCTGCGCGTGAAGCCGCCGCTGCGCGGTAGGCCGGGGGCCACGACGAGGGTGCGCGTCCGCTCTCGGATTTCGACGACCTCGACGGCGAGCCAGCCGCTGTCGATCTCGCCGTCGCGGCGCGAGACGAGCAGTCTGCGACCGGCCTGCAGGGCGGCCGGCAGCGACGACACCGGCAGCTGGTTGCCGATCGCTCGCGTCGTGTTCCGCTGCCAATCTTCGACCCGCACCGTCTCCTCGAAATCACCGTGCACGCGGGTGCCGTGAACGAAGTACGGCCCGCCGCTGCGATGGCGCCAGCGTCGGACGTTCAAGGTGCCGGTGCCTTCCTCGTCGTCGAGGTCAACGGAATCGAGCCGCGCCCAGGCCATCATCCGGCCGCTGGTGACGACGGCGAGGTCGCCGGCACCGATCTTCTTCGGACTCTCGGTGATCAGAGCCAAGGGCAGCGGATTGTTGGGCGCCGGCTCGAGGTAGCTGTCAACCCGAAACTCCTCGACGAGCGGCGGCAGATAGATCGACTGAGGATTGTCCAGCTCGCCTCCGGGATCCGAGAGGGTCAGCGTGGTGAACCCGGATTCCGGCACCTCGGGGTCGACCGGCTCGTAGCGCGCCGCGATGACGTCGCGTTGCACCAGCCGCGTGCTGCCCGCCTGCGTCTTCAGGTCGGCCAACGTCTTCTGGTCGAGGGCCGAGAGATCGCCCACCAGGCGCAGCACGATGACATCGGGCCGTGCGTCCGGCACCTGCTTGCTTACCGAGATGCTCCGCGGCCGCGACACGAAGGCGCCGTCGAGCGAGAGCTGGCCGAGCTTCTCGTCGAGCACGATGCGCCGGCCCTCGACCGCGGTGACCCGCCGATAGTAGCTGTTGACGCCGTCGCCGATGAAGACGATCTCGCCGGGGCGTAGGCCCTGCGGCGGCTCTTCGAGATAGAGCCCCCGCTCGATCTCGGCGCCCTTGGAGGCCGGGCCGATGGGATCGAGGGTCTCGGCGGGGATGATGTGGACCTTGGTCCAGCCGGCCTGGAAGTTTCCAGTGCCGAGATCCGGAGGCAGGAGATCCACGGTGGTACTCGTCTCGCCAACGCGAACCGAAGCGATCATGCGAGCCTCGAGTCGGCCGTTGCGCTCGTCCTCGAGCACCAGAGGTAACCCCGCCGCGAGCTTGTCGAGCTGGCCTTCGAGCGTCAGCCTGGAGCCTACCAGGATCCGCGGCGAGCGCTCCCAGTCTCGCAGCCTCAGCTCGTTGAGCTCGGCGTCAACATCGAGGTCGGCGAGGGTCTCGAAGACCACCGGAGCGCTGCCGTCCTGCGGCGTGTACTTGGCCTGCAGCCCCTTCTCTGCAAGGCCCGAGGACTCGTTTTTCGCGCTCAGCACGAGGGTGGTCGAGGCCGAGGCCGGCGGCGCCGGGTTGTAGTCGAGCATCTCGACCAGCTTGCGCACGTTGTCCCACTGCGTTGCGGTACCGAGGTACGACTCGTTGGCATAGGCGTCGATGTGCTCGGTCAGCACGTGGCCGGCCCGCGCCAGAGTGCGCACGATCTCCCAGCCCAGGTCGCCCGGCGTCGCCTCGTACTGCTCGAGGATGCGCGCCAGGGTCACCTCTGGCCTCTCGGGGGCCGGGACGATCACATTGACGTCGCTCCACTCGGCGAAGCGGTTCTCGAGGGCCAACCGCAGATCCTCGAGGAAGGTCACCGCGTTGCCGTCCACGTAGCGGAACTTGGACAGCCCGGAGCGGTTCCAGCGCGTCAGGTCGGAGCCGGTGGTCATCCTCGCCCTCCGCCGTGCAGCACGAGCCGGAAGAATCCGCGCGGGGCTTTGCTCTGGTCGTTGTCGCACACGGCCAGCTCGAGGCCTTCGAGAGTGATCCGGCCGGCCGCCGTCTGATCGGGGAACTGACTGCCGAGCCGCTTGAAGCGGTTGACGCAGACGCTCTCGACGCCGTCGAGCTCCATCAGCGCCTGGATCAGGTCGCTGACGTGAACGTCCTCGCCGAAGGCCAAGCGGCCGGGCTCGAAGAAGCCGCCGGGGCCGGTGCCGAGCACCTCGTGAACGGCTTGGCGGACCTCGGACTGAAAGAAGCTCTCGGCGACACGGATCGACAGCGAGAAAGTGATGGCGACCGGAACGGCGTCGCGCAGGACGACCTCCTGGCCGATCATGCGGTAGGCCTCGATGTAGGGCCGCAGGACCGAGCGAATCGACGGCGCCGGCAGGCGTTCCGGCAGCCGTAGGTCGCGCTCGGCATGGAACGCCTCGACCTCGAGCCAGCTGGTGTCGGGGGTGTCCTCGTCGAGGGCCCGGTCGCCGGTTGCCACGACCGCGACTTGCACCGTCGCCCACGACCCGGTCCACAAGCTCCACGCATGGGCCCTCTCGACCAGCGGATGCTCTTCCAGCAGCTCGGCGTAGTCGGCCGGGGTAACCATCCGGCGCTGCGTGTGGATGGCGCGCGGGCCCGCTCTCCGGGCCTCGTCCATCAGGTAGGGGTTGCGCAGCCACAGGGCGTCGAGGCGCTGCTCGAGGGCGGCGCGCTCGGCGTCGGGAGCGAGGCCGCCCTCGACCTCGATGGCGCCGTCGTCGCGGGCGGTTTCCACGGCGTCGTAGCCGATCATCTCCAGCAAGCGCCGCACCGAGCCCGGGCGACGCGCCGTCTCCAGGAACGCCTCGGCGGCGATGCGGTCTAGGGTGTCCGAGAACTGGTCGAGAACGGCTGCCAAGGCCTCTACGACCGTGACCTCGACATCCGCGGGCGACCACCTTCCGCGCTGCGGGAAGCGGCCGGCTAGCTCCTGCAGCATGAAGGCTCGGAAGCTGTCGAAGTCGCGGACCCGCCAGTCGAAATCATCGCCCGTTTCGGGGAGCGCCCTTGGCAGGACGATCTGCCGCTGTCCACAGTCGGGACAACCGCCTTCGAAGACGAGGCGCGGTGCCGGAAGTTCAGCCACCGACGCCCCCCGCGCCGAGGACGAAGCGTTGTTGCTCGGCATGGCCGAGGGTGGCCAACCGATAAGAGATGAGGATCCGGAGCTTCTCGCCTTCTACTTCGACCTGGACCTCGAGCGTCTTGGGGTCGACCTCGCCCCGCAGGGCTTCCGCCAGCGACGCGATGAGCCGCCGCCTGGTCAGCTCCTCGAGGGCCTGGGTTCCGGGCTCGAAGACGAGATTGCGCACGCCGGCACCGAACTCCGGACGGAACACCCGCTCACCGGGCACCGTGAACAAGACCTGCTCGATCTGTCCGCGAACGTGCGCACTGCGCTCGCTGGTCTCTGGCCCGTCCGCCCCGACGCGGAAAGGGAAGCGCATGTAGCTCTGTTCGACGAGGCGTGCCATGGGAGGCTCCTAGGAGGTCAGTACCTTGCTCGACAGGGTGCTCATCTCGCCCTGCGGGATGGGGGGTCCCGAGGGTCCGACTCCGGTCGGGTGAACATGGGTCATGAACAGCGTCAGGAAGCTCTGGCCCTTGATGATGGGCTCGCCGCCCGAACCCCCCAGCATCACCTGCGTGCCGTCGAGGACGATCTGCGTGCCCTTGATGGTGATGCCGCTCGCGGCCATCTCGATCTTGTTGCCGTTCGCGTCTTCCACCGTCGTACCGCTCGAGGTCATGCTCATGACGTTGCCGTTCGCGTCCTCGATCACCAGCTTCCCGGCGTCCGCATCGAGCGTGACCTTGGCTCCGTTGGCGTCGGTCAGGGCGATGCTGCCGTTCTTGTCGATTTCGATCTCGGCCTCGGTGGGATGATGGAGGACGAATCGTTCCTCTCCGGACGCGTCATCGAACTGCAGCCGGTGTCCGGACGGCGTTTTGAGGAGCCGCGTAGTGGGCTCGTCGAGAGCGGCCTCCGGCGGTGGGTCGCCGTCTGCCTGCCAGAAAGTGCCAGTCCACACCGGATAGGAGATGTCGCCCTCTTCGAACTCGACCCACACCTGAGCGTCGACCTCCGGAACGAGGAACAGCCCCTGATCGGCGAGCCCGCCAAACGGCAGACACGGCAAGGCCCAACCGGTCTCGGTGTCGGCGAGAACCGACGGCACCCGCAAGCGCAACCGGGCGCGTTTTTCCGGATCGGCGTTATCGACGACGAAGCCGCGGTACTTGCCGTAGCGTTTGCTCCGCATTTCTTCGGCCAGCCGCTGAATCATCTCTTCCATCGGGAGTCTCTTTCTCTCTCAGGCGAGGACGGCCGCCAAAGAGTTACCGGCTGAGGCCAAGTTGTCGCCATAGGCGTTGCGAAGGAGGGTGAACCTCTGGCGATAGCCGTCGGTGGAGAACTTGTGGTGCACCTTGTCCACGTAATAGGTACCTTGCAGCCAATCGCCGACGCCGTCGACGCCGACCGGCTCGCCGACCCTGAGCACATGTCCGTAGAGGCTGCCGTCGAGCTCGCCCTCAGCCTTGACCTTCAAGCTCTGCTCGTTGGCCGCCCGCAACGCCCGCGCCCGCAGCTCCTCTGCGCTGCCGCCTCCCTGACGCTCCATCCGCCAGGCGAAGTCACCGAGGCCGGCGGACGAGCTGTCGGCCGAGTCGTTGCCCAGAAGCGGGAGGTCCGGCGCGACGAGCTCCTCCACGCTCTGTGCCCCGGTCTCCGAGGCGACGTTGAAGATCACGCGATCGGGCTTGTGGCCATCGGTGACGACGTTGAAAGTGAAGCAGTGGGTGTCCTGGCCGGCGTAGACGAGGATCGTCGGCTGCGGCTCGGCGTCGAAGCGCAGCGGACCGAAATAGACCTCGCCGGCGGCAAACGCCAGCTCGTAGCCATTGGCCTGTGCCCGGCTGCGCAAGAACCGAATGTCGGTCGCGTCTTGGTTGAGCACGAGGCTGGTGAGGCCGCTGCCGTTGTCGGAGTGGGGCGCCAGACCGTGTCGGGCGAGAATCGCGCTCACGATGGTGCTGTCGTCGGTCGGTGCTTCGGCACCCCAGACCGTTCGCACGTGGTCCCTGTCGAGGGCCAGCGACTCGTCCTGGCATTCGACCCGGACGGACGCCGAGCCCGCCTCCTCGGGGTAGTCGGCCCGCACCTCACGGATGAAGCCGCGCATGATCTCCTCCGTATGGCTGCCGAAGGCCGCCTCGATCACGATCGGCTCCCAAGGCGCCAGGATGCCGGCGTCCTGAACGGCCCAGACGCCGTTCTCGTCGCGCCGGCTATCGAAGCGCATGCTGGCGACCGCGGCCTGCTCGCGATTGATGTCGACAGTAAGCTCGGACAGAAACGGATAAAGGTCCGCGAGCTCGTCGCCGGCCATGCCGACGCGCACGATGCACTCCGCCGGTTCCCGCAACTCGCCGCCGAGCAGATCGAGCAAACCCATGTCAGTCCCTCAGCGCCGGAATGAGCAGCAGGCTGCCTTCCATGGCAGCCGCCGTGGCGTCGGCTCCATGCAGGATTTCGGGATTGGCGTCAACGATGCGCCACCACAGGCGATCGTCGTTGTAGTAGTGCTTGGCCAAGAGATCGAGACGGTCTCCCTGCTTGACGGTGTGCTCGACGACGCCAGTGGCGCGAGCGATCGTCCGTGGCCGCACGCCGGCGAAGGCCTCTCCGCCGTCGACGGCGACGAACCCGCGGGCCGTGGCGTAGCGTGATGTGCGAGTGAACATCAGAACGACGCTCCGAAAGAGACCGAGATCGAGGCGGCAACCGTTTGAGCGGTGTTGAGCGCGGCGGAGACCAGTTGCCGGACCTGCTCGACCTGATAGAAGGGGTTCCCGCCCTCGATGACCTGCATGCTCAGCGCGACTTCGGCGCGATACGGTATGAGCGAGGGCAGGTGCGCCTGCTCGGTGACGCCGAGAGAGGTGAGAAACACGGGCAGGATATGCAGCCCCCAGATGAAGAGCAGGACCGACACCGATTCGTCGCGCTGGAAGGCCCGCGGCTCGCCGGCTCCGAGACTCGCGAGGAGCTGGACGCCGCCGGGTCCCTGGGACTTCGGCTCGACCATCGTACGCAAGGTGTCGATCTGCGGCTGGATCCCCAGCGCGGAGGCGATCGGATCGCCGTCGTTCATGCGATCTGTCGCGTCGAGCAGGATCGTGATCGTCAGCGACTCGGGCTGCGCGGTGACCCCCTGCGAAGCGCGTGGCGTCTCGGTCGGCAGCACGAAGTCGTACCCGCCGCGAGTCCCCGGGGCGTTGCCGGTCTGCACCGTAACGGTGCGTGTGCGCGAGATCGTCTTGGGATTGAAGTCGAAAACCAACGCCAGCGGCGGGATCGAGAGGCCGTACTCGAGCAGGATGCCGCTCGTGACCTTGAGCATCACATGCCCCTCAGCGCGTAGGTCGCGCGGGCGGCGACCGCGGTCGCAATCGTCTCCGCGACCGCCCGATCATTGGCGCCGGGCGCGATCTCGACCGGACCGACCTGCAGGTTGGCAATGCCGCCCGACGCACCCTCGAGTCGACCCTCGAGCTCACTGGCCACCAGCCGAGCGATGCTTTCGGCCCGCCCGCGGTAGCCGGCAGGCAGGCGCAGGCGGAGACGGTCAATGTCGATCACTTTCCCTCCCCCTCTGGCAGGCTGCTGGCAAGCGGGCCGAGCTCGGACAGTGAGACGTCGCGGCCTTCCTTGTTCAGCTCGCGCCACACGGCAAGCGCGACCTCGGGCAAACCGATCGGCTTCCCCGAGTCGGCGGCGATGAAGGCGGCGTGGAGGGCGGCGTTGCGGATCGAACCCCCACTCAGATTGACGGCCCTGCCGACCAGCTCCAGGTCGAGGTCCTCGGTCTTGGGCGCCCCGGGTGGCAGGAGGCGGGACCACAGCTTGGCCCTCGCCTCGGCGTTGGGGCGCGGAAAGTCGATGACGATCTGAAAACGGCGCACGAAAGCGGCGTCGAGGTTGGTGCGCAGGTTCGTGGTCAGGATGCACGGGCCGCGGTGGGACTCGATCCGGGCCAGGAGATGACTGACTTCCATGTTGGCGTAACGGTCGCGTGCTTCCTTGACCTCGCCGCGCTTGCTGAACAGCGCGTCTGCTTCGTCGAACTGCAGGACCATGGCCCGACCGTGAGCGGCGTCGAACAACCGATTGAGGTTCTTCTCGGTCTCGCCGATGTATTTGCTCACCAGGAGCCCGAGATCGACGCGAAACAGTGGCCACCCGAGCTCGGTCGCGATCACCGCCGCCGCGAGCGTCTTGCCGGTCCCGGAAGGGCCCGAGAAGAGTGCGACAGGGCCGCCAGCCTCCGGCGCGGCCCACTCTCCGAAGACCCGATCCCGCAAGCGGACCCAGTGCAGGAACTCACGCATCATGGTCTCGCGGTCGGCAGGCAACACGAGGTCTTCCCAGGCCGGTTCTAGAACGACCCGGGTGGTGCCGGGCGGTGCTGGATCGGCCCCCGGTCGGCCGAGCAGTCTGGCGACGACCCCGTCCTCGGGCTTGAGCTCGTCGTACGCTCCGTCGCCGCTGGTTCGAATCAGCCGGTGGCGCCGCAGCGCCGACTCCTCGCTGAGCGCCGCATACAGGTGCTTGGAGCCCTCGGCGTCGAGCCCCAGCAACTCCTGCAAGAGTGCGGGCGTGGGGTAGGGATTCGAGCTGCCTTGTAGGTTCTGGAAGATCCAGCCCAACCGCGGTTCGGCTTCTGGGGCGGTGATGGCGACCAGCACGTCGTACTCGAGCGGCGTCAAATGGGCGGCGAGATCGGCCGCCAGGGGACCGTCCCCCTCCTTGCGCTGGCGATCGACCTCGTCCTGCAATTCCCGCAGGCGCGCGAGAACTTGGTCGCCCGGCGTTTCGCCCTGCCGACTGAGTGACAGGATGTGGGCGAACAGCTCGAAGCGCTCCCACTCGGCTCGCCGCAAGCTTTCCTCGTTGACCAAGGGCTCAATCACGACCCACCTCCGTCGGTGTAGAGCGAGATGAGGAGCGGGTTGCTACGAACTTCCCGCGGTATCGTCTCGCCGGCCGGGATGAAGCTACGCCCCGCATAGAGCAACAGCTGGCCCGCCTGGTCGTCGAAGGGTAGCGCCAGCTGGACCGTCTGCGCGGCGCCGGCGGCGTCGGGATCGATGAAGTCGGTGGATGGATCGGCCGGCGTCTCCACGGCGTGCGGCAGCCAGCCTTGGGTTCCGTCCCAGGTCTCCCAACGCAGAATGACCTGGTTGCCTGCCCCAACCCGGCCGGCCACCCAGACCTCGGCGACGAAGGCCGCAAGCTCGGCGCTTCCCACCTTGAAGGCGAGACTCTCGGCGCAGAGGCCGGCGTCAACGAGGCAAATCCGCGGCCGCCAGTCGTCGAGCCGGGTGTCGACGTCGTGCCGCAGGACCGGCGGCGCCGCCGGAGTCCCCGTGAAGTCGGCCCTGCGAGCCGCGCTGACCGCCCGAGTTTCGGACCCGAGTGCGCCGACCAAGGGGCCGCCGATGCCGCGTTCTTTGGGCACCACCGGCAGCAACGCCATTTCGTAGCCGGCTGACGGTCGCAAGTGGACGTCTCCCTGGGTCGACCAGATGTTGTTCAGCTCGCCGAGCGACAGCGCTTGGAAGATCACGCGCGGCCGCACGGTCTCATCCTCGATCTCGACTTCCGGCAGAATCGGGGTCTCGTGAAAGACCCTGAGGACGGACCCCAGGAGGCGCAGATCATTCTCCCCGGCGCTCGTCTGGTCCTCGGCCACGGCGAACGCGGTGACCAGGCAATGCACACGGACCAGCCAGGGCTGGTCGGGAAACGGGCTTGCCGTGTCCCCGGCTGGCTCGACCCGGTAGAAAAAGAAATTCACCCGATGATCGGTGTCTCCCGGCTGGGGCTCCGCGTCGGCGGGGCTGCCAATCAGCATGCGTACCGGGTTCTGCCCTTCGGCGATCTGCGAGTCGACGAAGTCGACGATGGAGCGGCAAGCGGTGGCGATCGCCGAGGCCGGAAGTGCCATGGCTCACAGACTCCTCCGGTAGGAGCGACTGGCGCTCGAGCTCGAAGCTGCAGGCTCGGAGCGCGATCGCTGCGGCGCCTCGGGCGCGGCGACGATCACCTCGATCTGACCGATGCGTAGTGTCGGCTGTGGCGCCGGCTGGGCGACCACTTCGGTCTCCCCATGACGCTCCGGCGCCAGCCACCGAACGGCCGGCTCGGAAGGTGGCGCAGGAGCCGCGTCCCGAGGGGGCCGTTCGATCGCCTCGGGGTTTCTTTCCTCAACCTGTGCGACGACCGTGGGTGGCTCGCCCGCGGCGGTGTTCGCGGCGACCTCGATCGTCGGCTGAGTTGAATCGGGAGTGGGGGTGGTGGTACCCGGCGGCCTTGCCGACCGCACCCGTCTCCTTGGCTGTTCAGTTAGCTCTGACCGTGAACCTTCAGATCCCTCGCTGTCGAGGTCCCGCCGTGTTGTCTTCGGAGACTTTGGTATCCGCGCGCTCGGACTCGAAACGGTGCCAATCGTCGGCAGGTCTGGAACCGGTAGCCCGAAACTTTGATGAGGCCTTATGGACTCTGAATCGAAACCATCGTTTTCCTTGGTGCCAAGCTGGATTTCCGTCGCGGGTGCGAGAGGTTGCGCGAAAGAGACTCCGTCGTTTTCAACCCGAAGAGATTCTCCACGTGCTTTATGGGCTGCTTGCTCTCGTCCAGTGTTGTGCCACTGTTCCTCCATTACGGGTTGAGATAACTCACTTCCTGTAGGCGCCTCCGGTTGAGAGGGGCTCTGTGCCCCACCCTCCGGCGGCAAAGGGTCCACCACCCCCGCGGACGTCTCTCCATCTGTTCCGGAGTCGCGTCTCGCCTCCCCAGATCTTTCTCCAGCACTTTCCGTGGTTGCCGCCAAGGCATCGATCGCCGGTTCGCCGGTGAGCGTCGGGCCGGCCGGTCGTTCGCCAGCGGGAGCTCTCGCCGCGCTCTCGGCCACGACGCCGGCTGGAGCCGCCAGCTCCGGCTGCGAGCCTCCTCCTTCGACGGATGCCGCCGGCGCTCGCATCCACGACCGCGGCCGAGCGTCTCGGACGATGGAAGCAAGGAAGCTCACGGCGCCTCGTCGTGGGTGACTCCGCGGTCCAGGAGCTCGAGATACAGCCTGCGCCGCTCGGTGGGCAGCGACAAAATCTCTCTTTCACTCCAGTGGTACGCCGAGGCCAGCGAATGGATATCGTCGATAACGCGCGAGAAAACGGCCTGCAAGACGAGATAAGGATCGAGCGCCACGTCGTTGTCAGCTCCACATTCCGGGCACTGCGTACTCGCCGTCAAGGCGACCTGGGGCGACTCAGCGTCGAGAGCCTCGTCGACGGCGGAGAGCCACTCTTCGTGCCGCTGTGGCGAGCTCCACCTACCCTCGCCCTCGACGAAGCAGCGCTCCGCCAGAGTCCATCGCGCGTCTTGTGGGTCCGCCAAGCCGGCGATGGCGGTCTGATCGCGACCGTTTGGAACGCGCAACCGGCAGCGCCCATGCTCGTTCTCTAGGTCGACGAACGGATAGTCCGCGCCTGCCTCTTGGTTGGGTAGCTCGGACTGCCTGACGAAGAGGTCGAAACGCTCCTCACAGGCGCCGCAGCTCGCCGACAGCCAGACATCGTCGCGCCCCAGGAGCGCTGCCAAGCGGCGCATGAGGAATTGACGATCGGCGACGCTGAGCTCCTGGGCGCGCTCCACCGTCAGCGGCAGACCGCCGACGTCGGAAACGGCAGCCGCCAAGATGCGGCTCACTCGCTCGGGCAGTGTTGCCGCCACGCCGTTGCTTCGATCCGTGGCACCTTCAGAAATGGCCAGCTCGAGGTGGCCGGTCAGCGGCTTGAATGCGTAGCTGCGGTGCCGGGTCTCGCTCTCCCAAAGCCCCCCCGGCAGCATCAGCTCTCCGCCGGCTCACTGACCGCCGTGTCGCGCTCCCAACCCTCGTGCTGGAGCATGATGGTCTGGATACCGACCGTGTTCATGCTGCCGGCGTCGAGCTCTGGCAAAGACTGGAACTCCGATACCCACGCGCGCAGGAGCTTGTAGGACATCGCGACGGTTCCCTGCAGGTTGAGGACGTTGATGACGATGTCTTTGCGGAAGTCCTTGAGCGAGATCGCTGCGTCGCCGTCGATATTGTTGACCAGGTTGGCCCATTGCTCGAAGACCGGATCGTGGGTGAGGCCCTGCTCGAGCGTCACCGCTTCGTACTTGGTTCCACCCGGGAGCTTGCGCTCGTGCGAAGGGTCTCCCGCGGTGCGCCAGTCGACCACTTCGGTGGTTTTCTTGAGCGCACCCATCTTACGCAGGCCGGCTACGGTCTGGCCGTCGATCAGGACCTGGAACTTGAAGGTTCGGTAGGGATCGAAGCGGTGCGCGTTTGCGGGAAACGTCGGGGCTGGCATGACGTGTCTCCTTTACTGCTGTGCGACTTTCTGTTGGATCCGGACGATGACGAACTCCGCCGGCTTGAGGGGCGCGAAACCCACGATCAAGATGACCTGGCCGCGATCAATGTCGCCCTGGGTCATCGTGTCGCCGAGTCCGCAGCGAACGAAGTAGGCATCCGAGGCCTTGGCGCCCTGGAAAGCGCTGGCGCGAAACAGACCGTCCATGAAGGACTCGACGTTGAGTCGTAGGGATGCCCAGAGGTTGTGATCGTTGGGCTCGAACACCGCCCACTGGATGCCGTTGTAGACGCTCTGCTCGATGAACAGGGCCGTCCGACGGACAGGCACGTAGCGCCACTCCGGGGCGGCCTTGGTCGACAAGGTTCGAGTGCCCCAGATCACCGGGCCGAAGCCAACTTGAACCCGATAGGCGTTCATGCCGAGCGGATTCAGCTGGTCCTGCTCCCCGTCCTCGACCTGAAACTCGAGGCCGGCAAGGCCGCTGAGTCGGGTCTCCAAGCCGGCGGGTGCCTTCCAGACTCCGCGCTTGCTGTCGATCTTCGACCACATGCCGGCGCCGTAGCCACCCGGAGGAGCGAACAGCGTTTTCGGAACGCCCGGGTTGTCCTCGGCGTCGAAGAAAGGGTTCGCCACCCTGACCCACGGGTAGTAGGCGACCGCATAGGTCGAGGTCGGCATCTGGAGGTCGGTGACGTTCTTCTCGGTGATGAGCTCCGTGCCTTGCGGCGGGTCGATGAGCACCATCCGGCTACGCACTTTCTCGGCGTGGGCGACAGCCGCCTGAAGGAACGGCTGCCCTGCTGTGTCCCAGGCGTGGTCGGGCAGCAACGTCATGTTGATGTCGCGGACCTTCTCGAACTTGGTGAAGGTCGCCTGGTAGTCGGCGAGGTCAGCGGCTTCACCGTCGTCGCCGTCGACTAGCTCGGCTTGGTTCCCGCTGACGCGCGCGTCGAGCGACTGCTGGCCCGTATTCTCGTTTCCACCGAGCTGGAGGCGGGTTGCGAGCGCCGACGCAGCGACTTCGACCGAGGAAGCGGCCGTGCCGGTCCGTGAAGTCAGGACCAGAGTGTCGTCATCGACAGCACAGGTGAATGTCTTCTGCGCGTTCGTTGGGGTGCCTTTGGTCCGCACCTGCTCCTGGATCTCCGCGGCGAGGACCGGGAGGTTGGCGGTGAAGTCGACCGCTGCCACGGTGATCTCGATAGTAGACAGGCCGTCGAGGCTCAAGGCCAGTTTGCGGTTAGCCTCCGTCTCGCCGGAGAGATCGAGGTCCGTGCCGACCAGACTGTCGCTGGCACTGGTGCCGAGGAAGTAGCCGGCGGGGTCGGTGATGTCGGCCAGCGGCTCGACGGCAACGGTCACCATGTCGGAGGCGTCGTTGATCACCGCTTCGATGAATCGCGGCGAGCCAGAGTCGAGGCTCACGTCGGAGTAGATCTCGTCGACGACGAGCTTGTCGTCGTCGTCCAAGCGGCCGATCTCGACGGTGTAGAGCAGCGGATTGCTCTCTTTCGGCGTCAGCCTGGCGACGATTCCGTTGGCCCAGACGCCGGCGTTGACGGCGGAGAACTCGAGGCCGTCGGTGGTGTTGGCGGCGGCGGGATGCTCCATGTAGCCCCGCGCTACGGCGGTCGCCTTCGCCAGTCGCACCACGTAAGCCTTCGTCCCGCCGTTCTGGAAAAACGCGGAGACCGAGAGGCCCATTCGGTCACCGATCGCACGTTGCCCGAGGTCTCTCAGGCCGCCGTAGACCGTGAGGTAGTCATCTCGCTTGAGAAGTAGTTGCGGCTCACCGATCGGCCCCTTCGTGGTGAATCCCACGAAGGCCGCCGTCGATGTCCCGACGCCCTCGATCGGCTTTACGCCGCTCGGAATTTCCTCGATGTAAACACCGGGATGCAGATAGGTCGGCATGGTCTTCTTCCTTGGCTGCCGTCGTCGTCGATCACTTGATCGTTTGGTTGCACAGGCCCCGAAGTGGTCGACAAATTACATCGAGGAAGGCGAGTGCACAGAGATTGACGGTGATAGGTTCGAGGTTCGCGGTCCGCGTCTGGGAGTTCGATGTACTCTGAGCGTCGTGGGCAGCAGAGGGCGGTTTCGCCGCGACAAGAATGCCGACGACGATGAACAGTCACAGACAAACTAGTGCCAGCGCCTCAATCGAGTGCTCCTTGACTGGTCCCCAAGAAAAGCTGCGACTCGGCGGCATGATTGCAAATGCCCGCTCGGTTTGTCAAGGAATCGGGTCAGTTGGGCCTTGGTGCATGGCTCCTGATCTTGGGGCATCATGGATGGGAAGCCCCCGACCCGGAGTCACCACCGATGAAGTATCCGAAGCGCAGCCAGTACAAGTACGCGAAGTCTCGATATCGGGTG
>Ga0114950_10001151_pt1 | contig 19639 bp, 17 predicted proteins | sample N075metaG_FD_83503 | JGI IMG/M metagenome (GOLD analysis project Ga0114950, IMG submission 83503) | Deep subsurface microbial communities from Kermadec Trench to uncover new lineages of life (NeLLi) - N075 metaG | ecosystem: Environmental > Aquatic > Marine > Ocean trench > Sediment | place... | reverse complement strand
TTAGACCTGCAATCTTGGCAGGACCTAAGTCCCGATAGGCCCGGAGTCGTGACACGGGTGCATCCAGCAGCCCCTGGACACTGCCAAACTCCTGCAACAGTCTTCGCGCCAGATCCAATGCATTTCGCTGTTTGCCTCCGGTACGGATACAAACCGCAATGAGCTCCGCGTCCGTGAGCGCGTCGGTACCCGTTTCGAGGAGCCTATCTCGCGGGCGCTCACCCTCCGGCCACTCAGATATTCGCATTTCCGCAGGTCTACTCCCTTAACAGTGACATAGTGGCTGTTCTTCGGTGGTGGTATCGTTACGATTCATGATCTGACAACCGATCAGCGGACCCAACATGACTCAGCTGGCTGGCAAGAGAATATTACTCGGCGTTAGCGGCGGAATCGCCGCGTACAAGACCCCGAGTCTTGTACGCCTGATGCGCGAAGCTCAGGCAGAAGTTCAAGTTGTCATGACTAAGAATGCCCACCGATTCGTTACGGCTACAACACTGCAGGCGGTTTCGGGTAATCCGGTACGGGACGATCTGTGGGATCCGCAGGCGGAAGCCTCAATGGGTCACATAGAGCTTGCTCGCTGGGCGGATATCATCTTAATCGCACCCGCTACCGCCGATATTCTGAGTCGCCTGGCTCAGGGTCGTGCCAACGATCTGCTATGCAGCATTTGCCTTGCCAGCGATGTAGTGTTGCTGTTGGCCCCGGCGATGAATCATGTCATGTGGCAGAGCGCCGCTACCCGACGCAACGTAAGACAACTCGCAGAAGACGGCTGCCAAATGCTCGGGCCCGGCAGCGGCGATCAGGCCTGTGGCGAAGTCGGTCCCGGGCGTATGTTGGAGCCAGAAGACCTGGTCGAAATACTGCAAAACGAGCTTCTTCGTACTGGCAGCTTCGAAACCGAAAAAATATCTACTCATGAACCCAGTGGCGATGGGGAGTCGCTCAAAGGAAGGAAGGTGATCGTCACGGCAGGCCCCACCCGTGAGGCGATCGACCCCGTTCGCTACATCTCGAACCACAGCTCCGGGCGGCAGGGATTCGCCGTGGCTGAGGCCGCTGTTGCCGAAGGTGCCGACGTCGTATTAATCAGTGGTCCGGTCTCTATACCGGTTCCCGGGGGCGTGCGCTGTATTTCCGTAGATAGTGCCGAGCAGATGCACAGGGCCGTAACTGCCGAACTTCCTGGATGCGATATATTCATCGGTGTTGCCGCGGTTGCCGATTATCGACCGGCTCATCCGGCCGAGTTGAAGATAAAGAAAGAAGCCCACCCCAACAAGAAGCTCGAACTCAATCTGGTGGAGAACCCCGACATTATTGCCAGCGTTGCAAACTCCGCACACAGACCATTTGTGGTCGGTTTCGCTGCGGAAACTGACAATGTATTAGCACACGCAAGAAGAAAACGAGTTCGCAAGGGTCTCGACATCATCGTCGTCAACGATGTTTCTCATGCGGATATCGGATTCAATAGCGCCGATAATGCCGCGACGCTGGTTTGGGCGGAGGGTGAACTGGTTTTTCCTAAACAGAACAAATCGTCGCTCGCTCGAGGAATCATCGAACAGGTAACGCTGCTTTTCACCAAGCAGTTGGCAACCGCCAACCCTCAACCCGCCGTATGAGTACCGAAGATCTCTGGTCAGGCCCTTCCCAGGCAATTAACATACACCGCGATTTGGCACGCTAGCGAAGCAAGGAACCGCTCTAGTGGACAAGACCAACGAGCAGGATAGCGACGCAAAAAAAACCACAGGCAAACCGGAACGTACACCGAACAACGGTGTCTGGTCTCACGCCATTCTTGCGATCGGCGTTGGTGCGTTCGGGCTTCTGTGCACCTTTGCCCTCCTCTGGTGGCAATTTGTCATAAGTGCAAACGAAGACCACAGAATCGAGCAAATCCAAGCCCAGCATGCGAGCCTCGTCGGCTATTTCAATTCCCGTATTATCGGCCTGAAACGCCAGGTGGCCTCGTTGAGCACCGCTCCAGGCACCCTAGCCGCTCTGGTTAGCTATGATGCAGACAGGATTCGTGCCGCCAATATAGAACTCACCGCCCTCATGGGTTATGCCCGGCGCATCGACATCATCCCCAAGGGTACCGCCCAGGTTGATCTGAATGCAGAAGTTCCCATCTCTTTCGCGGCGTTGAATGTCATTAAGCGTGCCGAGACTCAGGAGTTCGTTGGCCCTGAAATGTCCCTCAATCAACGCGATCTCGTTTACGTCGCCAAACCGATTACAGACCAGGGCGTCGTTGTGGGTGTGTTGTTTGTTGCATTGTCACGCGACTACTTTTTCGACCCGTTGCGTTCATATGACACGCAGTTGGGTCGGTTGAGCATCGAGCAGGTATTCGACGGCTCCGCACCCGTTACGGTGCTCGAGTGGGGCAATGGCGGCAATTCCGGCTCTGTTTTGACCATACCGCTGGAAACGTCGGGGTGGCGACTGGTGTTCGAGCCCAACCAGAACGCGATTGGCGACCTCTCCACTTTGACCCAGTTGCTTGCGCCTCTGGCTGTTGCGCTCGGCATGCTGATCGGTGGAGTCAGCCTCGCGTTCTCGTCGTTGTCTCGCAAACTACAGCAAGATTCCACCACCCTCATAGATTATGCCAGCCGCTTGATACGTGGGCGCACGGCCCGGCTCGACACCTACAGGCTACCCCTGTTTCAACAGATCGCCGCGGGAGTTGCCGTTGCCGGAGGCAAAACGCTGACCATGGCCCAGTATGGCAAGATTCCGACCTCGGGCGGCCTTTTGACGAGTCTTGGTGGTGATGAGAGTGAGGAAAGCGACGCTGACAAACTGCTTACCAATGCGGTCGATCTGCTGCTCGATGAAGAGCGCTCGGGTTCCAAACGGAGCGGTCCGTTCCTCCAGGTAAACATTGCCGAAAACGCCAGCGAAAATTTCGGCATCGAAGTGAGTGAACAAGACGAGGCTGGGCCAATGAATCTCGAACTCGCGGATGAGATTTTTCGCGCCTATGACATTCGCGGAATCACTACCACGAACCTCACCGAAGAAGTCGTCTACTGGATTGGGCGCGCCTATGCCGCCGAAGCACGCGAATACAAACAGACCCGCATCGCAATTGGGCGCGATGGGCGTCACTCAAGCGAAGCATTGAGCAGTGCCCTGACTCGTGGCCTCACCGAAGGCGGCGTCGATGTATTGGACATCGGTATGGTTCCAACCCCCCTGCTGTATTTCGCGACCTACGCGTTGGACACAGGCTCCGGAATCATGATCACCGGGAGTCACAATCCGCCAGAGTACAACGGCCTGAAGATGGTGATTGCCGATGTGACTTTGGCCGAGGAGCGTATTCAGGCACTTAAATTGCGGATCAAAGAAAACCGGCTTTCCGAGGGTTCTGGCGACATAGAGACAATGGACCTCAAAGACCACTACATCGACCGGGTCCTGGAAGACGTCACCATGGCGCAGCCGATCAAAGTTGTGATCGACTGCGGTAACGGCGTTGCAGGGTTGATCGCCCCTCGATTGATCAAAGACCTGGGTTGCGAGGTGGTACCCCTGTACTGCGAGGTGGATGGCGATTTCCCCAATCATCATCCCGATCCAGCCGAGGAGAAAAACCTGCAAGATCTCATTACCGTCGTCAAGGCGGAAAAAGCCCAGCTCGGACTCGCCTTTGATGGCGATGGGGATCGCCTCGGAGTGGTCACTGCCAAAGGTGAGATTATCTGGCCGGATAAACTCCTCATGTTGTTCGCCCAGGATATCGTGGCCAGAAACCCCGGTGCGGATATCATCTACGACGTCAAATGCAGCCGCCATCTCAACAACCTCATCAGCGAGCTCGGCGGTCGACCCATCATGTGGAAAACCGGCCACTCGCACATGAAAGCCAAATTGAAGGAAACGGGCGCGCTACTCGCTGGAGAATTCAGCGGGCACATCTGCTTCGGCGAACGCTGGTACGGTTTCGACGATGCACTCTACTCGGCAGCACGGCTGCTTGAAATCATCGGTTCTGAAAACAAGACCCCGGACGAACTTTTTGCCCAATTTCCCGTTACCTTCGCAACGCCCGAAATTAAGATCCCGACTTCCGAGGCAAACAAATTCCGGGTGATGGAGAAGCTCGCCGAGTGCGATTTCGGAGATGGCACGCTAACCACAATCGATGGATTACGCATGGACTATGCCGACGGCTGGGGGCTCGTGCGCCCGTCGAACACCAGCCCGGTATTATCACTCAGATTCGAGGCCGAAGGTCAGAGTGCGTTAGACCGAATCCAGGATCTGTTCCAGGCACAGCTCACGAAGGTGGATCCTTCGCTCAAGTTCCGCTAACCCCATGTCAATTTCAAAATCAGAAGCGCGCAACATAGCTGGTGTCCTGACCGAGGCGCTGCCCTACATTCAGAAGTTCCATGGCACTACGCTGGTGATCAAATACGGTGGTAACGCCATGGTCGACGATGCTCTGAAGCAGACGTTTGCCCAGAACATCGTGCTCCTCAAACTGGTCGGGCTGAACCCCATCATCGTGCACGGTGGTGGACCTCAAATCGGGGAGCTGCTCGACCGACTCAACATCTCCACCCGATTCGTCAACGGCATGCGAGTGACCGATGCCCAAACCATGGACGTCGTTGAAATGGTACTCGGCGGGCTGGTCAATCAGGATATCGTCTCGGTCATCAACACCAACGGTGGACGAGCCGTTGGCGTCACAGGGAAAGACGGCAATCTCATCCGCGCTCGCAAACTGAGCCTTACCCAGGCTTCTCCAGAACTGGATGTTCCGGAGATCATCGACATTGGCCACGTCGGCGATGTGACGGAAGTGAACGTGGAGGTACTGTGTGCTTTAGTGAAAGAGGACTTCATCCCCGTGATCGCCCCCATCGGCGTTGGAGAAAACGGCGAGTCATACAACATCAACGCGGATCTGGTGGCTGGGCGAGTGGCCGAGACAATCGGCGCTGAAAAGCTCATCCTGCTCACCGATACCCCCGGGATTCTAGACAGCGAAGGAGTAACCATCGCGAACCTGACAAGCAACGAAGTTCGTTCGCTAATCGAAGCCGGTACCATCACCGGCGGGATGCTGCCAAAAACGAACTGCGCGCTCTCGGCCCTGAAAAACGGTGTAGCGAGCGTGCAGATCATCGATGGCACCGTATGTCACGCCCTGTTGTTGGAGCTTTTCACCGACGCCGGGGTCGGAACCAAAATCACTCATGGCTAACAATCGTCGCCAACAGATCCTGCAAGCCTATGCGTTCATGCTCGAAAACAAACCCGGATCACGCATCACTACAGCCGCGCTCGCGGCGCAAGTAGGCGTCTCCGAAGCCGCCCTGTATCGCCACTTCCCGAGTAAGGCAAAGATGCTCGAAGGTCTCATCGAGTTTGTCGAAGAAAGTCTGTTCACTCGCATCAGCCGGCTCATTGTGGAAGAGCCCACCGCACAACTTCGCTGTAAACAGTTCCTGTGGCTGGTGCTGTCGTTTTCCGAACGCAACCCGGGCTTGGCAAGGCTGCTGGTTGGAGACGCTCTTCTGGGTGAGAGCGACCGGCTCAGAGAACGCATTCGACAGCTCTTCGACCGGCTGGAAACCCAGCTGAGACTGATCCTGCGTGAGTGGGCGGTGACCCGCGTACCCGGTCCCGAACTCGGCACCACGGCAGGTGCGAATCTACTCCTGTCGGCAGCGGAGGGTCGGATCAATCAGTTTGTGCGCAGCGACTTTCGGGCACTCCCCACCACCGGATGGAACGATCAATGGGAAGCTCTGGAGAGAGCCGTCTTTCGTTAGGGTCGGCCCTGGCGGCTCGCGGTTACGTCAGACAGTGTGGCGGTAGCAACCAGACATTCGGATCGCCGGAACACCTCGAGATCAAACGCGTGTTGGCGCCGGGTCTCTTCTTTTTCGACGTTCTTCTGGGCAATCTCACTTTCGAGATTGTCGATCTGCGCTTTGGCACGACCAATATTGCCGAGCACAATACCCGTGAGTGATTTACCCGCCCGATCCATACGGGCTGCTTCGTCTTCCAGCTCACGTCGCAGATTTCTAAGCTGAGCGAGATTGGCCTGGGCATTGGTAATGCGATTGACCAAAGAATTCAGGGCCTGCTTTTCCGCATGGGCTATGTCATCTTCCGACTCATACAAAGCACGAACGCGCTTCTGTGACGCGAGGCACACTGCTTCCTCGTGCCGCAGGCGGTCTCTAATAACGATCTCTTCCGGGCTGAGCTGAGGGGCGATAGTTTCTACCACCCGCATGTCGGCATCGAGCACATCGTAGCCGAACGGCACCCGTTCGTTAGGAATGGTGTGGGAAATCTCCTCGAGGCCTTCCGAATTGAGATACCGATAATACCTGGCGGCCGCCTCCGCTTGGAATGCAAGCGTGGCACAACATAAGGCGATCACTATAATTATTGCTCGTCTAAGCATGACAATTCTCTTTGCTTCAAACGCTAAAGAGCACTTTCGGCTCGTGCGGCTTCATGATTCTGGCCAACACAATGGGTCTGCTGGTAACTTAGAATCTTCGCAAGCGTTGCCTCGTGATCTTTGTTTCCCGGGGCTGTCAAGTCAAGGTACTCGATCACATCGTGCAGGCATAGCAGGCTTGTAACCGGTACTCCAAGCTCATCTTCCAGATCGGCAACTGCCGTTCGGCCCGATTTATTGAGCTCCTGACGGTCGAGCGCAATCACCACCCCGATTATCTCTCCACCCGCACCGCTAATGAGCTGTACCGCTTCGCGGATGGCGGTACCGGCGGTCAAAACGTCGTCGACGATCAACACACGCCCGGTAACCGCAGCACCGACAAACTGGCCGCCCTCCCCATGGGTCTTGATTTCCTTGCGGTTGAACGCGATACCCACATCTTCACCTCTGTGTGCGAGCGCGATCCCAGCCGCAACCGCAATCCCAATGCCCTTGTAAGCCGGCCCAAACACAACATCGAACTCAAGCCCCGAACCTTCCAGGTGATCCGCGTAACTTTCACCGAGCCGTTGCATGGCACTACCGCTGTCAATGGAACCCAGGTTGAAGAAGTAAGGGCTCCGGCGGCCCGATTTCAACGTGAACTCACCGAACGTCAACACTTTCCGCTCAATCATGAGCGCAAGCAACGCGCGTTTTTGTCGTTGGTTCAGCAAATCAGTTCTCCAATGCGGCTCTCTGTAATTTTAGCAATTGCGCGGTGCCTTGCCGGGCAAGACGCAACATTTCGATGAGCTCATCATCGCCGAACGCCGCACCTTCGGCGGTGCCCTGCAACTCGATGAATCCACCGGATTCCAGCAACACGACGTTCATGTCGGTTCCTGCGGTAGAGTCTTCCGCGTAATCCAGATCGAGTACTGGCTGTCCCTGCCAGATACCCACGGATACAGATGCCACAAACTCCCTGAACACACCCTGAACATCCAGTGAGGCAATGGCGTCATGAAGAGCGAGGGAGCCGCCGGTAATAGCTGCCGTGCGGGTGCCTCCGTCGGCCTGGATGACGTCACAATCCAGGCGGATAGTTCGTTCCCCCAACGCTTCCATATCCACCGATGCTCGCAACGCACGCCCAATCAGCCGTTGGATTTCCTGCGTCCTGCCACCTTGTTTGCCGCGTGTGGCTTCCCGGTCGTTGCGGGTATGGGTAGCACCCGGCAGCATGCCGTACTCTGCAGTCAACCAACCAACACCCCGCCCGCGCAGGAAGCCCGGTACGGAGTTATCGATGCTTGCCGTACATATCACCTTGGTGTCGCCAAACTCTACCAACACCGAGCCCGCGGCATGTTTGGTGAAACGGCGGGTGAAAACGACGTCTCTCAGCTGATCCGAATTACGTCCGCTGGGTCTGGCCTGGCTCATCAACTTCTCCACTGACAATCACCCGCCCGGATATTCATGAAAAAGCGTGACGATCGTCGATCGCTGCGGCTTGTTCAATGGATGGTCCAGGCAAAGGACGACCGGTACGCCATTATACGGTCGACCCCTCAGTGCCTGCACGAATTTGAGGTAGAATGCCGCGCTCACCAGACACGTCAAATCCCGATGATTCACAGCATGACCGCGTTTGCCCGTTGCCAAGCAGAAACTGATGGCTTGCTGCTGATCTGGGAACTGCGCTCCGTCAACCATCGGTTCCTCGAGGTCCAATTCAGGCTTCCGGATACTTTACGTGCTATCGAACACCCGCTGCGCGAAATCCTGCGCAAGCAAATAAAACGGGGCAAGGTGGACTGCACGCTTCGTCTCGAGGCGCAGTCTCTTGAGAACAATGTCACCCTCAATCGTCCCGTGTTGCTGCAGGTTCTCAACGCGCTCGAGCAGATTCGCCAGGACGCCCCTGAGATTGGCCCGCCGAACCCCATGGAGCTCCTGCGTTGGCCAGGCATACTCGGCGACTCGGCAGGTGTTGATGACAACGAGGCGGCGATCTCCGCTATCCACGATCTTTTCGAGACGACGCTCATAGAGCTGATTGCCCATCGGCAACGGGAGGGGGTCGGGCTCAGCGAAACCATCGGTAAACGTCTGGACGAAATCGATCAGATCGTCCAAGACGTCAAACTACTTGTCTCTTCCCTCGGCGAGCAATTACTGAGCAAGCTCAAGGCCCGGGTAGCTGAACTCGCAACCCGGCTGGATGCCGAACGTCTGGAGCAGGAGGTCGTGTTACTGGCACAACGCGCCGATGTGACCGAAGAACTCGATCGGTTGATTATTCATGTGGCCGAAGCACGCAACAACCTTGCAAGTTCAGGTCCCCAGGGTAGGCGCCTCGACTTCCTTGCCCAGGAGCTGAACCGCGAGGCCAACACCCTGGGGTCTAAGTCCGCGGTGGCGGAAACCTCGCAAAAAGCCGTGGATCTCAAGGTAATCATCGAGCAGATTCGTGAACAGGTGCAGAACGTCGAATGACGAAAGGCCGGTTGATCATCGTCTCCGCGCCCTCTGGCGCCGGAAAAACAAGCCTGGTCGGCGCACTGCTTACCCAGGATGAAACCCTCGTAGTTTCCGTTTCCCATACGACGCGTGCCAAACGTCCAAAAGAAAGTGAGGGGGTCGACTACTACTTCGTCGATCCCAGGACATTTGCCACGATGGTCGACGACGGAGCCTTCCTCGAGCATGCAGAAGTTTTTGGCCATCGTTATGGCACCTCACGTCATGCAGTTGCCGAGGAACTCGCCCGTGGTCACGATGTCGTGCTCGAGATCGACTGGCAGGGCGCACGTATGATCCGTGCCGAATTCCCCGATACTTATGACATCTTTATCCTGCCGCCCTCGCTCACCGAGCTTGCGGCACGGCTCAAGGCTCGTGGAGAAGACGATCCAGATGTGATCAGCCGACGTATGAACGAGGCTAAGAAGGAAATGTCCCACTACGATGACTACGCCAATCTCGTGGTCAACGATGATTTCGATCAGGCACTCTCCCAGATGGCTGCTATCGTAGTAGCGGCGAGGTGCGGCAAACGCCTACCCCGCCGGGAGATGAAAACGCTGTTAGCTGAGCTCCTGTCGGAAACTAGTGCTCCTTCAACCTGAGACAGGCACCCGCAGTGGGGACCGCAATTCCCACTAGCGTCCACTTGTGCTGGGAGTCTGCGTGGTAGAAAAAATTCCTAGCCAACGAGGCGCAGAACGGGAATGACCCATCGAAGAGCAAGCGCTGCATCGAAGGTGTACCACCGCACGGGAACGGCAGGCGCAAATATCAAGTTGAATGAGTTGTACGGGATCTGTACACTCGCGCGCTCGCTCGCCTCCCACGTCGCCCTCAGGTCAGCTGATCACGTAACAAAGGTAGTCCATGGCTCGAATCACCGTTGAAGATTGTTTGGAACATGTCGCGAATCGCTTTGAGCTGGTTATGCTCGCCACCCGTCGGGCGCGACAGATGCGTCGTTTCGGCGCCGAACCCATGGTTCCCGAGGAAAACGACAAGCCCACGGTCATCGCCTTGCGGGAAATTGCGGCAGGTCTAGTCTCCCATGAAACGCTTGACGCAAAGGATGCCGCCACCGAGGATGAAGAGGTGGAACTGTCCTTCGGTATAGGAGATGGAGAAAACCGCCAGGCCGAAAACTTCGACCCAGGCCGGAGCTGAGCTTCCGTCTGATTCTTCCGCCGGTTCCTATTTTCTGCAACGGCTGGCCAAACAGGCCCAGCGCGATGAAATAGCGGCGCCTGTCAGCATAGAATCGCTTACCAAGGTTCTTGAAAGCTATCTGCCGGAAAAACAGGTTCAGCAAGTTCACAAAGCCTATGTTTACGCGGAGTTTGCCCACGAGGGTCAATTCCGGCTTTCCGGCCATCCCTACATTTCGCATCCATTGGCGGTCGCTAACATCCTGGCTTCGATGCGCATGGATCACCAGACGGTGATTGCCGGGTTGTTACACGACGTTATCGAAGACACCGGGGTCGCCAAACAGGCGCTTGGTAAGCGTTTCGGCAAAACGGTGGCCGAAATCGTCGACGGCGTTTCAAAACTCGAAAAGATCTTCCGCTCCCAGGCAGAAGCCCAGGCCGAGAATTTCCAGAAGATGGCCATGGCCATGGCCAAGGATCTTCGTGTGATCATGGTGAAACTCGCCGACCGATTGCACAACATGCGCACTATCGGCGTCATGTCCAATGAGCAACGCAGGCGCATCGCACGGGAAACACTGGAGTTTTACGCACCCATCGCCAACAGGCTCGGCATCCACACGATGAAGCTCGAGTTCGAGGATCTCGGCTTTCATGCGCTCTACCCCTTGCGCGCTGACCGCATCGGGCGGGCCGTGAAGGAGGCACGCGGAAACCGCAGTGCCTTGATGAATGAACTCAACAAGTCCATCGCCACGGCACTCGCTCAGGAGGGAATAAGCGCCGCCGTGGTCGGCCGGGAGAAACACCTTTACTCCATCTACCGAAAAATGAAGTCCCAGCACAAGCCGTTCTCCGAGATCATGGATGTGTTCGGCTTTCGTGTCGTTGTCGAACACGACGATGATTGCTATCGGGCACTCGGCGTGGTGCACAACCTCTACAAGCCGGTGGCAGGCCGTTTCAAGGACTACATCGCCATCCCCAAGGTGAATGGTTACCAGTCGCTGCACACTACCCTCTTCGGCATGCACGGGGTACCGATCGAGGTGCAAATTCGGACTCGAGACATGGCGACGGTCGCGGATGCCGGCATCGCGAGTCACTGGTTGTATAAGACCGATCAGGGCGACCCACCCAAGAGTCAGCATCGAGCCCGGCGCTGGGTGAAAGACCTGTTGGATCTGCAGCAACGCGCGGGAAATCCGCTCGAGTTCGTTGAGAGTCTGAAAATCGACCTGTTCCCCGATGAGGTGTATGTGTTTACCCCGCGCGGCAACATTCTGGAGCTACCGAGAGGCGCTTGCGCGGTGGATTTTGCCTACGCGGTGCATACCGATATCGGCGATCGTTGTGTGGCTTGCCGAATTGATCGCAACCTGTCACCTCTCTCTCAACAACTACAGAGCGGTCAGAGTGTCGAGATCATTACTTCTGATGGCGCCAAACCAAATCCTGACTGGCTCACCTTCGTAGTCTCCAGCAAAGCCCGTAGTGGAATCCGTCACGCCCTGAAGGACCAGCGGCAAGCCGACTCCGTCGCCTTTGGCCGTCGGTTGCTGAATCGGTCGTTGGCAAGCGCCAACAAGAGCATCAACGATCTGGATTTTCGTCGCTTACGACGTGTGTTCAAGGAATTCGGCGTACGGCGCTTGAACGACGTACTCGAAGCTATCGGCAACGGTGATCTTTTATCCTACGTAGTGGCACAACGCCTGTTGGAAACCGATAACCCGGATTTCCAAGGGGTACCCGTGGAAACCAGTGGGCCGGTGGCAATTCACGGCGGAGAAGGTCTGGTTATCAACTACGGTCGATGCTGCGGGCCGGTGCCGGGTGATCCCATCGTTGGACACATGACACCTGGGAAAGGTTTTGTCGTGCACATCGAAACCTGTCCCAACATGACCGAAATCCGGCGACGTCGCGACGGTAAGGGGATTATTCCAGCGCACTGGGCGACAACCGAAGGAGAATTTCTCACGACGTTGCGCATTGAGGTCAACCGCAAGAAAGGGATTATCGCGGAGCTTGCAGCGACACTTCACGATGCCGAAGCCGGTGTGGAGAACATCCACGTGCAAGAACGTAACGCCCGGGTCTCCAGCCTCATCGTGACGATCTCGGTGTGCGACAGAAATCACCTGGCACGCATTATTCGCCGCTTGCGGGTCAACGCGAGCGTATTGATAATTACTCGCGTCGCCGCCTGACGAGCCACCAGGTAAGCCCGGGTAAGAATCAGGAAATCGAGAAATGTCCAAAACGATCATCGCAACCGATGGGGCTCCGGCGGCAATCGGTACTTACTCCCAGGCAGTACGGGTTGGAAACACCCTCTACCTGTCCGGACAGATCCCGTTAGTCCCGGACACCATGGAGCTCGCCCAAGGCGGGATAGACGAGCAGGCACGACAGGTATTTCGAAATCTCACCGCGGTTGCCGCTGCAGCGGGGGGCTCGCTCGATAATTTCGTCAAGCTAACGGTGTATCTCACCGACCTGGGCAACTTCCAAACGATAAACAAAGTGATGGAAGAGTTTTTTACCTCTCCATTTCCCGCTCGAGCGGCTGTCGGCGTCAATGAACTACCGAAACAGGCCCAGGTTGAGGTCGAAGCGATCCTGGTCTTCGATTGAGGAGGTGATTACCGATCCCAACCAGCCCATTGAAGTTCTCAAAGGGGTTGGTCCGAGCCTGCAGGGTAAACTCGCCCGTCTGGGCATCTTCCGAACAACCGATCTTCTGTTCCATCTACCGATGCGGTATCAGGATCGGACTCGGTTAGTGCCGTTGCGCGAGGTCAGGGCGCAACAGGAATGCCTCATCATGGGTCAAGTCGTCGACTCCAAGGTGAGCTACGGACGCCGCCGCAGTTGGCTGGTTACTATCGAAGATGATTCCGGGTTTCTCGGACTACGCTTTTTCCATTTTTCCAGACAACAACAAACAAGCCTGCGCCCGGGAATGTACGTGCGGGCTTTCGGGGAAGCCCGGTTTGGCGCCAGTGGTCTGGAAATGACCCATCCCGAGTACCGTACCTTTCACGAGCTTCCACCGGAGACAGACGGGGAACTCACACCCGTCTATCACACGACCAAAGGTCTGGGTCAGGCGCGCATTCGTAGTCTCACCCTCCAGTTACAAGCCATGACGTGGCCTGAAAATACCGGAACTCCCTATCAGACACTGCTGTTTTTACACGCGCCGCGCGCAGATACCCCCATTGAGGAAATCGAAGCCGCCCGAGAGAAAATTGCCTTGGACGAGCTCATTGCCTACTACCTGATAATGCGGCACCGTCAGTCTGACCGGGCACACCAGCGCACCTTACCGCTTCCTCAAGCTCAACACCTCGGGCGGGTACTGCTCGAGTCTTTGGGATTCAAACTCACAAGTGCGCAACGACGAGTAACAACGGAAGTGCTCGAAGATCTAGCCCGCGAGCAGCCAATGTTACGTCTACTTCAGGGTGACGTCGGTTCGGGTAAAACCGTGGTGGCGGCATTTGCTGCCGTCAGGGCGGCCGAGCACGGAAAACAAACGGCTTTGATGGCGCCAACGGAAATTCTTGCAGAGCAACACTACCTTACTTTCGCAAGCTGGCTCGAACCGCTGGGGATAAACGTCGTCCTCCTTACCGGACGACAACCCGCAAAAGTACGTAAGTCTTGCGAGGCCGCCATTGCGGCCGGTGATGCGCTGGTGGCCGTCGGTACTCATGCGTTGTTTCAGAACTCCGTGGTGTTCAAAAATCTAGCGCTGGTCATCGTCGATGAACAGCATCGATTCGGGGTTCACCAGCGCATGGCTCTCAAGAACAAGGGGCGCGCCACGCATCAGCTCGTGATGACCGCAACGCCCATCCCGCGCACGTTGACCATGGCGTTGTACGCGGATATGGACGTTTCCCTCATCGACGAGTTGCCAACGGGGCGCCAACCAATCGAGACCCGCACGGTGCCGGATAAGCGCCGCGACGAAGTGATCGGTCGAGTTGGCGAGGTGCTCGCATCGGGTCAGCAAGCCTACTGGGTGTGTCCGCTGATAGAAGAGTCCGAACAGCTCGAAGCGGCGGCGGCCGAGACCACCGAGCAACACTTGAGAAAATCACTACCGCAAATACGTGTTGGTCTTCTGCACGGGCGCATGACCAGTGCCCAGAAGGCGCAGACGATGAACGAGTTCAACAGCGGGTCAATCCAGCTTCTCGTGGCAACCACCGTTGTCGAGGTCGGCGTGGACGTGCCGAATGCGACCTTGATGGTCATCGAGAATCCGGAACGCATGGGACTCGCTCAACTTCATCAGCTACGCGGTCGCGTAGGTAGAGGAAGCAAACCATCCCACTGTATTCTGTTATACAAATCACCGCTCACCGAAATCGCCAAGAGCAGGTTGCAAACAATTCGTGAAAGCTGCGACGGTTTTTTTATTGCCGAGCAGGATCTAAAACTTCGCGGCCCCGGCGAGCTTCTGGGTACCAGACAAACCGGTGAGCAACAATTCCGCATTGCGGATCTATCGAGACACGCCCACCTGATGCCACAGGTGATCGCCACCGGCGACCGGATGCTCAAGGAAGATCCTGGCGCCGTGCAAAGACTCCTCGAAGCATGGGCGCCAGCCGATACGGGTCACATTTCGGTCTAAGCAAAGCTTTCGAACTACACTTATTGAATGACTCGATAAGGCTCGTAACCATGGCGCAAGCATCCGCCCAACACAACCTGCAATGGAAAGACCTGAAACCCTACGTCAGCCCCCCGGCCGAGGCCAGGGTACGAGGGGTACTCATGAGTCGCGGGAACCATCGCGTCCAGGTTATTGTGCCGGAACGAGCGCTGTTCGATGTTGAGGCGCTGCAACAGATCACCAAGACCGAACTGCATGCCGAACCCTACGACGTTGCCGAAACCACATCAGCGGTTCCTGGGTTTTACGATGTACCCGTAGTCGTCGATGAGACGTTGCTCGGACAAAACGATCTGGCGCTGACGACCACCGAGCCAGGGGCATATCTACAAACCAAGGGATCAGACCTGCTTAATGGCTACTACGAAACACGCACCGGTGCCCTAACGATTTCGTTGAGCCGCGAGCCGACCCCATCCTCCCGCGCAGAGGATGTGTCGGTAGTTACCAATGCGGTGAACAGCTTTACCAGGCTGACAATTCAGAATCGTCTTGATGAAACGCTGCAAATTCCCCCTTTACCTGAAACAGCCCGAAGAATCATTACCCTGCAGGCTGATCCGTATTATGACCTGAGGGAACTGACGGGGATCATCGAGACCGACCCAAGCATCGCGGCGAGGATCGTGGGCTGGGCAAACTCCGCTTTTCATAACGCCAAACCGCAAGCCAAGTCGATCGAAGATGCGGTAGTACGAATTCTTGGTGCCGACACCGCAATGAGCATGGCTTTGGGTATCGCTATTGGCGAAAGCTTGCGCTTACCGCGTTCCCACGTCGGTGGTTTGCCTCCGTTCTGGTTAGATGCGGTGTTCTGCGCCGCCACGATGGAGGCGCTCGCGCGGCACATACCCGCAAACCAACGCCCGGTTATCGGACTGTGTTACCTCGCAGGCCTCCTGGCCAACTTCGGCACGCTGGTGTTAGGACATGTGTTTCCGCCGTACTACACAACTATCTGCGCACTACAGGAAGCAAACCGTCATCTGCCTCATACGTTCATCGACCAGCAAGTTCTGCAGCTACCCAGAGAGGTGGTTGCAAGCGCCTTGTTAGAACTCTGGGCGCTTCCACAGGAAGTTTCCGATGCTGTCCGCTTTCAGTACGTGGGCGATTACCAGGGTAACAACGCTACGTACGTAAACCTGTTGTCACTCGCCCGAAAAACCCTTGGCGCACAAGGATTGAATGACCATCCGCCCAGCCCCCTTGACGAGGCAATGGCAGCCGGCCTTGGCCTCAACTGGGAGGTTCTTTCGGGTGTTGCGGAACTCATCAACGAATCCCGTGACGACCTGGACAGTTTCGCTCGGTCCATGGGCTGACTTTCGTTCAGGACCAACTGTTTGCCAGCAGTGCTGGCGCCGACAACGAGCAGGCGTGACGCAGAACTCGCCAGATAGTTAAGTTGTCGAAGTGCCAGCCTCGATGACTCGTCCGGCATCCGGGTCAGCAAACACGTCCATGTCCAGTTGGTCTTCGGTGCGTGCGACGGTGGTTGCGACCATGCCGTCCCCGGCAACATTAACCGCGGTACGCATCATGTCTAGCAACCGATCGACGCCGATGATCAGCATGATGCCTTCCACCGGTAAACCTACCTGTCCAAGCACCATGGTCAACATGATGAGACCCACACCGGGTACGGCCGCCGTGCCAACCGAAGCAAGGGTCGCGATGAGAATGACGTTCAGATAGTCGACGACAGAAAGATCAATCCCATAGAACTGAGCTATGAACACCGTAGCGACACCCTGCATGATCGCGGTGCCATCCATGTTGATCGTGGCACCCAACGGTACGGCGAAGGAAGCCACCTCGTTGCTGACCCCTATGCGATGTTCGACGGTGCGCAAAGTCACGGGTAGCGTTGCGCCACTGGAGGAGGTACTGAACGCCACCAACATCGGTTCGCGCATCTTGGAGAAAAACGTCAATACGCTGACCCGGGCAACCATCGTCAAGATCAGCGGATACACAACCGTCACATGTATCAACAGGGCTGCGACTACAGTCAGGAAGTAGGCAATGAGCTTGTATATCTCGGCAAAGGCCACCGTAGCAAAAAGTTCGGTCATCAAGCAGAAAACGCCATAGGGCGCGAGCTGAATCAACATCGTGATCAGCTTCATGAGCACTTCATTCACATCTTTGAAGAAGCTGTAAAGCCGCGCCCCGGGTTCTCCAGCACGACTGAAAGCGACTCCCAGCAACAGAGCGAACACGATGATCTGCAACATCTTGCCTTGTGCCATTGCGGCGATCGGATTGGTGGGAACGATGTTGATTAAGGTGTCTTTGAAGCTTGGGGCTTCCCGCGCTTCGTAGCTAGCCGCCGCTTCAGCCGCGACGCCTCCTTCGCCCGGGCTTACCACTAACGCAACCACTAACGCGATGGTCACCGCAAGAGCGGTGGTCAATAGATACATCCCCATCGCCTTGCCACCGAGGCGTCCCATGCTGCCAGTATTGCCAAGGCTCGCGGCGCCGCAAACGAGAGAAACGAAAACCAGCGGAACCACCATCAACGTCAGGCTGCGAATGAAGATCTGACCCCCTGCATCCATCACCCCGTTGACGAAGAACCATCCAAGCCAGTCCTCGTCGGTAAATCCAATCTGTTGAATGAGGAGCCCCAGGAGTAACCCGGAGACCATGCCAGTGAGAATACGAGCAGTAAGGTTCATAGTTCGTGCGGGTGCTCAGCCGATTTCGATCATTTCAAAGTCTTCTTTGCTGACCCCACATTCGGGACAAACGAAATCCGCGGGGACATCTTCCCATTTAGTTCCGGGCGCAACATCCTCTTCGTCGCAACCCTCAGCTTCGTCGTATATCCAGCCGCATACGATACATTGCCACTTTCGCATTCGTTCGTTCACCTCTTGGCTCACAAGAACAAGATGGAAGACTGTGAGGCGCGATAAACTACTTGTCCGGCCTGTAAAATGCAACGCGGGTGCAGCGCGGGTGCAAGACGCAACGCCTGCATGGAGCGCTTTGCGTACCCATCGGGATTCTGGTCTGCCGTTGCCCCAGCCGCTACACTCCCCACCGCACGACCAACTCGAATCAATGAAAACAACCCAAAGCAAACTCGATCTCTATCTGGTACTCATGCGTCTCGATCGCCCGGTTGGCAGCCTGTTGCTGCTCTGGCCGACGTTGGCAGCACTCTGGGTAGCCGCGGACGGATTCCCACCGCTGACGATGATCATGGTTTTTACTTTGGGTACTTTTGTGATGCGCTCGGCTGGCTGTGTCATCAATGATTACGCGGACCGCAACGTCGATGCTCAGGTAGAACGAACGCGCAACCGACCTTTAGCCCTGGGTCTCGTCTCGAAAGTCGAAGTGCTGCTTTTGTTTGCCGCACTGTGCACGGTGGCGCTTTCGCTCCTGGTGTTTCTCAACCCTCTGTCGCGGTGGCTTGCGGTCGCTGGTCTTGGTATTGCTTTGTTCTATCCCTTCATGAAACGCTGGACTTACCTGCCCCAGGTGGTGCTCGGTGCCGCGTTCAGCTGGGGAATGGTCATGGCCTTTGCAGCCATTCAAGAACAGGTGCCAGCCGTCGGCTGGCTCCTGTTCATCGCAAGCGTCCTGTGGATCGTTGCCTATGACACGCTGTATGCGATGGTAGATCGCGAAGACGATATCAGAGTTGGGATCAAGTCGACGGCCATCCTGTTTGGGAATGCAGACCGCACGATGGTGGGCCTGCTGCAGCTGAGCGCTCTGTTCGCTTTCGTGTTGTTGGGGCAACAACTGGAGTATCGGATCTTCTATCAGCTGGGGCTGGTCGCCGTCGCAGGACTGTTTATCTACCAGCAATATCTGATTCGCAAACGAAAACCCGAGGCCTGTTTCCAGGCATTTAGAAACAACGTATGGGTTGGCTTTGCCCTCTTTCTCGGTGTCGTTCTCGAACTTTCGCTAACGCCATGGCTCGAAGCGCTCACCGCGTGACTACATAATTCGCCGTTATTCCGAAATTTACCCTCTACGTCATTGGTTTTCAGCCTCGCTCTCGGACTCAGCTTCTTGCTTGCTGGCTCTTTGCTGGCGACGAATAGTCCTGCTCCCAGGCCGTTCGCGAACCGATCCTGATGATCCGAGCAGACACGGCGAAGGGTCTCAGTTTCACCAAGTCAGCACCGTTGTACCCGCACAAAGGTTGAGCGCCGCGACCTGTCCATCCCGGGAGGTGTAGGATCGGCATCATGAGCGCCATCACCTTGACGGGCCTAACCATCTGGAACGGACACGAAATTGTCGATGCCGACGCCATCCGTATCGAGGGTGAGCACATCGTCGCGGTAGGAGACGGTGAATCCCTACAAAAAAACAGTACCCGCATCTCCTGCGATGGAGCCACCGCCATTCCGGGTCTGATCGACGCTCACGTGCACCTCGAGCTGAATCCGGAACACAAGAAAGCGCCTAAGCGCACTGACACCAGTCAGGACCCGCAGATGGCCGAACGCGCAGCGATCATGGTCCGTCATGGTATTACTACTGCCCGTGACCTGGGTGGTGGTGCATGGCTCGAACTCAAGCTACGTGACCGCATCAACGCGGGGGAGTTGCCGGGCCCGCGGTTGATCTGCTCCGGTCAACCGATCACGAGCACGCGGGGTCACTGTCACTTCTGGGGTGGCGAAGCTGCGAACCTCAATGAAGCCAAAATCGTCCTGCAACGCCAGGTGGATCATGGTGTGGATCTGATCAAGGTCATGGCGAGCGGGGGACGCATGACCGCAGGGAGCGATCCGCGAAAAGCGCAATTTAGCGTCGAAACGTTGTCGGCTCTCGTCG
>Ga0114950_10001149_pt1 | contig 19650 bp, 15 predicted proteins | sample N075metaG_FD_83503 | JGI IMG/M metagenome (GOLD analysis project Ga0114950, IMG submission 83503) | Deep subsurface microbial communities from Kermadec Trench to uncover new lineages of life (NeLLi) - N075 metaG | ecosystem: Environmental > Aquatic > Marine > Ocean trench > Sediment | place... | reverse complement strand
CGGAAGGTGACGACCCGGCGGGCGGAAATAGGAATTTCTTCACCGGTCTTGGGATTGCGCCCAGGACGTTGGCTCTTGTCGCGCAGGTCGAAGTTTCCGAAGCCGGATAACTTCACCTGCTCATTCCCTTGCAATGAGGCGCGTATTTCCTCAAAGAAAAGTTCTACTACCTCTTTGGCTTCGCGTTTGTTGAGCCCTAGCTCCTCAAACAGGCGTTCGGCCATTTCGGATTTTGTCAGAGCGGTCATTTTCCCGTTTACCTAGTTTCTAAGCTCGGCATTATAATTTTTTCCCAGTAGATCAATGACTTGATCCATGGTCTTATTTATGTCTTCATCACTAAGAGTGCGTGATTGATCACGGAATGTCAAACCCAAAGCAAGGCTTTTTCGTTTAGGATCAATGCCTTTGCCCTCATATACATCAAACAGCCTTAAGTCTGTGAGGTAACTACCCGCCACAGTTCGAACATTTGCCATTAACTGCGCAGCCTGCACAGTCTTGTCGACGATAACGGCAAGATCGCGACGCACCTCGGGAAACTTGGACAGCGGAGAAAATTGAGGCAGCTTGCCTCCTAGCAACACCTCCAGGTCAATTTCGCAGACATAAAGTGGCCCGTTTAAGCCCAGCTGTGCGGCGACTGATGGGTGCAGAGCGCCAATATAACCAACCTCCCTGCCCTGCAGCGTAACAGCGGCCGTGCGGCCAGGATGTAAGGCCGTGCGCTGGCATGCCTGGAATTCGAAATCGCCGGGACACCCCGTGAGTTCCATCAGGCTTTCAAGGTCGCCCTTGAGGTCGAAGAAATCCCCCGCCTCACTGGCATTCGCCCAGCTCTCGGCCATGCGCTGCCCGGTTGTCACCATGGCCAGGGTCGGGGTCTGTTTAAGCGCCGCTATACCGGAGGCTTTCGCATCCGGTACAAAGCGCAAGCCGGTTTCAAACAGGCGCACCCGGGGCTGCTGCCGATTGGTATTGTGTAATACCGCGTTCACCAGGCCCGGGATAAGACTGGTGCGCATGACCGCCATATCCGCCGATATTGGGTTGCGCAGGGCCACGGGGCTGATATGCGGATCGAATATTTGCTGCAACTTCGGTTCGATGAAGGAATAGGTAATTGCTTCGCGGTAGCCCCTGGCACTCAAGTGACGACGCAGATAACGGGGGGACAGTTCAGTTTCTGGCTTGGCGGTGATCACCAGATCGGCGACGATATGGGTCACCGGCAGCCGATTGTAGCCATATACCCGCGCCAGTTCTTCCAACAGGTCGGCCTCAATAGCGATATCAAAGCGCCAGCTGGGCACGGCGCAGATCCAACCTTCCGCCGTGGTACTGACACCCAAACCCAGGCCGCCAAGAATGCGTTCCACCTCTGTGGCTTCCAGCTCAAAGCCCAACAGCTTTTGGATACGCGATGCGCGCAGCGCGACCGCTGGTAGCACCGGTAGATCGGCTTCGGATACGGTTTCCTGCAGTGGGCCAGCCTCACCGCCTACGATATCCAGCAACAGCTGACTGGCGCGTTCAATCGCCTCTACCTGCAGTTGAAAATCCACGCCGCGCTCAAAGCGGTGAGAGGAATCGGTGTGCAGTCCGTAGGATCTGGCCTTGCCCGCCAAAAATAGCGGGGTAAAAAAAGCGGCCTCAAGGAAAATATTGGTGGTATCGGCGCCGACGGCCGTGGCCTGCCCGCCCATAATGCCGGCCAGTGCCACCGGCCCGCTGTGATCTGCAATCACCAGACTCTCAGCTTGCAACTTGATAGTTTGCCCATCGAGCAATGCCAGCGACTCATCTGGCTCCGCAGTGCGTACCACGATGCCACCTTGTAGCTTGTCGAAGTCGAAGGCATGCATGGGCTGGCCCAACTCGAGCAAAACATAATTGGTGACGTCCACCACCGGATCGATGGCGCGAATGCCACTGCGCCGCAGTTTCTCCTGCAGCCACTGGGGACTGCTGCGGCTGACATCCACCCCCTTAATAACGCGACCCACATAGCGCGGGCAACGATCCGCGGCGTCGAGCTCTACCGGGAAGCGGTCGTCAATACTCGTCGCTACCTTCTCATAGGCCGGCGATTTTACCGGCATATTATTGAGTAGACCCACTTCGCGGGCAATGCCCCTGACGCTGAGACAATCTGCTCGATTGGGAGTCAGGTCCACGGCAATGATCTTGTCATTCAGTTGCAGGTAATCGCGAATATCCGCACCCACCGGGGCGTCTGCTGCGAGTTCCATCAGACCATCGGAATCTTCCGACAGACCCAGTTCTTCACCTGAACACAACATCCCCTGGGATTCCACGCCGCGCAACTTGGCTTTTTTGATGGTGAAATCGCCGGGCAATACTGCGCCCAGCCGCGCCAGCGGTGCCTTGAGGCCGGCCCGCGCGTTGGGGGCTCCACAGACAATTTGCACGATCTCGTTGCCGGTATTGACCTGACACACTCTCAACTTGTCGGCATCGGGATGTTGCTCAGCGCTTATGACTTCGCCCACCACAACGCCACTGAATGATCCGGCCACCGGCTCAATGGAGTCAACTTCCAGGCCCGCCATGGTAATTTGGTGAGCCAAATCGTCTGTTGCCAGGCTGGGGCTCACCCACTCGCGCAGCCACTGTTCACTAATATTCACTAAAACTGCTCCAGGAATCGCAAGTCGTTTTCAAAATTCAAGCGTAAATCATTGACGCCATAACGGAGCATAGCCAAGCGCTCCACGCCCATGCCGAAGGCAAAGCCCGAGTATTGTTCCGGATCAATATTGGAAGACTCGAACACCTTGGGGTGCACCATGCCGCAACCCATTATTTCCAGCCAGCCGGTGTGCGAACAGATCCGGCAACCTTTACCGCCACAGTTCACACACTGGATATCTACCTCAGCCGAGGGCTCGGTAAAAGGAAAATAGGAGGGGCGAAATCGAACCTTCAGTGCCTGTTCAAAAAAAGCTTTCAGAAAGTCTTCAACCAGACCCTTGAGATCGGCAAAACTGGAATTTTCATCAATTAACAAACCCTCCACCTGATGGAACATTGGGGTGTGGGTTAAATCGGAGTCACAGCGATAGACCCGACCCGGGCATATTATTCGCAGAGGCGGCTTGCGGGTTTCCATCACCCTCACTTGCACCGGCGAGGTGTGGGTGCGAAGCACGGTGGTGTCATCGATATAAAAGGTGTCGTGCATTGCCCGCGCCGGGTGGTGCGACGGGATATTGAGCGCTTCAAAATTATGATAATCGTCCTCGATCTCCGGGCCTTCAACCACATCGAAACCGATCGAGATGAAGAAGTCCTCGATGCGCTCAATGGTGCGGGTGACGGGGTGAATGCCACCGGTGCTCTGCCCTCGACCCGGCAGGGTCACATCGATGGTCTCGGCCGCCAATTGCGTCGCCACTGCGGCATCTTCCAACAATGCTTTGCGCTCGCCAATAAGGCCCTGCAGTTCCGTCTTGATCACATTGATTTGCGCCCCCGCTTTGGGACGCTCCTCGGCGGACAACTTTCCCAAGCCCTTCAGTAGAGCGGTTATCTGGCCTTTTTTGCCCAGGAAGTCGACCCGTAGCTGCTCCAGGGTGGTATTGTCCCCGGCCGCTGCAATTGCATCTTTTGCTTCCTGAGCTAGCGCGTTCAGGTTTTCCATCGTTTCAGTCTCTCCACTGCGGGAAAATAAATAAATCTGTCCCCATAAAAAAGGGAAAGAGCGAAGCCCTTTCCCTTTTTGTTTTACATGGTGCCTGCGAACCGCAAAAAAAAGCGGTTAGGGTGGGCTTAAGCCAGTGCGGCTTTCGCTTGCTCCACGATCGCTGTAAACGCCGGTTTGTCGTGCACGGCCAAATCGGCCAATACCCGCCGGTCCAGACCAATATTGGCTTTCTTCAAACCATTGATCAGGCGGCTGTAGCTCAAACCATTAGCGCGCGACTGGGCATTGATACGCGTGATCCACAGCGCGCGGAACTGACGCTTGCGCTGACGGCGATCTCGGTATGCATACTGGCCAGCTTTGGTAACCGCTTGCTTGGCAACACGAAATATACGGCTGCGGGCTCCATAGTAACCCTTGGCCTGCTTTAATATCTTCTTGTGACGGCGATGAGCCACCACACCACGTTTTACTCGAGGCATAGTCTTCTCCTTTTAAATGGGCAACCGGTTACTTGGCCCGCAACATGCGGTCAATAAGCACTTTGTCATGGGCGTGAACAATAGATGTTCCGCGCAGCTGACGCTTACGCTTGGTTGTCATTTTAGTCAGGATGTGACTCTTGTTTGCGCTCTTGCGCTTGTAACCACCTGCCGTCTTCTTAAAACGTTTGGCAGCTCCACTGTGAACTTTTGCTTTAGCCATTATCAAATACTCCGCATTTGAAAGTTAATAAACAGAATCTAGCGCATTCACGGGCAACTAGTTCTTCTTCTTTGGGGCGATAACCATAGTGAGTTGTCGGCCTTCCATTTTCGGGAATTGCTCGACATTACCCAACTCGGCCAGATCAGCTTCTACTCGCTTGAGTAGCTCCATGCCAATTTCCTGGTGAGCCATTTCACGACCGCGAAAACGCAGTGTGACCTTGGCCTTATCGCCATTTTCGAGGAAACGTACCAGGTTGCGTAGTTTTACCTGGTAATCCCCCTCCTCCGTCCCTGGACGAAATTTCATTTCTTTAACTTGTGTTCTTTTCGCCTTCTTCTTCTGGGCGGCCTTTTGCTTCTTGGCTTCGAACACATGTTTACCGTAGTCCATCACTTTACAGACTGCGGGATCAGAATCAGCTATCAGCACCAGATCCATGCCGGCGGCTTCCGCCGTTGCCATGGCCTGACTAAGCGGCACAATGCCTACTTGCTCTCCTTCAGGACCCACCAGTCGAACCGGATCCGAGGTTATTTGTTCGTTGGTGATGGCCTTTTTTGAGCCACCTTTACCACTTTCTCTCTTAATGCTGATTCTCCATATACGCCACGAATATTCTCAACTATTGTTTCTCAACAACAATACGGCCACATCGCGCTACATCGTCGGCAAGGTGGGCACTAAATGCCGCGAGATCCATGGATCCCAAGTCCTCACCACGACGGGCACGAACGGCCACAGTCTGTGATTCCACTTCTTTATCCCCCACCACTAATAGGTAGGGAACCTTCTGAATTGTGTGCTGGCGGATTTTAAAGCCGATCTTCTCGTTTCTCAAGTCCGAAATGACCCGAAAGCCATTGTTTTTTAAGGAATCTTCCACTTTTTTGGCATATTCGGCATGTTTGTCCGTAATATTGAGTACCACGGCCTGTTTTGGCGCCAACCAAGTGGGAAATGCACCCTCATAATTTTCGATCAAAATCCCGATAAATCGCTCAAAGGAACCCAGGATGGCGCGGTGTAACATCACCGGCACCTGGCGCGATCCGTCCTCCGCCACATACTGGGCATCGAGGCGCCCGGGCATAGAGAAATCGACCTGAATTGTGCCCAATTGCCACACCCGGCCGATACAATCTTTCAGGGAAAATTCGATTTTGGGGCCATAAAAGGCCCCCTCACCGGGCAGTTCCTGCCAGGGAAGTTGCTGGGCGTCCAGGGCATCCGCCAGGGCCTTCTCCGCCCTGCCCCAATCGTGATCAGAACCCACCCGTTGGTCCGGACGAGTGGACAGGCGGTAGATGACTTCTGCAAAACCAAAATCTTCATACACCGCGTGCAGGAAATCGATAAAGGTCGATACCTCGGACTGAATCTGTTCCTCGGTGCAAAATATGTGGGCGTCATCCTGGGTAAAGGCGCGCACCCGCATGATGCCGTGCAGCGAGCCCGAGGGTTCATTGCGATGGCAGCTGCCAAATTCGGCCAGGCGCAGGGGCAGATCCCGATAGGACTTCAGGCCCTGGTTAAACACCTGCACATGGCAGGGGCAGTTCATCGGCTTGACCGCGAATTCCCGGCCATCTGCCTTGAGCATAAACATGTCATCGGCAAATTTATCGGCGTGGCCGGATTTTTCCCACAGCGACATATCGACCAGTTGCGGGGTGTTGATCTCCTGATAACCCTGCTCCAGTTGAGCCTTGCGCATGTACTGCTCAATGACCTGGTAAATCGTCCAGCCATCGGGATGCCAAAACACCATGCCCGGCGCCTCTTCCTGGAGGTGGAACAAGCCCAGTTTCTTGGCAATTTTACGGTGGTCGCGCTTTTCGGCTTCGGCAATGCGATGCAGATACTGCTTCAGCTGTTTTTTATTGGCCCAGGCGGTGCCGTAAATGCGCTGCAGCATTTCATTGTTCGAATCGCCGCGCCAGTAGGCTCCAGCAACCTTGGTCAGCTTGAAGGCTTTGAGCTTGCCAGTACTGGGCACGTGGGGGCCGCGACACAAATCCATCCAGCTGCCCTGCCGGTATATTGAAATTTCTTCGTCCGCAGGCAGGTCTTCGATGATCTCAACTTTGTAGTTCTCGCCCATGTTGCGAAACATTTCGATGGCCTTATCACGGCTGGCAACAATGCGTTCAACGGGCAGGTCATCTGCTACCAGCTCTTCCATGCGCTTCTCGATCTTCTCTAAATCCTCCGGCGCAAAATGATGCCCCGTGGCGAAGTCGTAGAAAAACCCGTCTTCGATGACCGGACCAATAGTCACCTGAACACCGGGATACAGCTGCTGCGTGGCCATGGCCATCAAATGCGCAGCGGAGTGGCGAATCACCTCAAGGCCAGCCTCATCGCGTTCGGTAATAATCGCCAGGGTGGCGTCGGCCTCGATAAGATGAGAGGTATCCACAGTATTGCCATCGACCACACCGGCCAGCGCGGCCTTGGCCAGGCCGGGACCAATATCGGTGGCAACATCGTGCACAGATACAGCGGAATCGAACGTACGTTGACTGCCGTCAGGCAGAGTAATAACAGGCATGAAGCTTCCTTTTAGCCAGTGGTGACCCGTACTAAAGGCCACGTGAGTCAGCTTTAATCAAAGATTGGGGGCTGAATAAGGGCGAAATATTATCATATAATGGCCGGCCAACCGGATATTTTTTATGTCAAAAATAAGCAAAACAAACGAACAATCCAAACACCATTTCATTCCCTTTCGCAAAGGCGACATTGTTGAGATGTGCTTGCAGGAGGGCTCACTGAGCGGGCAGGAGGAGGCATTTCGCCAGCTTCAGCACGTTCTGGAAAGTATCTTTCACTTCGAATTCCATCAATTAAGCGAGCGACTCAAAACCGCCTATGCACCACTGGATCCGGATGTTGACACCCGGCTTGTAAAAACGGGAGCCCCCTCATCGCAGACCGAGTTCATCGCCTGCCTGAAAGAACTGCTGGAAAAAGCCAACTACGCGGCGGTGACCGAGCAGGACTTGAAACACGCCATGAGTGAATCGTCCATGTTCAAGATTCGACTCGAGGTTGATTTCGAGGAATTCTCCGATGTGCTGCTGTTTTGTCGTGGCGTTTCCACCCGGCGGGAAACAGTATTTCGTTTTGCGCGCCGGTTTCCCAAGGAAATCGAATTTATCAACTATGAGCGGGTGATGATCTATATTCGGTTCCGCGATGATTATGCACAGCAGGACAACCCGCTGCCGTCCAACAAACCCGGCGCGACAATGCTCAAACTGTTTCGCAATGTACCCAGAGCCGATATGGAAATGCTGTTCCCCAATACGCGAATACGCATGCGCCTGCTGGACAAGTTGCTCATCGGCGTGCCCGCTCTCATCAGTGGCGGCATCATTGTCACGACCAAGCTGGCTACTTCCCTACTGCTGCTGGGGTCACTGTTGGGCTTTTGGCTGGGCTTTAACGCTCAGCCGGTGGAGCTGAACAAAACCGCCCTGACCATCTTATTGGTGGGCGTGGCCACCCTGGGCGGCTACATCTGGAAACAATTCAGCGCCTTTAAAAACCGCAAAATACAATTCATGCAGTCGCTCACCCAGAACCTCTATTTCAAGAACCTGGACAATAACGCGGGCGTATTTCACAGACTGATTAACGATGCAGAGGAAGAGGAGTGCAAGGAGGCCACCCTGGCCTATTACTTCCTGCTGATTGCGGACCAGACGCTGAGCAAGTCGGAACTGGATGAAAAGATAGAAGCCTGGTTTGAAGCTAAATGGGACTGTGCCATCAACTTTGATATCGAAGACGGCCTGCAAAAATTGCAGACACTGGGATTGGTGAACGAATCGGACGGGCTATTTACCGCCATCTCCCTCAGCGCGGCCACAGACAAACTGGACCAGCGCTGGGACGACTACTTCAAATAATTTTGCCAAGATATCGGCAATTACAAATTCCCCAACGCCTCGTCCAGCATTTTCACCAGCGCATCCCGGTCATAGCTGTAGGGGTGATCGTGATTCAACTGCACCATCTCCTGCATTGCTTTGCCAATCGTCACCTGAGCCTCCTGCTGGTTAGGCACAACCATATAGCGTGCCTTGGGGGCATCGTTAAACAGGGCGTGGTCGATTGCCTCGGCTACCGCGATAGGGTCGGCGTATTGGTCGCGGGAAGCGCCCGCCATAAAGCCCGTGAGTTGTTTTTCATACAGAGAGCCGGCATAGGTGTCACCTTTGTCCACCACCCGTTTTTTAGCACTGGCAGTTATTTTGGACGCGTAGTTGCCCGGTTCAATCGCGCTGACGCTAATATCGAACTGTTTTAGCTCATGCGCCAGCGAGTCGTTGTAGGCCTCAAAAGCGTGCTTGCTCATACTGTAGGGGCCAAGCAGAGGGCCGGATAAAACGCCTGAGATAGAACTGATATTGACCACCCGACCCTTGCTTTCCATCAGTAGGGGGAAAAAGGCCTTGGTGATTCGGTAGGGGCCGTAGATATTGACGTTGAACAGAAAATCCAGATCCTGTTCTTTGACTTCCACCAAGGGCGCCACAATAGCAACGCCAGCATTGTTAACCACGCCGTACAAGCCCCGCCCCCCTTTGGAAATTTGTTTCACCGCATTATCGATATCCTCCTGCACGGTAACATCAAGGCGCACCGCCTCCACGTTCTTCATCGCATTCAGGGCATCCAGATCTTTCTGTTTACGCGCCCCGGCATAAACAAAATAGCCTTTTGATGCGAGCAACTCTGTGGTGCGTTTGCCGATGCCGGAGCTTGCGCCCGTGACCAGGACCGCTTTGGCCGCTGTGGGTTCCTCCGCAGCAGCAACGCCGACAGTCGAGCTTATCGTGAACACCACTAGTCCGGCTAATACCAGCTTGCCGATCCAGTTGCTTATCATATTCATTGACTATTCCTTAAAGTTGGATGCTATTGTGAAAAATGAGTATAGTCCAAACTGAAAAACAAGGGAGTCTCGACCGTGAATTTGAAGTTCAATCGACGTCAACTATTGCAACGCGCGGCACTACTGGGCGTCATAGCCGCCCTGCCCCGCACGATTCTCGCCGACATTATCGGCAGAACGCCCCCGCGCAGTCCCTTCGACGATGACTCTACCGCGGAACAAGTCACTGAGGGCATAGACCTGAGCGGACAAACTATTGCCATTACCGGTGCCAACTCAGGCCTGGGTTTGGAGACCATGCGTGTGTTGGCCATGCGCGGCGCCCATGTTATCGGTATCGCGCGCACCCAGGCCAAAGCCGACAAGGCCTGCGCCAGCATTAGCGGCGACACCACGCCAATGTTTTGCGATTTGGGCCAGTGGGACTCTGTGGTGCACTGTGCGGACACTATTCGGGCCCTCAACACCCCGCTGGATGGACTGATTTGCAATGCCGGTATCATGGCGCTGCCGGAATTGGAGTTGTCAAATGGCGTAGAAAAACAGTTCGCCATCAATCACCTGGGGCATTTTGTTCTCATCAACCAGCTGCTGGATACTGTGTTGGCCGCCCCGGAGGGGCGCTTTACCATTCTCAGTTCTCGTGCCCATCGCCGGGCGGAAAACGGCATTGAATTCGACAACCTCGATGGCAGCAAACATTACGACCCCTGGGGCGCTTACGGGGTTTCCAAACTCGCCAACGCCCTGTGTGCCAAGCAACTGGCCAGTCGTATCTCAACTAGCAACGCCATCTCCAACAGCCTCCATCCGGGGGTGATACAAACCAATCTGGTACAACACCTGCCGGGTTGGCAGCAGTTTGCCGCCGAGTATTTTGGCTGGATGTTTATGAAGACCATTCCGCAGGGAGCGGCTACCACCTGTTACGTTGCCACCAGCCCGGATGTGGCCGGCGCCAGTGGCTTCTATTTTTCCGATTGCAATGTGGCCGACGACCCGGACGATTCTGTTTATTTAAAAGATGATGCGATGGCCGCACAGTTGTGGGAAGCCTCAGAGCGGTTGACCAAAGACTATCTGCCCACTGCGCCCGTCATCCAAGCAGACTTGCCAGCGGCTTAGTGCCCAGCGGCACCGAGTAGCTCTGCTGATGCCGAAAAGCTGACACGATGGCAGCCTCCCCCAGAATATGGCGATTGAGATAGGCCAGTTCACAGACCGGTACCCGATACTCCAGGTGCTCCTCGTAGGCCACCGTGTCGATGTCGTAATGACGCATTGCCCGCTCGGACACAATTAACCGGGCGACATATGCCGCGCCGTGCAACGGTACTATCAACTGACGCGCAATCATTTCCGCATAGCGCTGATTCAACTTGAGGAACATAAAGTGCTCGCCACCCTGACCCGGCTCAATGCGCCGCCAATCGGCGCGGATCAGGGCGGCAAGCTGTTGCGGACAAAGCGCCAGATACAGGGCGATAGTCTCCGAATGAGGAAGTGGTGTCATAGTTCAAAAGCTCCGCGTGGTAAAGGACTGGGAAATAACGCTGGCGTGACTACCGGCCGGGCGGTCACCACATAGCGCAACGGCCCCACCGGTGTGAGCGCATCGAAGGGGAAACAGGTAACGAGCACCAGCTCATCGCCGGGCGTATCGAGTTCCAGGTAGGGATCGCTGTCGGTATCCACCACTCTGGCACTACTCACTTGATAGGCCTTACGTTCGCCAGAGGGCAACTGCAAACTCAGCAAGGTGTTGTGCTTGATGTCTTGCAAAAAGGTAAAATGGGTATCGCGGTGACCGCCAATAACGGTAACCCCAGGCTGGCCCGGGCGCGCCGATGCACTCTCATACCCCGGCCCAAAAGCCAGGCTATTGCCCAGAGCGCCGGCCAATACATACAGGTCGACTCGATGCCCGGGCACTTCCAAACGCGCCACTGGCCAGGTATCTGCCCAGGGCCAGGGCTTTTCCATCGCACCGCCCGAGTCCAATGTTTTCTCCCAGGCGCTGCCAATTAAATACTGCGCCAACTGTGCCTTGGCCTGTATAAAGCCCGCGCTGCCCAGTTGCTGCAAGCCCATGATTAACAGCACGCCAGTAAGGAAGTCGCGTTTGCTAAGCATCATCGGCCTCATACCGGTAGTCGATCTCGGGTCGGCGCATGGCATGCGCGATCATGGTTAGAAACAACAAAAAGCATCCCAGGAAGAGGTTTGCCCGGGTGGTGGTGGCGGTACCCGGATAGGGAAATGATTGAGGGCTCTGGCCTTTCGGACGCAAATTCGGAATGGCATCCTTGCCCAGCGGAGTATTACCCGGACGGGAAATACGTTCCTCTACCGCGACAAAACTGGTGTACGGGCTCATAAGACTGTGCGCTAAGGCAACGTCCAACACCTCGGTGCGTACCAACTCTTCAGATTTTCCCAGGATCTTTTGGTCCAGTAGCGCGGCAATTTTTTCGCGCGCCCAAATACTGGCCACACCCGGATTCGCCCTGGACTCTTTACTCAGGTACTGCGCCGGAACCGGCTGTGACCAAAGTCTGTCCGCCATTCTCCCGGAGACCAGGATCTGCCCAGTTTCCACCTCACCGGTAAATTTGAACGCCACCATCAGCGGCTCGCCGCGGTAGAGATCGGGTGTGCGTGCCGGGTAGGCCTCTATTTGGCCGGGCCAGTTTATTTGGATATCGGCAAGCAAAGGGGTAGATATTTGATCAAATAGCGCCTGCATGATCGCGGCCACCTCACTCAGGTCTCCGATGTGGGTGTGGGTACCACGACCAAACTGGGCCGCCTTGCGCATAAACCAGGAATTGGGCGCGGAGCCTATGCCCACGGTAAACAAACGGGTGTCACCCAGGGTTCGCTGGATCTCTTCAAACAGCTGCACCTCATTGCCAATGGCACCGTCGGTAATAAAAATAACCTGTCGCACCCTGGCCAAATCGGGTTCCTGATTGCTGTTGGGGGCGATGGCCAGCGCGGCCTGCAAGGCGGGTAACATTTCGGTGCCGCCGCCGGCCGCTAGCTGACGCACGAACTCACTGGCCTTTTGTACATAGTGCCGGGTGGCCGGCACCGGTGTTCTGAACAGCACCCGGTGGCGCGTGTTGAACTCGATGACATTGAAACTATCCTGCGGGCGCAGCTGATTCAAAGCCATGAGTAAGCTGCCACGTGCCTGAACGATCGACGCGCCTCCCATAGAACCAGAGGTATCGATCACGAATATTATTTCCCTGGCCATCAGAGCATCCTCAGCCGAACTCGCCAGGTCGGGCGGCACAAGCATCAACAGACCGTAGGTATCACCGGCCACCCGTTCGGTAAAGACAGCCGCTTTGGGGGCACTTCCGGTGACCGGTTTCCAGCTGAGCACAAAATCTCTATCCATCACGCTACTGCCAGTGACGAGCGCAATGTCATACAGGCCCTTGTTTCGGGTCAGCGCAATTTCGTGATAAGTGGCCACTATTTGCGCAAGCGGCATACCCATAGAGAGACTTGCGCTTATCTCTATACGGTTAAGCTGTACATGATCGGGCGCGTAAGCTGCGGGCAATACCCACCCCAACTCCGTGTGCCTATCCGGCGCATCGCTGACTGCGGGTAAATCTGCTTCCGTTGTCGTCACGGGCCTCGCCGCCGCACGCGGGGTGTAGCGGGGAGTAATGGTCATGGGAAAACGCAGGGAAAACTCGCCACCGATGAGCGCAACCGACTGCACATACTCCAGGTGAACCGTCACTTCTTCACCGGGGCCTATATTCGCCACCCGGTTGGTAAAGAGGTTGGGACGCTGCTGCGCGACCAGGCTGGCTTTCTTACCCGCCCTCTTCGCTTTCTCGTAGATCTTTTTGGCGACCGATTTTTCTTTGATTTTTCCAACGATGCGCCTGTCGCCTATGGTAATTTCCATGTGCCGTACGGCGGCGCGTTCGGGCAGCGGAAATGCGTAAACACCCTCCACCCACCGGTCGCTGGTGTTGCGAAACGATTGCTCCAGCCGAACCGTCGCCACCATGCCGCTGATATTGAAATGGACTTTACTGGCGTGAGTGAGCGCGGGACTGAATTGGCCCGTGCGATCATCGTGAAAAAACATCTGCCCCGCCTGCACACCGTTGGGGCTCACCTGTTCCAGCTGGGTTTCATCCAGCGCTTGTGAATGCGCCGGGCTGATGGTCAGCAGCAAAGCCACGATGGACACGCCGATAGCCGCAGGTAGCACGCGAAACCAGAATCGATAGCAATGGCCGGCGTGATGCATAGCGAATCCTCTGTTCTTCTTGCCGCTTATTAGAACCCCCTGATCTGGCCAAAGAGCGGCACAATAATGGCAATGAGCTGAGGAAATATGACGAATTGTGGCAAGTGCTTGTAGAACTCCCGGGATTTTGAAAGTATGGCGGTATGCCACCGCACATTGCCATTGTTGAAGACGAAGCAGCCATCGCGGCCAACTACCGCGACACCCTGCAGCGCCAGGGTTTTCGGGTGTCCGTATACGCAGATCGCGAGCAGGCCGCCCAGGCCTTTGCCAGCCGCTTACCGGATCTGGCTATCATCGATGTGGGGCTGGGGGATGACATGGAGGGCGGCTTTGAATTGTGCCGCGAGTTGCGCAGCCGTTGTCCGGAATTACCCATCGTCTTTCTTACCGCCCGAGATTCCGAACTGGACGTCATTTCGGGCCTGCGCCTGGGCGCGGACGACTACCTGACCAAGGACATTTCCCAGGCCCAACTGCTGGCGAGAATCCACGCCCTGCTCAGACGGGTGAAAGCCTTGCGCGCCCCGGTGCAGCAGGACCACATGATCGAACAGGGGCCACTGCTGCTAAACCAGGAGCGCATGACCACCCACTGGCGAGGGATCACGATCGAGCTCACCGTGACTGAGTTTTGGATTATCCACGCCCTGGCCCGCAATCCCGGCCACGTTAAAAACCGGCAACAACTCATGGATAGCGCCAATGTGGTGCTCGACGACAATACCATCACCTCCCATATCAAACGGATTCGGCGTAAATTCCAAAAAGCGGACCCCGAGTTTGCCGCCATAGAGACGGCCTACGGTATAGGCTATCGCTGGTCGGGCAGCAGCGCGTGAGCCTGCGCCGGCAACTGCTGGTGGCCAGTTTATTTTTGCTCACCCTGCCCTGGGCTGGTTGCCAATTTATCCGGGAGATGGAGGGCGCCCTGAGACAGGGCCAGGAACAAGCGTTACAAGCGACAGCCATTGCGGTTGCCGCTGCACTTCGAGACAAGCCTGAATTACTCTATCCGAATCCGCAGCGTCTGGCTGAAGGGGTAATTGAGCAACAAAGCGAAACGAGCGGCCCGGCAGGCGCTATATATGCCAGCCCGATAGAACAATCAATCATCATTGACGGATATGGCGACGGCTGGGAAGAGGTTGATGGCCGGCAATTGGAGAGCAACTCCGCACTCACCATTAACTACAGGGCAGCAACCCGGCAAGGGCGACTCTATTTGTTCTTTCAAATGCAAGACGCCGACGTGGTGTTTCACAACCCTGCCCTCACGCGCGAACCCAATGGCGACAGGCTGGTCTTGCGAACCTGGCTAGATAATCGCCGCCAGGAGTACGTGATAGCCACGTCGGCGCCAGGCAGCGTTACCGCAAGATATGGCAATCGCATTTATAAAGGCGGCAGTGCCAGGCGTATCCGTGGCCAATGGCAGGACACCGAGCGGGGCTACAATCTGGAACTGGAAATGCCGCTGTCGCTGACCGGCGGGCGCCTCGGTTTTTATATTATCAATGCCAAGGGCAAAACCGGACGCGGATTTGAAACCCTGGGCAACGCGACGCCCTTGGACATGGCGCCACCGCCCTGGCTGATTTATGGGCCCGAATCCCTGCAGCAATCTATCGGGCCTTTCAGCGAGCCCGGCAGACAACTGCTAATTGTCGACCGGGCGAACTGGTTACTTGCCAATGCCGTCACGCAGTCGGGCCTTTCAGACGGCGGCGACACACAGGTCGAACCCACATCCGAGCAAACATTCTGGTTGCTCAAGGCGCTCTATCGAAGCATTCTTGCCCGCAACGACCCGCAGCCATCCCTCGCTGCAATCGCGAACGGCAAGTTGAACGGGGTAGAAGTCGATGCGGCACTGACGGGCGCGGTAACCAGTCGCTGGTATCGCAACATCGAATACACCGACCGCACTATGATTTCCACTGCCGCCCCCATTATGGACGGGGAAGACGTTATCGGCGCCGTGATTATTCGCCAAAGCAGCGAGCAGTACCTATCGCTGACCGACCAGGCATTCAGCCACCTGTTGGCTTACAGCCTCACCGCCCTGTGCGCGGGTTTGGTCGGGCTGTTGGGCTACGCCAGTATCCTCTCCTGGCGAATTCGCACACTCAGCCGCGCCGCCAGCCGCATTGTTCGCGACGATGGCTCATTGGGCGACGACTTTCCCAGAAGCAAAGCAGCCGACGAGATTGGGGAACTGTCCCGATGCTACGCCGATCTGCTGGACAAACTCAGGGAGTACAACGAATACCTGCGCACACTCAGTCGCAAACTCTCCCACGAACTGCGCACACCCATCGCGGTTATCCAGACCTCTTTGGAGAATATGGAAAACTTGGGAAACCAGGACGAGAGCAACGGCGTTTACCTTGCCCGGGCCAGGGAGGGACTGGCAAGGCTGAATCGCATCCTCACCGCCATGAGTGAGGCGAACCGCCTGGAAGAAAGCATCCACAACAACGATTTGCGCGAGATCGACCTGATACCGCTGCTGCAAGAGGTTTTCGCGGCCTATCGCGGGCTCTACCCGCAGCGCGAACTGCGACTGGATTGCCTAGAAGAGGAGGCGCTCATCAATGGGGTACCCGACCTGCTCGTTCAGGCGCTGGATAAATTGATGGATAATGCCGCTTCATTCTGCCCACCCCATGGACAGATTGTGGTGGCGCTACAGCGAGTGGGAGACGCCCTGGAATTGAGTGTGACCAACGACGGCCCACCCCTGCCAGAGGCGCTGCAACAGCGATTGTTTAACTCGATGGTTTCCCTGCGTGAAGGTAAAGCTGGAGGGGTGCACCTGGGGTTGGGGCTCTACATCGTCCGACTGATCGCCGACTTTCACGGCGCCAGTGTGTGCGCGCGCAATTTACCGGACAACAGCGGCGTGAACTTTACCCTCAGCTTCGCGCCAGCGGTCAGGTCAGGAACGCGAGCTGCTTGATCTGGGTGACCTCGTCCCGCAACGCAGCCGCCTCTTCAAACTCCAGGTTCTTGGCATGGGCATACATTTGCTCTTCCATTTTTTTCAGTTTTCTGGCCAGCGCTACCGGCGTTAAATTCTCAACCTCCGCAGCGTAGGACAATCTGGCCTCCGCCACTTTTTTGGCCCTGCCTCTGCCCCTGGTCGGCATGCGCCTGGCACCTTCCATTATATCCTTAACCGACTTCTGCACACCCCAGGGGGTAATGCCGTGCTTGAGGTTATGGGCCCGCTGTTTTTCCCTGCGCCGGTCGGTCTCGGCGATGGCCCGTTCCATGGAACCGGTGATCCGATCTGCATAGAGAATGGCGCGGCCATGCAGGTTGCGCGCGGCCCGGCCAATCGTTTGAATCAGTGAGCGCTCCGAGCGCAGAAACCCCTCCTTGTCGGCATCCAATATGGCCACCAATGACACCTCGGGCATGTCCAGGCCCTCGCGCAGCAAGTTGATGCCCACCAGCACGTCAAACACCGCCAGGCGCAGGTCGCGGATAATTTCCACCCGCTCTATGGTTTCAATATCGGAGTGCAAATAGCGCACCTTCACGCCGTGGTCAGCCAGATATTCCGTGAGGTCTTCCGCCATCCGTTTGGTCAACGTGGTTACCAGCACACGCTCGCCCTTCTCCACTACGGTGCGTATTTCGCCCAACAGGTCATCGACCTGGGTAGTCGCCGGGCGAATTTCCAACTCGGGATCGAGTAAGCCCGTGGGCCGCACCAGCTGTTCTACCACTCGCCCGGCATGCTCCTCCTCATATTTCCCCGGCGTCGCCGACACGAACACCGCCTGGGGCGCCAGGTTCTGCCACTCCTCAAAGCGCAACGGCCTGTTGTCCAGCGCGGAGGGCAAACGAAAGCCATACTCCACCAGCGTCTCTTTGCGCGAGCGGTCGCCTTTGTACATAGCACCGACTTGCGGAATGGTGGCATGGGACTCATCAATGAAAACAAGGGCGTTGTCGGGCAGGTATTCGAACAAGGTGGGGGGCGGTTCACCGGGAGCGCGCCCGGACAAATAGCGCGAGTAGTTTTCCACGCCGTTGCAATAGCCCAACTCGCGAATCATTTCCATATCGTACTTGGTGCGCTGTTCCAGCCGCTGGGCCTCCACCAGTTTGTCATTGTCTTTCAACTGCTTGAGCCGAACGACCAGTTCCTCGGCAATGTGGTCCACCGCATTCAACATAACCTCCCGGGAGGTCACATAATGACTCTTGGGGAAAATAGTGACCCGGGGGACCTTTCTGTCCACCGCCCCGGTGAGAGGATCAAAAATATAGAGCTCTTCAATCTCTTCATCAAACAGCGAGATGCGCACCGCCTCGCGCTCCGAATCCGCCGGAAAGATATCAATGACATCGCCTCTGACCCGATAGGTACCGCGGGCAAAATCCACGTCGTTGCGCGTGTATTGCAGCTCCGCCAACTGGCGCAGCACCTGGCGCTGATCGATGATCTCGCCCCGCGACAGGTGCATCACCATCTTGAAATAGGTCTCGGGATCGCCCAAACCATAGATGCAGGAAACCGTGGCCACCACCAGGCAATCTTCCCGTTCCAGCAGGGCCTTGGTCGCCGACAGGCGCATCTGCTCAATGTGCTCGTTTACCGAGGCATCTTTCTCGATATAGGTGTCGGAAGAGGGAACATAAGCCTCGGGCTGAAAGTAATCGTAATAGGAAACAAAGTACTCTACCGCGTTATGGGGGAAGAACTCCTTGAATTCGCCGTAGAGCTGGGCCGCCAGTGTCTTGTTGTGCACCATGATAATCGTGGGCCGCTGCAAGCGCTGTATGACATGGGCCATAGTGAAGGTTTTACCGGAGCCGGTGACCCCAAGCAGGGTCTGGGCGGCCAACCCCGCCTGAATGCCCTCCACCAGTTGTTCTATCGCCTGCGGTTGATCACCCGCTGGCTCGAACGTGGAATTGATCTCGAAAGCTCTGGACATTGGCTACCCGGCCGAAAAAGAGTCAAACAGCCAAACATTATCCGTCACAGCGGGAAAAATTGCAGCTTGAATCAGCCCAATGCCCGGATTATGCAATTTTCGCGCATTTCGGGTTGACCGAAGGCGGGTGCATCATTAATATACGCGACCTCTGGATACCTCCATTCCGCTTTAGCTCAGTTGGTAGAGCAATTGACTGTTAATCAATGGGTCGCTGGTTCGAGCCCAGCAAGCGGAGCCATATAAGTACCTGAAAAACAAGGAGTTTTTCAGTCCCTCAAGTGAAGTGCGAAAACCGTAGGGTACAAAATTAGTACCCTGCTCGTTTTTCCTTGACTGGAGGAGCCATCATGGCGACTATTTTGCATACCCCCAGCGGCAAGTACAAAGCCGTAATTCGCAACGCCCAAGGGCGTTACATCAGCTCTAAAACCTTTACCCGCAAAACCGACGCACGCATCTGGTCCCGGCGCATCGAAGCCGATCGGGAAGCCATGGAAGCCCTTGGCGACCGCGGCGCCAGATTGCCCTTCAGCCGTATAGCCTGTCGATATTTGGAAAAATTCGACGGCAGGGATATGGGCCGCCCGGGGCAAGTCCGCTGGTGGATCGCCAAATTGGGTGACCGCCTACTCGTCGACATCTCCGCCGACGATATCCGCCAAGCCCTTGAGGATTTTGGCCAAGGCGAAGCCCTACGCTGGGACGGTATTGCACCCGGTGGTAAAAACAAGTTCACCGGCACCGGCCGCAAACGAAAACCAGCAACCATCAATCGAATGCGGGCGGCACTGTCCAGTATTTTCCGTTATGCCATGGACGAAGGGCTCGTCAGACGCAACCCCGTCCAGGAAGTACGCGGGAAGACCGAGAACAACAAGCGGGTACGCTACCTATCAGATGAAGAACGCGCAGCCTTGCTGCAGGTCTGTCGTGTCTCCCACTGGGATCGGCTGTATTTATTGGTGCTTATGGCATTGATGACCGGCGCCCGCCAGGGTGAAATGCTCAATCTGCAGTGGACTGATATCGATTTCACCGCCCGCACAGCCTACCTCCAGCGCACCAAAAACGGCGAACGGCGCGTCATTACCCTCCCCCACCCGGTGATTGAAGAGCTAATGGCATT
>Ga0114950_10001148_pt1 | contig 19653 bp, 13 predicted proteins | sample N075metaG_FD_83503 | JGI IMG/M metagenome (GOLD analysis project Ga0114950, IMG submission 83503) | Deep subsurface microbial communities from Kermadec Trench to uncover new lineages of life (NeLLi) - N075 metaG | ecosystem: Environmental > Aquatic > Marine > Ocean trench > Sediment | place... | reverse complement strand
TCGCAACACGGGGCGTTGGAGTCATCGTCTTCGAGGTCGCCAGCAATCGACCGGCCGAGGGCGACTATCTCTCGGTGATGGATGAGAACCTTCGGAGACTGCGGAGCGCGATTGGGCAGCAGCCCGTGCCCCCGCCTTCATGCGCTCGGTCCAGGTAGTGCCCTACCGAAGCTCCGCGTAGGGTTCCTCGACTTGTCGGCAGTTTCATCCGCGCGTTTCCCAGCCACGTCCGATGAAGACTAACGGGCGGCCTCCTCCGCTTCGCGCGCCCGCGCCGCGGCGTCGAACTGGCGGAAGCTCGCAAGCCGGTTCCGGATCAGGACTGCCCAGGCTTCGGTCTGAGCCGGCGAATAATCGGCCTCGAGTTCGCGGTGATCGACAGCCGCGACCACGCGTCGACCGCTTGCTCCGTCGAGGACCTCGACCTCGAGAACGAGATGCGATCCGGCCTCGGACGCCAGGGCGGCACGCAACCGAAGGACCCCCGCACGAGGCTCGTCGACGAGATCGAACTCGAGTGCGAGCTCCCTGCGCAAGTCCTCGTCGAGGCTCTTTGCGAGCTCCCGGGTCGCTGCCGTCGGCTCGCGACCCGACTCCGCCCAGGCGACGACTGGATCGACGACGATCCCGGAATAGACGGAGAAATCGACTTCCCCATCGATGTAGATCAAGCTCGCCTGCCCTGCCCGGCCCGGCGCCAACTGTTGGTAGTCGTCGAGAAAGCCGAGCGTCTGAATCCCGGGCCCGTCGGAGGCACATCCGTTCGCCAGGACCAGGAGAGAGACGCTGCACAAGCTGAGCAGAATGAAAAATGTACGGGTCATTTCCATTATCCTGTTAGTTGACGCACGTCCAGATATAGTCTTTGAAGCGCGCCCGAATTGCATTCATCCCGCCCCTGCTCGAATCCGAACAGAGATCGCTAAATTCCCAGAACATGGACTCGGAGTTATCCACGAGACAGCGGCCAATGGCGTTGCGATTGACTCGGTAGCGTCGGCCCCCTTGACCCGAGATCGCATCGTCGATCATGCGATCGATCCGATTCCATTGCTGGGTCTCCGACATCCGATTCCAGTCTCGACACGAGGTCGCGTACGCGGGCCCCGATGCGACCGTCCCCAGGATCGTCGCGACCAGCAGAATCGAGCGAGACATCGTTATTCGGCGTTTCATGCTAGCTATGCCCCTTCTCCCCGAATGGGGAACCTTCGATTGGAGCATAGGGCAATCGAATCGCAGGGTCGCCGACGATCATCGGCATAGACGCAACCTCCGTGGAGAACCGATCACCTTGGAGTCACGCGGCGGCCGGGATTCAGTCTGGATCTCTCCCGCCTGGGCTGTACTCTCTGCCAAAAGAACGACCGGAGACCAGCCGGGTCCGCAAGGGATGCCGAGAGGGGATGATTGATGATCCTGGCGATCAAACAAATGCGTGGTCGACACATCTCTGGGTACAGCGCCCCATTCATGGCCGGGTTCATGGCTGCGTCGGCTCTCGTCGTGATCGGCTGTTCTTCTGAAGACCCACCCGCGAGCGATTCGGGCGACAAGCCCGAGATCGAAAGCGAGATGATCGGCGCCTCGAGCGGGCCTTCCGGCGATCGGATCGACGATCCCGTCCGGCGGGAACGAATCGAACTCATGACGCGTGATGCCACCGAGAGCGTCGTGCGTGCGGCGAATTTCCTCGCCGGGCAATCGAGCTTCCGGGTTGTCGCAGAGATGTCATTCGACGTGCTGCAGAGCGATGGACGCCTGCTCGAGTTTGGCGCCCACCGCGACTTCACAATCCGCCGACCCGACCACATCCGCATCGGCTCGACCCGGCGCGATGGCGAGAGTCGGACGCTGTATTTCGACGGATCCACGATTTCGATCGACTTGCCCCAGCACCTGGCCTTCGTTCGCATGGAGCGGCCCGGCACGCTCTACGATGCGCTCGAGTATCTGACCGAGGAGATCGGTGTACCCGTTCCGCTCGCGAATCTCTTCTCCGAGAATTTCGCCGCGCCGCTCGAGGGTCAGATCGCCGCGGGCTACTACGTTGGGCGGGCCGAAATCGGCGGCCGTCCCTGCGAACATCTCGCCTTTCGCCTGCCCGAAGTCGACCTGCAGTTGTGGATCGAAGAGGGAGACCGCCCGTTGGTCGCCCGAATCGTGATCAGCCACAAGCACGAAGAGGGGAATCCCGTGTTCCGTGCGACGCTCGAGGATTGGGAACTCGGCCTCGAAACACCGGACAGGCTCTTTCACTTCAAGCCCGCAGAGGGCAGCGAGCGATTGGCCGTGGGATCGATGTTCGAGGAGCAATCGCCCGGCGCGGAGGGAGGCGAATGACCGGGAGGGTTCTTCAAGCGTTTCGAGTGGCTGTAATCGTTGGGCTTTCTTTCTGCCTCGTGGCCCTGGCAATGGACGCATCGGCTCAGCGACGAGGCGGCGGTGTACGCCCACGAGCGAATGTTTCTCGCCACGGGCCCGCCCGGAGCGGCTCTTTCCATTCCTCTCCGAGACGGTATGAGCCAAGCCACTATCAACGGCCGGACCAGCGACCGGACGCGAGACCCGAGCGAATGGAGGCACGCCGTGGACCCGAATTGGAACGACGTCGGGACGCGGAGATGCGCGACCGTCGTCAGGATTACAACCGAAACAACACCCGAGACTACGACCGAGACGACCGCCGAGATGACCGCTATGAAGAGCGTCGGAACCCGGCTCCAGCCCGGGCGGTCGAGCGCCGAGACAACCGACGAGACTATTACGACGATCGTCGAGACGACCGTCGCGCCTTCGCACGAGGCGTTCGGTATTCCTCGTCGTGGTGGACGAGCAATTCGTGTTCGCAGACAGCCATCGTCGTGGTCGATGGTTATACGTATTACCAGTGTAATGGCGCTTGGTTCGGCCGTACCTATTACGGTGGCGAAGTGACCTATACCGTCATCGACGCTCCCGCGGGTTACTGAACGGGATCAACGCTCGAGACCCGAACGGGCGACTAATTGCCGGCTGCGTCGCGCGCGCGATTCGCTTCGATGCGCCTTCGAAGTTCCGCCAGGTCACTCGCATTCGGCGGAGCCGATCCGATGAGTTCTGCCAGGATCTCCGAACGGTCACGCAGCGAACCGAGGGCGAGTCGCCGATCCGCGAGCAGCGGCCAGAGCACACGCTTGAGACGCTTGGGGAGGACGTTGTCCAGGTATTCGAGGCCGGTACCGCGCTGGCTGTCGTCATGCTTGGCCAGTGCGCGAATCGCGAGCTGGAGCGGCTCGCGGTCGAGCACCATGAGCAGCAGCGTGAAGACGTACGCGAGGTCCTGGAGGACCCGCTTTCCCTGGGCCGACTCGAGCGGCCCCGTTTGAGTCAGTCTCCCGTCGACGGCGGTCTGAAAATTCCAACGGCGCAGCGCATCCTGCGCCTCGCGCTGCGCCGCGGCGAAAATCTGCTCGACCGGCAGGCGCAGCTTGGGGCTCTGTCGATGGATCTCGAGAAGACCGGTCGCCGCTCGAAAGCGCAACTCGAACTCTTCGACTTCGAGCAGCTGCACGAGGCCGTCCGCCGAGCGCTGAGTGGCGAGACCGCCGAGAATGTCGCAGAGACCCCGCCGTACGGAGACCTCCGTGCGCGACTGCAGAGCGGCATCCAGGAGCAGGCCCACATGAACCGGCGCGGCGCGGCGAAGAGCAGTGCTGACAACCGCCGCAACACTCGAATCGCCGAGCAAGGAGAGGGCGTGCGGAACCAGCTCCCGGGGAAGCGGGGTGTTCGCAGCGAGCGCCGAGCGGACGCGCTCGGGATCGCTGGAGCGAAGGTCGAGAATCGCGGCGACGAGTTCGTCCACCTCCGTGACATCCACGGGACTGGGCGCAGCGCCTGCGAAGGGGCTACGGGGACTCGTTTCACGCTCGCGCTGGGAATGTTCCCGAACCCACTCGAGCAGGGCGTCTCGCCCGAGCCTCTGCTCGTTCGACTGAAGACCGACGCTCTCCAGCAACGAGTCGCGCTTCATCTCGACGATCGTCTGGTTCATCGCCTGCTGGGTGGTCGCGTCCATCGCCTCGAGACGCGTCGCGTCGAGTTCTCCACTTCGCAGGCTCTCCTCGAGCGCGCTGAGATAGCCGCGGTGAAGCCGGCGCGTCACGACCAGCGCGGCGATCCCGGCGAGTACGCCGATCACAACCATGATCGAATTCGCGGCTTCGGGAAAAATGCCGAGTACGAAGAACGCGAATCCACCCCCGACGGCCGCACCGAGTTTTCCGCTGCCGACATCCACCAGGGTCTTGGTGGGGCGCTTCTTCTCGGGTAGCAGCGGCGTATAGAGCAGCTCATAGCCCGAACGGTGGAGCGAATTCTCGACCATGGAGATCCCACCGCGCATCACGACGCCGGTCCCGATGCCCGGGAAGAACAAGGCGAGCAGGCCGAGGCCCACGACCGCGCCCGGGAGCGTACCGACCGTGAAGGCGAGACCCAACACCATCAGCGAACGACGCGTGAAGAGATTCTGTGTGAGCAGGGTCCCGACGCCGACAAGCAGATAGAAGAGAGCGAAGAAGGACACGAGTTCCTGGCTGCTGCTGAAATGGTCCGCGGCCAGGGCCTTGAAGACGTAGTCGAAAGCCGCTTCTGCGAAGGACAGGAGCGCGACGAGCGCGGCGAGATCTCGCAGATAGGGGGTTTCCTGCATGATCTCGAGGACGGAGACGCTCGGCCCCTCGACTTCTTCGCGGATCGTCGCCGGACTGCCGATACGACGAACGAGTACCATGCACACGGCGGAAAGCCCCGCCAACGCGAAGATCATCGTCGGAATTTCCAGGACGGAGGCACCGCCCCAGACTGCCAGCCCACCGAGCACACCGCCGAAACTGGCCCCACTCCCGATGCGCGCGATCAACTGTTTGGCCGTAAAGGGGTCGAATCGCTCGTTCACGACGGACCAGAAGCCCGAGACCACGACCGCCCCGAGACTCGTCGTGTGAAGGTAGAGGACGACGGCTGCGACCCGGGGCGAGGGCCCGGCGAGGGCCCACTCGGCGACGAAGAGCAGGGAATTGACCAGGAAAAAGATCGGGAGACTGCGGGCAGGCGCGACGCCCCGCAGCAGACGCGCGCTCCCCAGCACGATCGCGACCGAGAGCAGCGAAGCACCGGTCATCACCGAAGGCAGCGCGGCCGCATCGAAGTGGGTGAGGAAGAAGCCGTCGCGCAGGGCTCGGCTGGCGACCTGCTGACCGATCATGATCGTGGACACGATCACCGCGGCGAAGCTCGCCTGGCGAACCGGGTCCGAGGGGCCTGCGGTTTGGGTCGGGCCTGCGCTCACGGGCCGAAGGCCTCAGCCACGGGTCGCGCCGACGTCGATCTCGATCGCCGAGGGCGCCCCCGTCTCGCCGAGGGGTCCGTCAGCGACTTCGGCCTTCGCCGCTTCAGCGTATTCATCCCACCAGAGCTGCGCGTCCTCGCGTGACCAGCTACCGCAATCGCAAGCGCCTAACATTTCGGCCAATACGTGCGCCCCGTCGGGTCGATCGGCCGGGTCCTTGGAGAGGCAGGCCATGATGACGTATTCGAGATCCTCGGGCAGCTTGCGGCCGAGGCGAACGGAGGGAAACTCGGGTTCATCGCTCAGGTGATGGGCGAGCACCTCCGCCATGTCGCCTTCCGGAAAGATAGTCATCCCGGTGAGCAGGAAATAGCCGACGGCGCCCAGCGCGTAGAGATCGGCCTGGGGCGTCGCGGCTTTCGAGGACAGGATCGCCTCCGGTGCGAGATACATCGGGGTGCCGGCGATGGTATCCAAGGCCTCCTCCGCAGCGTCCGCTTCCCCCGCGATGTCCATCACCAACCCGAAGTCGAGGATTTTGAGGGTGTCGGGCACACCGCCCCGGCACGTCAGCATGAGGTTGCTCGGTTTGATATCGCGGTGGAGCAGGCCGTTCGCGTGGGCTTCTTCGAGTGAACCGCAGGCCTGCACGAGGATGTGCACGACCCGTGCCGGCTCGACGGGGCCGGTCAGCGCGACGAATGCCTTCAAGGTAAAGCCGTCGAGGTACTCCATCGCATAGTAGAAGAGGCCCGCAGGCGTCTGGCCGTAGTCGAAGATCTCGATCGTGTTGGGGTGGGAGAGCTGGCAGGTGAGCTGTACCTCGCGCTGGAAACGTCTTTTTGCCCGCGGACTCTGCGCGTTCTCCGCACGCAGCAGCTTGATCGCGGTCGGGCGACGCAGCATCGCGTGGTGGGCGAGGTAGACCTCGCCCATGCCACCCTTGCCGATCGGTTCGCTGAGAACGTACTGGCCCAGGATCTTCGCCTTCTCCATCACGTTCTCGACCTGACGACGCAGTCGATAGGACACGAAGAGCGAACCGGCGGACAACAGACCCATCAGCAGCGCCATGGCAATCACCACATAGCTCCAGCGTGTCAATCTGTTTGCACCCTCCGCGGTCGAGCGCGCCTGCGCCGCAGCAAGGGCATCGGCGAGGGCACGGGACCGCTCGACCAACGGATTCGCCTGCGTAACGAAGAGAAGTCGTGCGACGTTCGACCGGGCCGAGCGGCGCAGGGCCACGACCTCCGGCAGCTGGAGCGCGTAGGCTCTGAACTCGGACCCTGTGACCTCGAGCGAGCGCTGCAGGTCACCCGAAATCTCGGCCGGAATCTCCGTGCCGATACGCAGAGCCAGTTCCTGGGCGAGTTGCAAGCGCTCTTTCACTTCGTGCTCGCGTGCCGCGTTGTAGTCTGCAAGGAGCTGGCCCAGCGCGAAATCAGCCTGTGTAAAGGCCGATCGGAAGCGAGTGAGAAGTGCCAGAAAGCCGAGCGAAGGCGTGTGTTCCCGGCCCACGAGATACTGCTCGATCGCCCCGCGCACCCCGGCGAGGATGTTGCGCCGCAACGGCTCGAGCTGCTGCGAGTAGGCAACTTCGGCGGGCTGGTTGCCGGGCGTTCGTGCGATGTCCTCGATCACCCACTGGATGCGCTTCAACTCGCGCAGGGTGGCTCCCAGTTCCGCGATCTCCTGTTTCGCCAACGGATCCGTCGAGGATCCGGACAGCGCCTCGAGCTGTTCGAGGCTCGGCTCGATCCTTTTGGTCCAGATCCCGGCGCGCTCGGCCGCGGCATCCGAATCGCCGTAGGCCACCCAACCGTGCAAAGCGGCGAGCGATGCATCGATCGAGCCGGCGAGCTCCGCCGCGGCGCGCGCCATGGGGGCACCGACCTCGCTCTGGTAGCCGAGTTCGATCCGGAACCAGATTGTGAAGATCAGGGTGAGCAGGGCGGTCGAGAGGCCGATTGCGGCGACCCGTCCATTCGATGACAGCAGACCCTCGGTGAGCCGACTCCCGGCGCTCGCCCCCAGGCGCTTCAGCGAGGAGGCGCCGCGCGAGAGGGTGCTGCTCGATCCCGAGTCTCGATCCGGGTCGTCCGCCGCCACCGATCAGCCGCCCTGTTGGGAGGCGAGGCGCCCAGTCTCGCCGGCGACCGCGAGGTCGTCGAGAATCTGTTCGAGCAGACCGGCCCGCTGGTAGGTATGCGCCGGAAACCGCCGACCGGGGTAGTAGGCGCGATTTTTCGAACTCGCGTTCGGGAAGGCGCGGTGGATTGCGTCCATGTGTTCGAGGATCAGCGCGGCGAGATCTTCCACATCGTTGGGCGTCACGGTGTTGATTCCCTCCGGATCGACCTCGAAGCGAAGCGTCTCCATTCCGGCCGAGGACGTGGCCAACTCCCGGACCTGAGCATAACATCGAAGCATCCTGTGATAGACGTCAGAGGGAGATTTACCGGGCTCGAAGGGCGGCTCGTCGGGTAGCGGCGGTCCGTTCGGGATGATCGCGTGGAGGCTGGCCGCCGTATACACCGCGGCGGTCACGAGCTGAAAGACATCACTCGGCGAGGTCCGTCGTTCCAATAGTTGATCGATTTCACTGCCCGCAGCGACGATTGCATTGAAGACCTCGCTCGGGGTCGTGCTCTCGGGTCGCATCTGTTCAGCGACCGCTGTCTCGATGCGAAGATCCTGCTTAACTAGCAAGATCGAGGCCAATGCAGCGTCGACCACGGAGAACACATCGGCGGGCCGGGCGATCTGTTCGAGCCGGACCGATTCGCTTCGCACCACACGCACCTGCTCGAAAGCCAGCCGGTTGGCGGCCAGCTGGAGAGTGCGCGCTTGCGAGTACACCTCGGGCGGCTGCGCTCCCTCTACCCGGAGCAGGGCCGCAGGCGCGACCGGCTTGCCCATGAAGACGCGAAGCAGCTCGACATTGGCTCGAATGAGCTCGACGCGCGCCAGCGTATCCGCCGGGAGAATGCTCGTCGGGTCGGAGAGTCGACGTCCGCTCGCCGGCGGGGGGGTCGACGCGCCGTCGGCCGCCACCGGCTCGACGCCCATGGCGAACACGACCAGGGCCAGGGCACCCGCCAAACCGGTTCGATGAGTTCTCTTCATCTGCCAAGAGTAGTGGAAGTTGGAGTGGAAATGCCCGACGGCGCCTCTACCCTCCTCGGCCCGTTTCACGGGCGAAGCCTCGATCGCGATCGAAGGTCGGACCCATGCGCCAACCGACGCGAAAGGCCCCTACATCGGGCAAAGCGACGGACGGACCCGGATGATAGGATCTCCCGCCTACCGGCCACCCCATTGTCCCATTTGTGAAGAGGAGTCGAGGATGTCGTGTCAAAGCGCCGCCATCACCGGTCGTCGAAGAATCATCGAAAAGCTGTCGGCACCCGTCCTTGGCCTTTGCCTGAGTCTTTTCCTGGGCCTCACCGGATGTAGCCAGGAGGAGCCTCCGCTCGAGTTACCACCCCGCACCATCCAATGGGAGCGCGTCTCCGACACGCCAGGCAACGCAGTGCGAGTGATCTCGGGTATCGTCACGGCGGTTTCTGACACGACGCTGGCCTTCGAAGTGCAGGGCGTCGTGGCCACCGTCGATGTCAACTTCGGCGACAGCGTCACCAAGGGCCAGGTACTCGCGACCCTCGATCAAGAGCCCCTCGAGCTCACGGTGCGCGATGCGGAAGCCCAACTCTCCTCGGCCCGCGCGCGCTTCAAGGACGCCGCCGTCACCTTCGAGCGCGCGACGCAGCTCTTCGAACAACATGTCGCCAGCGCAGCGGAACGCGACCGCGCCCAGGCCCAACACGATTCGACACGGAGCGCCGTAGAGGCCACCCAGGCCCGGCTCGCTCTGGCCCAGCGCGATCTCCGCCGGTCCACTCTGCGTTCCCCTTTCGACGGCTCCATCTCGATTCGCAACATCGATCCCGCCCAGAAGGTCGCCGCGGGCCAGACCGCCTTCGAGATGGACAGCGGCGAAAGCGGTCTGCGGATCGAGGTCCAGGTGCCGGAAACGTTGATCGGGCGGGTCCGGCAGGGGCAGGAGGTCGACGCCAGCTTCCCATCCGCCTCGAACGAACTCTTCCCGGCCGTGATCTCCGAAGTGGGAACGCGCGCCGGCGACGGCAATGCATTCACCGTGAGGGCCGATCTCGTCGAACGGGTAGAGCAGGCTCGCCCGGGGATGACCGCTGAGTTGCACTTCACGTACAAGAAGTCGATGAGCGACGTGCTCGATTTCGAGGGCTTCGTGATCCCGTTCGCTTCCATCCGCCAGGAGATGGACGGCCGTATGTCGGTGTTCGTCTTCGATCCCGAGACTTCGACCGTGAAGAACACAACCATCATTACGGGCGGGGTCCTCGACAACGAAGTGGCCGTGACGAGCGGGCTCAACGACAACGATATCATCGCGACCGCCGGCATCTCCTTCTTGCGCGACGGTCAGACCGTCCGTCTGCTCGAGTAGGGGCGTTCATCGATGAACCTGACCGGATCCGCGCTTCGCAACCAGCCGCTGCTCTTCATGACGGTCCTGGCCTTCGTATTATTCGGCCTGGCGGCGCTGCAGAATTTCCCGACTCAGGAAGACCCGCCGATCATGGTGCGGGAGACGGTGATCACGACCTTTTATCCGGGCATGGATGCGGTGAGCGTCGAGCGCATCATATCCCGCGAGATCGAGAAAGCGCTGGCCCGGATCACCGAGCGCAAGCACATCACGTCCTACTCGTGGCCCGGGCACTCCGAGGTCCACATCGAGGTTCAGGACCAGTACTACGCGAACCTCGACGAGATCTGGACGGACGTTCGCGACAAGATCGACGACGTTCGTTCGAGCCTTCCCAACGAGGTCATCGGCCCCTTCGTCAACGACGATTTCGGCGATGTCACCGTCATAAGCGTCGCTCTGCTCTCCGACGGCTTCAGCCTGGCCCAGATGTACGAAAGAGCGAAGAGCATCCAGGACGAGCTCTACATGATCCCGGGTGTGGGACGCGTGACGCTCTACGGCGTCCAGGACGAGGTGGTCTGGATCGAATTCAACTCGGCTCGGCTCGCCCAGCTCGGATTCTCGCCGAGCGCGATCCGCGAGGCGCTCGAAGCCCAGAACGTGCTTCTTCCGCGCGGAAGTATCGACACCGGTGCACGGGATCTCCTCGTCGTCCCGACCGGTGACTTCCAGAACGTCGAGGACATCCGGAACGTTCCCATCACGATCCCCGGAACACAACAGGTGGTCTTCCTGAAGGATCTCGCCAGCATCACCCGCGGCTACGTCGATCCGCCGGAGGCGCCCTTCTACTACGACGGTCAGCAGGCCTTGCTACTCGGCATCACCATGGTCGACGGACAAAACATCCTGGATGTCGGTCCGCGCGTGCAGGCGCGCATGAAGGAGATCGAGGCAGGTCTTCCCATCGGCTACTCGCTAAAGATCGGAAACTATCAGCCCACGCACGTCCAGCGCTCCGTCAATGGGGTTCGGAGCAATCTCTTCCAAACGATTGCGATCGTGCTGGTCGTGGTCATCGCATTCCTCGGCTTCCGGACCGGTCTGATCGTGGGTCTACACGTGCCCTTGACAATGATGGTGACGCTGGTCCTGATGTATCTGAGCGGTATCCCGATGCACCGCATCTCGCTGGCGACGCTCATCATCTCGCTAGGCCTGCTCGTTGACAACGGAATCGTGATCGCAGAAGAAATCGGAAACAGGCTGCGCGCCGGTCAAGACCGTATGCAAGCCACAATCGATACGGGACGCGTACTGGCCGTCCCGCTACTGACCTCGTCGATCACGACCATCCTCTTCTTCGTCCCGCTCGCACTCGCTCCACACTCGTCCGGCGAGTATCTGCTCTCGATGTCGATCGTCATCTCCATGGCGCTGCTCACGTCCTGGGTCCTCGCCATGACGGTGACCACAACGCTCTGTTATCACTACCTTAAGCCTTCCACTCTGACAGACGAGGAGCTGGCTGCACAGCTCGAAACCCCCCTCTATCGCACCTACCGTGGGCTGCTCGAGGCGATTCTGCGACGCCGGACTGCCTTTCTGATTTCGATGCTCGGCATCCTGATCGGTGGTTTCTGGCTCTTCTCCCTCGTGCCGGTGCAGTTCATGCCCAATTCCGACCGCCCGCAGATCCTGGTCGACGTGAAGCTACCCGCCGGTTACGGGATCCGGGAGACCAACCGACAGATCACGGACCTGCTCGGCTGGCTCGAGGACGAGGAAGAGAACCCCGAGATCCAGCAGACCCTCGGCTACGTTGGGAGCGGGGGCGTTCGCTTCTTCATCACCATCTCGCCCGAGCCTTCACAGCCTAATATGGGCTTCATCCTCATCACCGTGAACGAGCTCGCCGAAGTCAAGCCGGTCATGAACCGGTTGAGGCTTCATACCCGCAATAACCACCCCGAAATGAACGTGCTGATCAAACAGATGTTCCTCGGCTCCGTCGAGACCGGGCTCACCGAGACTCGAATCTACGGACCGGATCGGGTCAAACTGGTCGAGGCGGGTTCCGCAGTGGCGCGGGCCGCGCTCACGCTGCCCGGCACCATCAACGTCTACAGCGACTGGGAAAACGTCGTGACCGAAGCACGGGTGATCGTCGATCAGAATCGCGCCCGGCGCGCCGGCGTCACCAGCCGTGACATCGCCTCGTCGCTGCAGTCCCTGCTCGATGGGACCCTGCTCACCGTACTCCGCGAAGGCGATGACGAAATTTCAATCAAGGCGCGAGCCGAGGCACGCGAGCGTTATAGCGTCGACAGACTCTTCACCGCGACGGTCTTCTCGCCAACCTCTGGAGCGGTCGTACCCCTCATCCAGGTCGCCGACATCCGGCCGGAGCCTGATTTTAGCGTCGTACGACGTCGCAATCACTCACTCGCCGTGGTGATCGAGGCAAAGAACCTGAACTACACCGCGTTGGAGCTGGAGGCCGAGATGGCCCCGCTGGTAGACCACATCGTCGACGAACTCGGTCCCGAATATCGCTGGGAGTGGGGAGGAGAGTCCGAGTCCTCAAGGGATGCGCAGGCAGCACTCGCCGTTTTTCTGCCTCTTGCCATTTTCGGCGTTCTGCTCTGCCTGGTGGCACAATTTGGCGATTTCCGAAGCCCCGCGGTCATCGTGCTCACGATCCCGCTGGCGATCGGTGGTGTTTCCGTCGGCCTCCTCGTGATGGACGGTTTCTTCAGCTTCACCGCGATTCTGGGCATCCTCAGCTTATCCGGAATCGTGATCAATAATGCCATCGTCATGCTCAACCAGATCAAGATCGATACGGAAATCGGCGGAACCCCCTACGACGCGATTATGTCGGCCTGCCTGGGTCGACTTCGGCCGATCCTCCTGACGACGCTCACGACGATCCTGGGCATGCTGCCCATCATCATCTCCCACGACCCGCTCTTCTACGATCTCGCAGTGGGGCTCGCGTTCGGACTGGCATTCGGCACCTTGCTCACGCTCGGCGTCGCACCGGTCCTCTACGCGGTCTTCTACCGGGTGCCCTCCCCCGCCGAATAGTCGGCTGAGTTCCCGCTACATCAAGACTCCGTCTCCTACATCAAGACTCCGTCTACGGGTTCGAGGGGCTCGAGGAGATCGTTCTCGCCGAGCTGTTGGCGGAGGTCGATCTCGATGGTCCGGCACAGGGACGTCATCGGCGTGTCGTTGGCGCGGTTCTCGAAGGGTTTCTTGAGATCGGCGCCGAGCCGTTCGGTCAACAGAAAGGCGAGCATCATGAAGGGCGTCACGAACATGTCGATCAGATCGATCTCGTTGCCCGACTCGAGTACGACGGCGGGAATGGCCGCGGCCAGACCCCAGGCTGTAATCCTCGAGAAATAGGAGATGCGATCCGGGAAGGCGGTGGCCTTGATCTTTTCGCAGCCGCCCTGGTGATTGGTCAGCCTCGACATCGTTTCCTCGAGTACCCACCGACCGATCGGATCGATGGCTCCTGCGGCCTGAAGCTCGGCCAGGTCCCGTCCCTGCAGCTGCATCAACTGCGTGGCGTGGTTCTTCGCGCCTTCGATCTTGGTGCGTTCGTCATTCGCGAGAAATGGGGCGATGCTCTCCCTGTCGTCCTCCCCGCGGAGCGCATGCCGAAGTCCATTGATCCACGCGAGCTGACGGTAGACCAATCGGGCATGAGCGGACTCGTCGGAGACGAGGTTGGTAATCTGGCGTGCGAAGCTCCGACTGTCGTTGACGATGTATCCCCAGTGGCCCCGGGCCTCCCACCAGCGCGAGTACGCTTCACCGACGCGAAAGACCAGAAAGATCGACAGCGCCGTGACGACCAGTCCGATCGACGTCGGCGACAAAGCTCGCCGGTCGAAGTTGACGTAGTCATTGGCAATCTCTACCGCGATCAACACCACGACGACCGCCACCAGATATTTCCAGTAGCCCCGGACGAAACGGACGAAGTTGGTGCTGTCTGCGACAATCATGATCTTTTCAACCGAAGTCGATGTTCTCGCGCACGCCACGGCGGGAAAGAGCCGCCCGCCCCACTCTCTGAATACCTAACACGAAGGCCGCCGTGCGAAGATCGACCCCCCGCTCTCGGGCGATGTCGCGAACGCTGCCATAAGCACGCCGCATGCTCTTTTCGAGTTCGGCGATGACGCGATCGAGCTCCCATCGGAATTGCTGGATATTCTGTGCCCACTCGAAATAGCTCACCGTGACACCCCCCGCGTTGGCGAGAATATCCGGCACGATCAATACGTCCTTGGCATGAAGAATGGCATCCGCCTCTGGTGTCGTGGGGGCATTTGCAGCCTCCACGATGATCTGTGCCTGGACCTGATCGGCATTTTTTTCATCGATCGCGTCCTCGAGTGCTGCTGGAATGAGCACGTCCGCGGGCCACGCGATGATCTCGGAGCTCTCGAATGCATCTCCGCCGGCAAAACCAGCGACGGTTTTATACTCGGCCGCCCAGGCCACGAGCGCCGGGATGTCCAGGCCCTTCTCGTTCGACACACCTCCCTTGTGGTCTGCCACCGCCACGATGATTGCGCCTTGCGCGGCGATCAGGCGTGCGGCGTTGCTCCCCACATTGCCGAAGCCCTGAATCGCCACGGTGGTGCCGGAAAGCGTCTGACCGCGATCAGCCAGCGCCTCTTCGAGGGCGTACATGACGCCCCGCCCGGTGGCCTCCTCACGCCCGTCGGAGCCAAAGAGGTGGAGGGGTTTCCCGGTGACGACCGCCGGCGAGAACCCACAGTGGCGGGAGTACTCGTCCATGATCCAGGCCATCACGTCGGCATTCGTGTTGACGTCGGGCGCAGGGATATCGATGGTGGGCCCGATCACCTCTTTCAGCTGCTCGACGAATCGTCGCGTCACCCGCTCGAGCTCGAACCGGCTCATCTTGCTCGGGTCGCAGTTGATACCTCCCTTGGCCCCGCCGAAGGGCACGTCGACGATCGCGGTCTTCCAGGTCATCAGATTCGCCAACGCCGAGGCGTGATCCTCGTCCATCGTCGGGTGGAAACGCAAGCCCCCTTTACAGGGCCCCCGCGCGTTGTTGTGCTGGACCCGGTAGCCGATGAAATGCATCAGCTCTCCGTTGTCGGCCTCCTCGACGATTTCCACCTTGATGGTCCGATTCGGAGTCAGAAGTACGTCTCGAACCTTGGGTGCCAGACCCAGCACGTCGGCGGCCTGGTGAAAATAGTGGTGACTGGTTTCCAGCATTTCGTCTCTCCGGGGGGTGGGGGTCGGCCGGCTCGCGATTGCGCCCCTACGCTGCTCGGTCGAGGATTCATTTCGGGGATCCGGATATTAATACGTTGACTACGAACCGCACATGAATCCGCTATCGTTCTAGCGGCCCCCTCTGGTCGCACGTCTCTGCCGGAGACGTCATTGAAGATACAGAAGGCCACGATCGTGACCCTTTCCACGTCGGCTTCGACTTCCTGTTCTCAATTCACGAGACTTGCCTCGAGCGCCGCGACACTTTCTGTTCTGGTCCTTTTCGCCCTCGCGTGCGCCTCCCCGCCGCCCCACATCCGTTTCGACTCCGTTCCGCCGCCCCCCTCATCCAAGGACGGACCGTATCCGAACCGAAGCCATCCCCCTCTCGTCAGTCTCGAGGACTTCCAGCGCTTCGATCGACTGACGCTCAAAGCCATTTCGGACGAGGGGGCGGGGGCCGGTGTCACCGGAGCCCGAAAGGTCGTAGTCGATGTTGACCACCAGGATGAGCACATCACGCTCAAGGTGAAGAATTTTCCACTCCTCCTCGACGGGCCCAACAACTCCCCCCGCAGAGAACTTGCAGCCTTTGCAATCCAGAAATTTTTCCTCGACCCCGTCGATTTTGTCGTGCCCACGTTCGGCGTTCGATGCACCCCACTCGAAGAATGGCGGACGAGGAACACGGGGTCACCCGCTCACATTGCCGGAACGGAGTGTGCACTCGTCAGCTACGCGTTCTGGCTCAAGGACGTGACGCTTCCCGATCCTCTCTACGACGAGCAACGTTTCCTTGCCGATGCTCGGTATGCCTACAACCTCGCGAATTTCAATCTCCTGACCTATCTCGTGGATCACCACGACCAGCGACTCGGAAATGCTCTCGTTTCGAAGAACGACACGGACCGACGCGTCTTCGCGATCGACAACGGAACGACCTTTGGCCCATTCTTCTTCAACTGGTTCTACCCCCCGAGCTTCTCATGGCGGGAGATCAGGGTTCCGGCGATTCCCCGAAACGCCGTCAACCGGCTGAGGAAGCTTTCGGAGGAGGACCTCGAAGCGCTCGGGGTCATCATGCAGCTCGAGGCCGATCAAGACGGAATCCTTCGGATCGAAGAACCCGGCGATCCCATCGACGAGGATGAGGGTGTCAACGTCCGGGGAACCACTCTTCAGCTCGGATTGACCGAAGACGAGATCGAGGACGTCTGGGAGCGGATCGAGGATCTCCTCGAGGACATCGACGACGGCAAGATCGGCATCTTCTAATCGTGTACTCCCGCGAACAAGGCCGCGAAGGACCGAATCCAAAATGAGCCACGGCGAGCCCACATCGTCCACCCCCGAACGTGGAGATGGCGGGCGGCGGTCTCCGCTCGAGCGATTCCTTGCGCTATTCGCCGAGGTGCGTCCGGGCGAAGCCGCCAACATCGTCCTGATGTTCGCCAATATCTTCCTGATCCTGACGGCGTATTACGTGCTCAAGGTGGTTCGAGAAGGGCTGATGATCGGGGGTGTCGAGCTCTTCGGACTTGGCGGGGATCAGATCAAGGTCTATCTGCCGGCCGTCATGACCCTTCTGCTCCTGGTCGTCGTACCCGCTTATGGGGCGCTCGCGAGCGCGGTCAGCCGCGTCAGACTGCTCAATTCGACGACCCTCTTCGTAATCGTCACGCTGATCCTCTTCTATTTATGGGGTAATTTTAGCGGGGTCGGAACCGCGATCGGTCTCTCCTTCTACATCTACCTCGGCATCATCAACGTCTTCTTGATCGCGCAGTTCTGGTCCTTCGCCAACGACATCTACACGGAAAGCCAGGGCAAACGTCTATTTGCAATCATCGCGATCGGCCAATCCCTCGGTGCCGTTCTGGGCCCGAAGATCGCGGCCTCGTTCGCAACGAATATCTTCCTCCTGCTCTTGATCAGCGCGGGCATCTTTTTCGCCTGCATGCTGCTCTACAACGTCATCAATCGGCGGGAATCGATTACTCGGAGTGACGCGGCCCCCGGCGAGGCCCCGCAAGCGGAGGCTCCCCTCGCAAAGGGAGGCGGATTCGGCCTCGTCTTCAAGAGCCGTTACCTCCTCTTCATCGCATTGATGATTCTCATCACCAACGTGGTGAATACGACGGGTGAATATATCCTCGCGAACGCCGCAAAGACCTACTCCGAGGAGGTCGTACCCCAACTCGACGCCGAGCAGCGAGAACGAGCGGATGCGGCGGCTCTGGCGACGCTGGCTGCCGAGACGAACCCGGAAGCCGCGAAGGCGGCGGCTCGAGAAAGGGCCCTGCGCGGCGCGCGCTCGGAGGTGATCGGGGCCTTCTACGGGAATTTCTTCTTCTGGGTCAATCTCGTCGGCGTGCTGATCCAGATGTTCCTGGTGTCCCGTATTTTCAAGTATTTTGGTGTTCGGGCTGCGCTCTTCGTGTTGCCGGTCATCGCCTTCGGCAGCTACGCCGCGTTCGCCGCAATCGGGGGGCTCGCCGTCTTGCGCTATGCCAAGACCGCCGAGAACGCGACGGACTACTCGCTCCAGAACACCGTCAAGCAGGCGCTCTTCCTGCCCACGGATCGCGCGACGAAATACAAGGCCAAAGCCGCAATCGATACCTTCTTCGTCCGCTTCGGCGACAGTGCCGCCGCCGCGATCGTGGCGACGGGCCTTCACGTGCTGCATTTCGGACCCCGCGCCTTCGCTCTGGTGAATTTGGGGCTCATCCTGGCGTGGATCCTTCTCAACCTGGGAATCGCCAAGGAGCACAAGAAAATGGTGCCCATCGACCGGGGGGTGGACGTCTAGCGATGCATCGTATCGGGCGTATCCTGATCGCCGCGGCGGTTGCGATTTCACTCTCAGGCTGCGCCATGACTCACGGGTCACGGGTCGCCGCCGAATCGCATATCGAATGGGTCGATGTCGCCATCATCACGGTGCTTCCACAGGAATATCACGCCGTCGTCCAAAAGCTCGAGAATGTTCAGCTGGTGATGGAGCCGGATGGGCGATCGAACGTGTATGCCTGGACCACGGGCGAAATTCGATCCTCCGATCGAAAGACGCCCCGTCGAATCGTCGTCGCGATGTCCGGAGAATCGGGCGAAGTCGCCGGCGCCCTCGCGACGAAGGCGACGATCGATCGCTGGAATCCGCGGGACGTCTTGTTGGTCGGGATCGCCGGGGGGATTCACGAATCCGTGGCGCTCGGGGATGTCGTCATTTCGTCCCAGATCTGGGGCTATGAACACGGGCATCTGGGAAAACGCTACGACTCCGGAGGAGAGCTCTTTTTTCAACCCGATCCGACCTTGCTCAGGGCCGCCCGAGAACTCGGCTCCGACTGGAGGCGACATATCGACGCCTCCGCGCCCGACCGGGACACCCTTCCAAAGGTCATCGAGGGTGAGACCGCCTCCGGAAACAAAGTGATCGAGAATGCGCGTTCGGCATATTTCGCCGAGAGCGTCCGCCTGGACACCACCATCGTGTCCGTCGACATGGAAGGAGCGGGGGCCGCCGCCGCGATTGGAAGGGATCACGACGCGGGGGGCACGACCGGATTCTTGATGATTCGCGGGATTTCGGATCTGGTCACGCGCAGCAGCCAAGAGGAGAGCACGCTCGAGCAACCGGGCCGCAACCCACAGCGGGGCGTGTGGAAGAGGTACGCCGCGGACGTCGCAGCGAGCTTTGCCATCGGCTTGATCGAATCGAATTGGCCGGACTGAGTCCTCAACTGCGTCGATGGGCGCATTCGCGCGCTGATCGAGGATCGGGAGATCGATGGCACGACGATTGAAAAGAACCGGAGGGGCGCGTGGGACATCGAGCGCACCGTCTCGACGAACCCGCCGCCTGGCGCTGGCTGTCGGATTGCTATTCGGCCTCGCGAGCGCGGGATGCGCAAACCTCGACGCCCGCGAAGTTGCAAGCCGGATCGACCTGGTCATTCTGGCGACCGATCAGGAGACCGAGCATGAGCTGCTTCAAAGACTTCGAAACGTCGAGAATCTGGCAGCGCTGCGGGCAGGAAAATCGGCGTGGTCGCGGGGCCACCTGATCGGCGCAAGGGACGGCAGCCTGTATACGATTCTGGTCGGACAGATCGGTGGCCGGGACGAGGCGACCACGGAGATGATCACGAGAAGGGCCGCTGAGATCTGGCGACCCCGCTACGTTCTCCTGCTCGGAACGACCTTGGCGATCGCAAACGAAGTGCCACTTGGGGCGGTCGGGCTCACCACCTTGACTTGCGACTTCGAACTCGATCGATTCGAAAAATTTCGAGACACGGGCCACTGTTATCGGCCGGATGGGGGACTCCTGACGGCCGCACTCGCGGTCGCAGACGAGTGGAAGACCACCGCAAAAGCGGAAACGGGCCGAGCGGGTTGTTCTCCGCCACAAGTCACGAAGCTGGCGGCGCTTTCCGGCCAGGGAAGTCCGGGGCCCAAATTCGTCGAGGTTGCGACGAAAATCTCCCAAGAACTCCATCGCGGCCTGATCGTGGAGCGAGAGGGCGTCTTCGCCGCCAAAGCCGTTGAAACCCTTCGA
>Ga0114950_10001145_pt1 | contig 19661 bp, 17 predicted proteins | sample N075metaG_FD_83503 | JGI IMG/M metagenome (GOLD analysis project Ga0114950, IMG submission 83503) | Deep subsurface microbial communities from Kermadec Trench to uncover new lineages of life (NeLLi) - N075 metaG | ecosystem: Environmental > Aquatic > Marine > Ocean trench > Sediment | place... | reverse complement strand
ATTATATAAATATATCGTTATATATTTATGAATAAGTCCAGCCAACAACTCATTGAGCAGCTCAAGGCACTCGCCGACCCGGTTCGTCTGCGCATCGTGTCGCTGTGCTCGCAGGGCGAGTGCAGTGTTTCAGAGCTCACCGAGGTGATGCGGCAAAGTCAGCCGCGCATCTCGCAGCATCTCAAGAAATTGTGCGACAGCGGCATGCTCGAGCGATTTCGTGATGGCCACTTCGTCTTCTATCGAGTGCCATCACAGGGGGCAGAGGCGTCGGCGTGTCGCGATGTGCTGGCGCTGTTGCCAAAGAGCGAACCGCAATTCGAGCGTGACGTTGAGAAATTGCGTGACTTGCGTGGTGCAACTGAGGTGGCAGCGTCGCCGACGACGGATGATGCCGCGGTCCGCCGGCTGTATCGGGCCCTCATCGAACTCACAGTGACGGTGCCGCTAGGCGACCTGCTCGACGTGGGCAGCGGCCGGGGCCACCTCCTGAAACTGCTGGCGTCGCGTGCACGACGTGCGGTCGGCGTCGATATCGATGCCGATGCCAGGCAATTAGCGCGGGCTGAACTGATGCTCGCGGGTATCGACAACTGCAGTCTGCGGATGGGCGATATGTACCGGCTGCCATTCGATGACGCCGAATTCGATACGGTCATTCTTGATGGCGTACTCGCTGATGCAGAGCAACCGCTGGTCGCGCTGGGCGAGGCCCGCCGACTAACCAGGCCAGGCGGGCGCGTCCTCATTCTCTCTGAGTGTGATCACGCCGGCGTGGAACAACTCGAAGCGCGATTTGGTGAGTGGTGCCACGCTTCCGGCCTGCGCCTTGCGCCACCGCGCAGAATACCCAGTGAGCGACCGACCTGGCTGCTTGCGGTTGCGGCACCGGCATGACAACTTCCACCGACGACGCGAGAACTGTTGACGTCACGTTCGAGTTTTTCCCGCCGCATACCGAAACGGCGGAAGCGAACTTGTGGGCGTCGATCCAGCGGCTCGAGGTTCTGGCGCCGCGATTCGTTTCGGTGACCTATGGCGCCGACGGATCGACCCGCGAACGCACGCACGCGGCCGTGAAGCGCATTGTCAGCGAGACCAAGCTGACCGCCGTACCACACCTGACCTGCATCGACGCGACGCGGGGCGAGATCGATGACATCGCGCGTGAATACTGGGACATGGGCATTCGTCATCTTGTCGCATTGCGTGGCGATGCGCCCAAGGGCGCCGGCGACTACAAACCGCATCCTGACGGCTATGCGTATGCCAGCGATTTGGTGGAGGGTTTGCGCAAAATCGGGGACTTCGATATTTCGGTCGCAGCCTACCCTGAAGTGCACCCCGAGGCCCCGAACCCCAAGTTCGACCTGGACAACCTCAAGCGCAAACTCGACGCAGGAGCCACACGCGCGATCACGCAATTTTTCTTCGATGCTGAACACTTCTTGCGGTTTCGTGATCTCGCGGCGGCCGCTGGCATCGATGCGGCGATCGTGCCGGGCATATTGCCCATTACTCGCTTCCCCCAATTGACACGTTTTGCCGAGCAATGCGGCGCAAGCGTGCCCGACTGGTTGGTCGACAGATTCGCGGGTCTCGAAGACGACGCTGAAACCCGCCAGCTGATTGCGGCCAGTGTGTCGATCGAGCTGGTTCGTTCGCTGCAGGCGGAAGGCGTGAGTGAATTTCACTTCTATACGCTGAATCGCTCCGAACTGACGTTCGCGATCTGCCACGCACTCGGCGTACGCCCGAAATCGACGGCGGCCTGAGCGACACCCGATGGAACGGACCGAAAGAATCGCATCGCTCATGAAGTCCCTCGACGAACGTATCGTTCTGCTCGATGGCGCGATGGGCACGATGATTCAAAGTTACGGGCTCAGCGAAGGCGATTACCGCGGCGAGCGATTCGCCGAATCGGCCAGAGACCTGAAAGGCAACAACGACTTGCTGACCCTGACTCGGCCGCAGGTCATTCAGGAAATTCATCGCGAGTTTCTCAGCGCTGGTGCCGACATCATCGAGACCAATACATTCAACGCCAACGAGCCGTCAATGAGCGACTATGGTCTCGAAGCCCTGGTGCCCGAGCTTAATCTTGCGGCGGCAAGGCTGGCGCGCGAATGCGCGGACGCACATGCCCTCAGCGTGGGCAGCCCGCGTTACGTTGCGGGTGTTCTGGGCCCAACGAATCGCACCGCATCGATATCGCCGGACGTCAATGACCCGGGCTTTCGCAATATTCGATTTGCCGGGCTGGTTGCGACCTACGAAACGGCGACGAACGCACTGATCGAAGGCGGTGTCGATTTCCTGATGGTCGAAACGATTTTCGACACTCTGAATGCCAAGGCCGCGATTTTCGCCATCAAACGGTGTTTCGCGGCGAGCGGGCAGACCTTGCCCGTCATGATTTCAGGCACGATCACCGACGCCTCCGGACGCACTCTTTCGGGTCAGACTACCGAGGCGTTCTGGAACTCAGTTCGCCATGCCGACCCGTTCATGGTCGGTCTTAATTGTGCCCTCGGCGCGAAAGACCTGAGGCAGTACGTTGCCGAGTTATCGCGCGTCGCAAATATTCGCGTCAGCGCGCATCCAAACGCGGGACTGCCCAACGAATTCGGCGAGTACGATGAGACCCCGGAAAACATGGCGGAAGTCATCGGCGAGTTTGCAGAGAGTGGACTGGTCAATCTGGTCGGCGGTTGTTGTGGAACAACGCCGGATCACATCCGGGCGCTCAAAAAGGTAATCGACGGCTGTGCCCCGCGGGCAGTCCCTCAAATTCCGGCCCGCTGCCGTCTTTCAGGCCTTGAGCCGCTGAACATCGGGCCCGACGACCTGTTCGTCAATGTTGGCGAGCGCTGCAATGTAACTGGCTCGGCAGTATTTCGGCGTCTCATCGAAGCCGACGACTATGCGGCGGCCGTGCAGGTCGCTCGCGACCAGGTTGAAAATGGGGCGCAGATTATCGACGTCAACATGGACGAGGGCATGCTCGATTCCGAACAGGCGATGGTGACCTTTCTGGATCTGATTGCCACAGAACCGGATGTTGCGCGACTACCCATCATGATCGATTCGTCGAAGTGGTCCGTCATCGAGGCTGGTCTGCAATGCGTGCAAGGCAGGGCAGTCGTCAATTCGATCAGTCTCAAAGAAGGTGATGCGGCGTTCATTGAGAAGGCGCAACTCGTGCGGGCCTATGGCGCAGCCGTCATCGTCATGGCATTCGACGAACAAGGTCAGGCAGACAACATCGAGCGCAAGGTCGAGATCTGCAAACGCTCGTACCGGATTCTGATCGATCAGATCGGCTTTGAGGCCTCCGACATTATTTTCGACCCGAACATATTCGCGATCGCGACAGGAATCGAAGAGCACTCGAGTTACGGTCTCGACTTTATCGAGGCGGCGCGGAAGATTAAAGCCGAGTTGCCCGATGTATTGGTCAGCGGCGGCGTCAGTAATGTTTCCTTTTCGTTCCGCGGCAACAATGTCGTTCGAGAAGCGATTCATTCGGTTTTCCTGTATTACGCGATCCGGGCTGGCATGGACATGGGAATAGTCAACGCCGGACAACTTGCGATTTATGCGGATCTGCCTGCCGATCTTCGCGAGGCCGTGGAAGATGTCGTGCTCAATCGCCGTGACGATGGCACGGAGCGCCTGCTCGACGTCGCCGAAAATTACAAAGGTCAGGCATCGGGCGTGAAGGCCAAAACCCAGGATCTGTCATGGCGGGAGTTATCCGTCGACGAGCGGCTGCAGTACGCGCTGGTCAATGGCATCGATAAGTTCGTTGTTGACGACACAGAGGAGGCGCGGCTCGGTGCCGACCGTCCACTCGCAGTGATCGAAGGACCATTGATGTCCGGCATGAACGTGGTTGGTGACTTGTTTGGTGCGGGCGAGATGTTTTTGCCGCAGGTCGTGAAGTCGGCACGGGTCATGAAAAAGGCGGTCGGGCACCTGGTGCCGTTTATCGAAGATGAACAGGGCGGTGCTATCCGCAGTAATGGCAAAATCGTACTTGCTACGGTCAAGGGCGATGTCCACGACATTGGCAAAAATATCGTCGGCGTGGTCCTGCAGTGCAATAATTTCGAGGTTATCGACCTTGGCGTGATGGTTTCCTGCGAGGATATTCTCGAGACCGTACGACGCGAGGACGCGGCGATCGTGGGCTTGTCCGGCCTGATCACACCGTCGCTGGACGAGATGGTGCACGTTGCCAGCGAAATGCAGCGACTCAATTTCGAGTTGCCGCTTTTAATAGGCGGCGCCACGACCTCGCCCGTCCATACGGCCGTGAAAATCGAGCCGCACTACGAGGGCCCGGTCATCTACGTCAAAGACGCATCACGTTCTGTCGGTGTTGCGCAGGCGTTGATCGAGCCGGGAACGCGAACTGCGCTGGTCGAAAAAACACGCGACGACAATGAGCGTCGCAGGCAGCGGCATGCGAAAAAGAAGCGCTTGTCGCCCGCCTTATCTCTCAATGAAGCCCGTGCGCGCCGGCATCGTTGCGACTGGAGCGGCTACGTGCCGCCTGTGCCCACATTCACGGGTACGCAGGTGTACGACGATATCCCGCTCGACGACCTGCGTGCATACATCGACTGGATGCCGTTCTTTAACGCCTGGGAATTTCACGGCAAGTATCCAAATATTCTGAGCGACGCCAAGTTTGGCGAGGCTGCCAGTTCGCTGTTTGCCGATGCGACCGCCTTGCTTGATCGCGTCATCGACGAACGGTGGTTGCAGGCCAGGGCCGTATTCGGATTCTTCGACGCGAACAGCGAGTCTCATGACGACCTGCTGGTTTACAGCGACGCGAGCCGAACGCAGACCCTGATGCGTTTGTGCCATCTTCGGCAGCAGCGCTCGAAACCGACAGGCCATGCGCAGAGCTGCCTTGCCGACTTTGTGGCGCCGGTGGAAACAGGACTTGCTGACTACATCGGCGCCTTCGCCGTGACCGCCGGCATTGGCATCGACGCGCACGTTGAGCGCTTCGAAAACGATCATGACGACTACAATGCGATTATTCTCAAAGCGCTGGCCGACCGCCTTGCAGAGGCGACCACTGAGTATCTGCATGCGCGCGTACGCCGTGAGCATTGGGCGTATGCCGCCGACGAGGGTTTTTCAAACAATGACCTGATTGCCGAAAAGTACCGCGGAATCCGGCCGGCACCCGGCTACCCGGCGTGTCCGGACCACACCGAAAAAGAAAAGCTCTGGAAATTACTCGACGTTGACGCAAGTATCGGCCTGCGACTGACCGAGTCGTATGCGATGTATCCGACGGCAGCCGTCAGCGGCTTCTACTTCTCACATCCCGACGCGCGCTACTTTGCAGTGGGCAAAATCGACAAGGATCAGGTCGAGTCCTACGCCGAGAGAAAAAACATGTCTCTGGCCGAGGCCGAGAAGTGGCTGTCACCGAATCTTGGTTACGATCCACACGCCTCGCAGCCGCTACGTTTGGCGACTGCTACGGATTGAAATTCGCAGCTGGCTGCGTCGTACAAAGTCAGGATGCCGTTCTTCGGCTGCATGCCTGCGAGCATTTTGAGTGCCTCCACAGCCATCAACGCGCCGATGACCCCGGGTACCGGGGCCAGCACGCCGTTGCCCGCACAATTTTCGAGCGATTCGTCGGCCTCGCTGTAAAGGCATCGATAACAGGGCGACACCGTGTAGTCGGGGCCGAATACGGCCAGCTGCCCCTCGAGGCGTATTGCTGCACCGGATATCAGGGCGAGTCCCGCAGCGACGCAGGCGTCGTTGACCTGGAATCGCGTGGCGAAATTGTCCGAGCCATCGAGTACGACGTTGGCTGTCGCGACAGTCTTGCCGAGTGCGACATCGTCGAGACGCTCGGTGATCGCAGTGATGCGAATGTCGGGATTGAGGGCGCCGAGTCGTGTGGCCGCCAGCTGCGCTTTGTTGCAGCCGACGTCGTCAGGGCCGTATAGCGTCTGGCGACCGAGGTTGGTCACGTCAACCGTGTCGAAGTCGCACAGAATAAGGTGACCAACGCCGCTCGATGCGAGATAGCTGGCCGCGGCGCAACCGATGCCGCCGACGCCGATGAGCAGTGTGGTGCTCTTGTTTATCCGCTCCTGACCCGCGGCGCCGATCTCCGCCAATGCGAAGTGACGGGCGTGGCGGGATAGGTTCGGATTGTCGCGCATCGGGTTGGCCTGTGAGAATCGCTAGTCGTCGATCGTGACTTCCTGGATCGTCACTAGCTCGACTGGCACATCCTGGTGACCGCCGCTGCTTCCTGTCGCGACCGCGGCGATCTTATCGACGACGTCCATGCCGTCGCTAACACGGGCGAAAACGGCGTATCCAAAATCACGACCACTGTGATTAAGAAAATCGTTATCGCTCAGGTTGATGAAAAATTGCGACGTCGCACTATCGACGGTACCGGTGCGAGCCATCGCCAGCGTTCCCCGCAGGTTCTTTTCGCCGTTGTCCGCCTCGTTCTTGATCGGGTCCCGCGTTGTCTTGCTGGACATGTTTTCGTCCATGCCGCCGCCCTGAATCATGAATTTTGGAATGACGCGGTGAAAAATGGTGTCGGTGAAATGTCCGTCACTTATATATTGGCGAAAGTTTTCGCAGCTGATTGGTGCTTTCTCGTCAAAGAGTTCGACTTTTATCTCGCCGTGGTTTGTTTTAATCGTGATCATTATTGCTCGCTGTCAGGGGAGTAAGCGCGGCTTACGCGCGGGTTGCCAGAATAGTCATCGTAGCACTGGATACGCTGCCAGCCATACGTCCGCAGAATTTCTGCGACCAGATCGCGTTGTTCGGCGCCGTGCTCCAGCAGGATCAAACCATCGGCCTCGACAATGCCAGGACAATCCCTTGCCAGCAGTCTGATCGAGTCCAGGCCGTCCTCTCCGGAGGCCAGGGCGACTATCGGTTCGGCGCCCAATGCGCCGAGTGCCGCATCACCACTGGCGATATAGGGCGGATTCGATACAACGATTCTGAACTTCCGGCCGGCGACGGGCCCGGTCCAGTCGCCCTCAAGGAAATCGACATTGCTGATGCTGAGTTGACGCGCATTTTGCCGGGCCACGGCAAGAGCATCCGGGCTGATATCCACGGCCGTGACCTGGCAGAGCTGGCGCTCCCTGGCAATCGCTAACGCGACAGCGCCGCTACCGGTGCCGAGGTCGAGAACCTGGTAGTCGGCTTCGCGCGGAATATCGCGCAGGGCGAGGTCGACGAGTAATTCAGTTTCAGGTCTTGGCACCAGCGTCGCCGGACTGACCATAAGTTCCATAGACCAGAATTCCTTGATGCCCGTGATGTAAGCTAGCGGCGCGCCGGAAAGACGTTGATCGAGGGTTTGCTGCAGTCGCCCAAGCGCGATGGCATCAATCGTGTCTTCGGGATGCGCGAACAGATAACTGCGCGGCATATCGATGGCACGCGCGACGAGAAGTTCGGCGTCGAGGCGCGGCGACTCACTGATCTCGGTAAGTTGTTGCGCCGAGTCGGCAAGAGCCATCTTTATGGAAACAGGTGTCGTCATTGTCGTTGTTGTTGTACTGGTTGTCTGCCCGCGAATTCACGTACACTCGCTCGCAAAAGCAATCGGAACTATACGCGATGAAGGTCTATTCCAACGTACTGGATATGGTCGGTCAAACACCGATGCTCGAGATCAAGAAACTCGATACCGGGCTTTGCCAATTGTTTCTCAAGCTCGAGTTCATGAATCCGGGTGGTTCGATCAAAGACCGGATCGGAATTTCCATGATCGAGGAGGCGGAGAAGCGCGGCGATATCAAACCGGGCGACACGTTGGTCGAGGCGACAGCCGGCAACACCGGCATCGGCCTGGCGCTGGTGGCGGCGCAAAAAGGCTACAAAATGATTCTCGTTCTCCCCGACAAGATGAGTCAGGAGAAAATCTTCAATTTGCGCGCCATGGGTGCCGAAGTTGTGCTGACGCGCTCTGATGTCGGCAAGGGGCATCCTGAGTACTATCAGGATCTGGGCCAGCGAATCGCCGAAGAGCAGGGTGCCTATTTCGTTAACCAGTTCGCTAATCCGGACAATCCCCTGGCGCACGAAATGGGGACGGCTCCGGAGCTATTCGAACAGATGGACGGCAAGGTGGATGCGATCGTCTTGGGTGCCGGGTCTACGGGAACGGCCGCCGGTTTTTGCAAGTATTTGACCGAACACGCGCCGGATGTCGAGATAATTCTCGCCGATCCTGTCGGTTCGATTCTCGCCGAGTACGTCAATACGGGTAATCTCAGCGAAAAGAGCGGCAGCTGGCTGGTCGAGGGTATCGGCGAAGACTTTATTCCATCCATTGCCGATTTCTCAAAAGTAACGAAAGGCTATTCGATCAGCGATGCCGACTCGTTCGCTACGGCGCGCGAGTTGCTCAAGATTGAAGGAATACTGGCCGGATCTTCGACCGGCACCTTGTTGGCGGCCGCCCTGAAGTACTGCCGAGAGCAGACAGAGGCCAAGCGGGTTGTCACGTTTGCGGTTGATACCGGCAACAAGTACCTGTCAAAACTTTACAACGATTTCTGGCTGGAAGATCAGGGCTTCATCGAGCGCGAGCATTTTGGCGATCTGCGGGACCTGATCGGCAGACTGCACGATGAGCGCGCGACGATTACGGTAGGCCCGACAGATGTGCTGACGACCGCGCACAATCGGCTGCGGAACGCCGGGTTTTCTCAACTCCCGGTCATGGAGCAGGACGTGCTCGTCGGCGTCGTGACAGAAGAAACGCTCATCCAGCACGTATTCGGCAAGCCCGAATTAATGAATGCGGCGGTGTCCGAGGCGATGCAGAAGGCGTTCATCAAGCTCGACAAGACCGCGAGCGTCAACAATCTCGTCTCGATGCTGCAGGTGCAGCCGTACGCAGCCATCATGGATGATGACGAATTCCTGGGCCTCATCACTCGCTCGGACGTTCTAAATTACCTGCGACGACAAATGTAAGTTCGCCCGCTGCGTCAATCCGCCAGTGCGGCGAGTTGATCGGCCTGATATTCGTTGATTAGCGGTTGTATCACCTGATCGAGACTGCCCTCAAGAATTTCATCGAGCTTGTATAAGGTCAAATTGATGCGGTGATCGGTGACCCGGCCTTGCGGGAAATTGTAGGTTCGAATGCGCTCCGAGCGATCGCCCGAGCCGACCATCAACTTGCGTTGTTCCGCTTGCTCGGCGGCCTGCGCCGAGACTCGTACGTCGAGTAGCCGGGCCTGCAGCAGCGACATCGCTCGCGCCCGGTTCTTGTGCTGCGAGCGTTCATCCTGGCACTCGACGACGATCCCGGACGGCAGATGCGTTAATCGCACGGCAGAATCCGTTTTGTTGACGTGTTGTCCGCCCGCGCCCGACGCGCGATAGGTATCCACGCGCAGGTCTGCAGGATTAATCTCTTCCGCTTCGATTTCGTCGGGTTCAGCAAGTACCGCAACCGTGCAGGCTGAGGTGTGAATGCGCCCCTGTGATTCGGTCGTCGGAACACGTTGTACCCGATGAGCGCCGGACTCGAACTTCAGCTTGGCGTAGATATCGCTGCCGGTAATGCGGCTGATAATTTCCTTGTAGCCGCCGTGCTCGCCTTCGCGCGCGTTTAGTATTTCGACCGACCAGCCCCTGATCTCCGCATACTTGGAATACATGCGAAACAGGTCTCCCGAGAATATCGCCGCTTCGTCTCCGCCCGTACCGGCTCGAATCTCCAGAAACACGTTGCTGCCGTCGTGCGGGTCGGCGGGAATCAGCGACCGTTGTAGCGCCAGCAACATCTCGTCGCGCTGAATACTCAGGCTCTGGAGTTCTTCTCGCCCCATCTCGCGTATTTCCCGGTCAGAATCTTCAGCCATTTCCTTGGCGGCGACCAGCTCCTCATCGAGTGATTCGAACTCCCCAAACAGTTTGACGATCGGTTCGACGCGCGCGTATTCCCGGGAGAGGTCGCGAAACTGGTTCTGGTCAGAAATTACGTCGGGATCGGCGAGGAGCCCCGCGATTTCCTCGAAGCGGTCTCGCACTGTTTCGAGCTTGTAGCGAATGGAGTCTTTCATGTCGGTGTCATTCAGTCTTGATCAATGTCGAATAGCGAGCGCGTCGCCTCAATAATGTGTTCTTCCGCCGCTTCGCCCGCTTTGCGCAGTCGCACGCTCGGATTGTGGAGCAATTTCTTCATCAGCGAGGCCGTTGCGAATTCAATGACGTCGCTGCTATCGACGCCCTTTTTGAGCTGGCGACGAGCGTCACGCAGGACCTCGTCGCGAATTGTCTCACCGTGCTCGCGCAGCGCCGTAATAAGCGGTGAGACCTGCTTGGCCCGTTGGATGCTCAGGTAGCGGCTGATTTCATCGTCGAGAATCCGGTTGGCATCGATCGCGGCAGCTGCGCGACTCGTCTGCCCCTCGAGAATGACTTTATCCAGATCGTCAATTGTATACAGGTATACGTCGTCGAGTTCGGCGGCCGCAGGGTCGATATCCCGCGGCACGGCAATGTCCACGGCAAATATCGGCTTGTGCTTGCGTGTTGCCATCGCAGCTTCGAGCTGGTCGCGCGATATTATCGGCACCGGACTTGCGGTCGATGTAATCAGTATGTCGGCCTCAGGCAGTGTGCCCTCGAGCTCGGACAAGGGCAGGGCAAATCCGCCAAAGCGGCTTGCGAGCTTGCGGGCTTTCTCGACATCCCTGTTAGCAATGAACAGCCGCCCGATGTGCTTGCTCGACAAATGTTTTGCGAGCAACTCGACTGTGACGCCCGCGCCAACGAGCAGCGCGGTGTGTCGGGTAAACTCCGCGAAAAACTGATGCGCCAGGCTGACCGCCGCCGATGCGATCGATACCGGGTTGGAACCAATTTTTGTGTCGGTCCGGACCTTCTTCGCGACTGAGAAAGTATGTTGAAAAAATCGACTCAGCTGTTTGCCGACGGTACCGGCCTGCTCTGCCGCGCGATACGCGTCTTTTAACTGACCCAGAATTTGCGGTTCTCCGAGCACCATCGAGTCGAGACCGCAGGCGACGCGAAAAATATGTCGTATCGCATCGTCGTCTTGAAGTGAAAACAGCGTATCGCCAAGAGCCCGGTCCAGATTGCGCTCATCCTCGAGCCAGGATCGCAAACGATCACGGCCTGAGTCGTTCGTAACGACATAGAATTCGGTGCGGTTGCAGGTCGACAGCAACACGATTTCATCGATACCTTCTAACTCTTTCAGGCGAACGAGTGCCTGGCTCAGCTCATCATTCGCGAAAACTACTTGCTCGCGAATTTCGAGAGGTGCCGTGTTATGGTTCAGCCCGAGAATTTGCAGTGGCATAGCCGATAATTGTATGCGAACTGACGGCGCAGTTCCTTGTCTCTGTCATTTATGAGCGTCAAAATTACAGCAGCACCTTGGATGACCCATAGAGCACTGATGGTCCAACTATATCGGCGATTACGTGATTTCTCCCTACTTGCGGCACTGTGTCTTGCCGCCGCGCCGCTCGTGTTTGCCGATAGCGAGGGCGATGGCACCGTAAGCGCCCACATCCTGCGGGCGGAACTGGCACTACGAGGCGACGATTACCGCAAGGCGGTTGCCGAATACCGTAAGGCGGCCGATCTCAGTGATAGTGCCGATATCGCACGCCAGGCGACGCGTGTGGCGTTTGGCTTCGCTTTTAATGAGGACGCGTTGGGCGCTGCAAAGCGCTGGATCGAACTCGATCCCGACAGCGACGAGGCGTTGGTTTACGTCGCGCGCCTCGAGTTGCGGATGGGCAATATTCGCAATGCCAGGCGGAGCTTTACCACTCTTATAGAGCGTGGCGACGATCCGGCCGATCAGCGACTGCACAAGCTCCTTCCGATATTGTCCGAGGAAGACCCCAAGCAAGCCGACAAACTCGTGCGATTGCTTGCCAAACCGTACCCGGACTCTCCGTTGGCGCACTTCGCGGTCGCAGCCATTGCGCTGCGGGCAGGTGACCTTGAGCACGCAATGCAGCGGTCATTGCGCGCTGCGGAACTCGATCCCGAGTGGCCGAACGCGAAACTCCTGTACGCCCGCGCGATGATGCTCTCGGGCGAGCGCGATAAGGCAATCGATTACACGTCTCGCATCATCGGCGATGACCCCGATCCGGATCCCGAAGCGAGACTGGAGCTGGCGTTGATGCTGTTATCGGTCGGGCGAGACGATGATGCGCTGAGCCAGGTCAATCAGGTGCTGCTTGAGCAACCGTCGCGGACGGATGCCTTACGCCTGATGGCCATTATCAATTTCAGGCAGAACAATCTGGACGCGGCCCGGGACGATTTCGAAACTCTGCTCGCGAGCCGCCGCCACACGATGGATGCGCTTTTCTATCTTGCGCGCATCGCCGATATTCGAAAGGAATTCGACCGGGCGATCAGGTTGTATTCAGAGGTCAGTAACGGGCGCGACGCTGTAGTCGCGCAGCGACGGGTGAGTATTCTGCTGGCCTTCGAGAAGCACGATCCGGAAGCGGCGCTTGAGTGGCTCGATCAGTTTGCCGACGAGAATCCGAAGTTCGCCATCGACATGGTGCTGTCGCGCGCGCAATTGCTGGTGTCCCTGGGGCGCCATGAGGAGGCGCTGGAGTACTACGACAAAGCGGTTGATTACCGACCGGATGACGAGGAAACGGCGCTCAGCAGGGCCGAGTTGATGCTACACACTGGTCGCATCGACGATTCGGTCAGCGCCTATCGCGATGCCGCGCGCCGCTGGCCCGACAGTGCGATGACGCTTAACGCTTTCGGATATACGCTGGCGGACCGAACCGAGAAGTATCGCGAAGCCGAAAAACTGATTCGCAAGGCGCTCAAATTCGATCCCGACAGCCCGGCGATCATCGATAGCCTGGGATGGGTGCTCTTTAAGCGCGGCCGATACTCCGAGGCGCTGGTGCAACTCGAATTAGCCTATGAACAGCTTCCGGACCACGAAGTGGCTGCGCATCTTGTTGAAGTGTTGGCGATGCTGGAGCGCATGGACCGGGCTCTGGATATTCTGGTTGAGGCCGAACTCCGGACTCCTGAGAGCCCACTTCTGGCAGAGGTACGTGAGCGCCTGTTCTCGCAATCGCCCTGACCCGGCGAGGCTAATTACCGCTGCGACAGTGGCAGCGGTTTTGCTCCTGACAGGTTGCGTCACTCCGCGCAGCGCCGCGCTTCCCGATATCGGCGACTGGGGCACCCGGGTTCTGGTGCTCGGGGGCCTCGACGAATGGCAATTCAGCGGCCGTATCGCGGTGCGCACGGAGTCTGAGGGCTTCAACGGCAAACTGCGTTGGGCGCAGAGCGATAACGATTTCACGGCGATGGCCAGCGGTCCGCTCGGAGCCGGGGCGATCAGGATTGAAGGCGATGGGCAGTCTGTCACTTTGACGGACAAAGACGGAGTGCGATCGAAGCTGCGCAACGCCGAGCTTGAACTCCGTGAGCGCTATGGCTGGACGATACCCGTTCTGAGCCTTCGTTTTTGGGCGCTGGGGATTCCGGACCCGGCGTCGCCGGCCGAAACTTCGTTCAACGCGGACGGGCGGCTCGAGAACCTGAAGCAACGCGGCTGGTCGGTCAACATCTCCCGTTATGCCGAGGGCGGCGGGCAGATGATGCCCAAAGTCCTGACGGTCGAAAATAGCGATACGCGAGTGCGGCTGGTTATCGATCACTGGATTTTCTCGGATTGAAATGGGCGTCGTTGACACCCTTGAAGCCGCACCGCACAATTGCGCCGCAAGGCAGCGTATTGGGGCGTAGCCAAGTGGTAAGGCATCGGGTTTTGATCCCGTGTACCGCAGGTTCGAATCCTGCCGCCCCAGCCAATTAAATCGACAGGGGAGATTCGTGGATCCGGCATCAATGGCAGTAATTTCGGGCAACGCGCACCCGAAACTCGCCCACGATATTGCGCGATATCTGCACCTGCCGCTGGCCCGTGCTCACATAGGGAGATTCAGCGACGGTGAAATCAACGTCGAGATTCTCGAGAATATTCGCGGCCGCGAGACATTTATCATACAGCCGACCTGCCCACCGACATCTGAGAACCTGATGGAACTGCTGATCATCATCGATGCGGTCAAGCGGGCGTCTGCGGCGCGTATCACAGCAGTCATTCCGTATTTTGGTTTTGCTCGCCAGGATCGCCGTCCGCGTTCCGCGCGCGTGCCTATCACAGCGAAGCTGGTCGCAAAAATGATCGGTGTGGCGGGTGTCGATCGGGTTTTGACCGTTGACTTGCATGCCGACCAGATTCAGGGGTTTTTCGACGTTGCAGTGGATAATGTCTACGCTTCGCCGTTGCTGCTCGCCGATGTCTGGAAGCACAAATACGATGACATGGTGGTGGTGTCTCCCGACGTCGGTGGCGTCGTCCGCGCACGCGCGCTGGCAAAACGACTCGACGATGCGGATCTGGTCATCATCGACAAACGTCGGGCAAAAGCGAATCAGTCCGAAGTGATGAACATCATTGGCAGGGTCAAAGGTAAGAGCTGCATCATGATGGACGACATGGTTGATACGGCCGGCACGCTGTGCCAGGCGGGACTCGCCCTGAAAGAAAAGGGCGCGGCGACGGTCCACGCTTATGTTACGCACCCGGTGCTGTCTGGTCCGGCCGTCTCAAGAATCACCGAATCCGAGCTCGACGAGGTCGTCGTGACCGACACGATTCCGCTGAATGATGAGGCGCAGGCCTGTAAAAAGATCCGCCAGCTATCGACAGCCGAGCTGCTCGGCGAAACGATGCGGCGCATATCTGACGAAGAGTCAGTTTCCTCCATGTACGTCGACTAATTCGCGAGAACCTGGCCTTTATCTACAAAGCATGGCTCGCCCCTGCAAAATACGTTAAGATGCGCGCCCCTGTTCGCGACGGTCGCAGTTTCGTCAGGGTCCACGCTCGGAAATTTCTGAGCAATATCAATCAGATAACGGAGTTCAGTCATGGCTGAAAAATTCGATCTGATTGCGGAGTATCGTGAGGACACAGGGAAAGGTGCGAGCCGCCGCCTGCGTCATCAGGGTAAAATACCCGCAATCATCTATGGTGCCGGTCGCCCGGCGCGCTCACTGACCTTTGATCACAACAAGGTCATGCACCAGCTTGAGAACGAGTCTTTCTACTCAAGCGTCCTGAATATCAAGGTTGGCGACAAGAGCCAGGCTGCGATTCTCAAGGCTTTACAGCGGCATCCTTCAAAGCCCCAGGTGTTGCATCTGGATCTTCAGCGCATTGTCGAAGACGAAGTGATTCGCATGAACGTGCCTATTCATTTTCTCGGCGAAGAAGTTGCGATTGGGGTCAAGGATGGTGGCGGCAAAGTCTTGCACCTTAGAACCGACGTTGAAATCGTTTGCTTGCCTAAGAACCTTCCGGAGTACCTTGAGCTCGACATTTCCACGCTGGAACTCGACGACTTTATGCACCTTTCGGACATCGAACTGCCAGACGGCGTAGAGATTCCGGAGCTGGCGCAAGACGCGGAGAAGAGCCAGCCGATTGTATCGATCCACGTGATTAAGGAAGTCGTGATCGAGGAAGAGGTCGAAGAAGTTGAGGTTGAGGGTGAAGCTGCCGAAGACGGAGCCGCTGCTGAGGCAGACGGCGAGACTGAGGACAAGTCATCCGATGAAGACGAGGCGAAAGGCGACTGACCTTTGTTGATTAACAAACAGAAAGGCCGCCTGTTGGCGGTCTTTTTGTTTAAGATTCAAATTCCATGACGCACCTGAGCATCATTGCCGGCCTCGGTAACCCCGAGGAAAAGTACGAACGTACTCTGCATAACGCGGGTTTTTGGTTCGTGGATGCGGTGGCACGCAAATACGGCGGTGAATTTCGCTATGAGAAAAAATTCGGTGCAGAGTGTTGCAAGGTGAGCATCGGTAGCTGTGATATCTGGCTGGTCAAACCGCAAAGTTACATGAACCGGAGTGGTGGGCCCGTTCGATCAATGCTCGACTACTACCGGCTGGATGCCGAGCATCTACTTGTAGCTCATGACGAGATCGATCTGCCGCCGGGTACGGTGCGCCTCAAAAAGGGTGGTGGGCACGGCGGCCACAATGGTCTTCGCGATGTGCTGGCACACTGCGGCGCCGACTTCATGCGGTTGCGCATTGGCGTTGGTCACCCGGGCGAAAAGAGCAAAGTGACGGCTCACGTGCTCAAACGCGGCTCGAGCGACGTGGAACGCGCCGTTGAAAAGAACGTCGATGAGGCCATGGGTGTAATGCCGCTGTTGCTCGACGATGGCCTGAATGCGGCGACCAAAGTGCTGCATACAAAGGAAGACTAAGTGACAATCAAATGTGGCATTGTTGGCTTGCCCAACGTAGGGAAGTCGACGCTCTTTAACGCGCTGACAGCGGCCGAAATACCGGCTGAAAACTATCCGTTCTGCACCATTGAGCCGAATGTGGGCGTGGTGCCGGTACTCGACCCGCGTCTTCGTATACTTGAAGGCATCGTGAAGCCGCAAAAAACGATTCCGACGACGATGGAATTTGTGGACATAGCGGGACTCGTCGCCGGCGCGTCAAAAGGTGAGGGCCTCGGTAACAAATTTCTCGCGAACATTCGTGAAACTCACGCGATCGCACACGTTGTGCGGTGTTTCGAAAACGATGACGTTACGCACGTGTCTGGCTCGATCAATCCGATCGATGACATCGAGACCATCGACACCGAACTCGCGCTTGCCGATCTCGAGTCAGTCGATAAGCAACTCTACAAAGCCGAGAAGCACGCCAAAACCGCAGAAAAAGAAGCGCTCTACATTCGTGACACGATGAAAAAGGTCAAGCAGCATCTCGATGAAGGCTTACCCGTACGGTCGCTGGCGCTTGATGCGAATGAGAAAAAAGTTTTGCGAGAGCTACATCTGCTAACGGCCAAGCCCGTCATGTATATTGCTAACGTCGATGAAAACGGCTTTGAAAATAACCCGCATCTCGATGCAGTGCGTAAGCACGCAGCCGGCGAAGGCGCTGAGATCGTCGCGATATCTGCGTCGATTGAGGCCGAAATTGCGGTGCTCGATGACGAGGACAAGATCGTGTTCCTGACAGACCTGGGATTCGATGAACCCGGACTCGATCGCGTTATCCATTGCGGCTACACCTTACTCGGATTACAGACCTTCTTTACGGCTGGCGAGAAGGAAGTTCGTGCCTGGACTACCAAAGTTGGAGCAACGGCCCCCGAATCGGCAGGGGAGATTCACACGGATTTCGAAAAGGGGTTTATTCGCGCTGAAGTCATCAGTTTCGACGACTTCGTAGCCGGTAACGGCGAGCAAGGCGCCAGGGAGGCAGGAAGGCTCCGTCTTGAGGGCAAGGAATACATTGTTGAGGAAGGCGACGTCATGCACTTCCGCTTCAATGTGTAGGAGCACGCACCTACGGGATGCTAATGCCAGGCCTGCTGACTCGATTCCACCTTGTACAAAATATAGTCCCTGAGCCGTTTAGCAGTGTCATGGCCGATGTACGGAATCTTCACGCTGCCAGATGCCATATAGACGCGCAGAGTCGCGAGATCCTTCTTGCGCTGATAGCGTGATTGGGTAACAGTTACTCGCTGCACCTTTCTATGCAGTAGCGCGACCGACCGAAAACCGATGACTCCCGAGCGGCGCACGAGACCCTGATCGTCATAATGGTATCCGGCATGTCGCCAAGCCAGGTAAACAAAGGGTATCGAAACGGGAATCCACGCCAGAAGAAACAGTGCCGCGGCATTCCCGGACTGCGTGAGTAATAACGCGGAAAGCGCGATGGGAACGAGTGCATTCACCAGGATCCGGCTGCGCATGGAATACGGAGAGATTGAATTGAATCGCTCGCTCGCCGGGTTCTGCACCAACTCGTCTCCTTCCGGCGCCAGCAGCAGCTCTCTAAGATGTTCTGCCTGCACGGCGTTGACCCGCGGAACGACAAAGTTCTTGCTGCTGCTATTCTGTTGGCTGCTGCGTGCCTGTCGTGCTACTAGCCCGTAGAAATTCAAACCGCGCTGAACCAGGCCTTGCGTTAGTTGCAGGGTCTGGATCTTGCTGAGATCCATCGCGTGCTCGTGGCGTGTCAGCAACCCGCCCGTGGATCTCAATGTGCTGCCCTCGAGGAATAGTTCGTAGTGATGATAGCGCAGGAACGCGGCACCGATGGAAAGCAATGTGACTATGACAATGACGCCGACGACGACGGTGATCGCAGTTAGCGCGAACACACCCATTCCGAACGAGGTTGTGTATTGCGCCGCTTCCCTGATGTAACTCTCGGCAAAATCCATTTGCTGGATGAGCGAGGCGCTCAGCGCAAGCACGACGTAAACGCGCCGATCGGCCAGCCCAATGTGGATCATGTCACGCCAGTTGAGTCGTACCAACGGGTCCGGCACGGCAGCGTCTTCACCGTCTTCAGGCAGGGTTTTCTGCGTACCAATCCTTGCACGTAGTGATTCGGCGAACGAACGCGGGACCGCGGGCAAGTTACCCTCGTCACCGGACGAACCGGCCGTGTCGAACTTTACGGTCACGAGTCCGAGGATGCGGAACACGATATTTTGCGCTGTATTGATGCCCTGAATACGGTCGAACTTGATGTCGATCTGCTTCTTTTTCAGGATGCCCTGGCGGATAAGGATCGAGTCGTGGGTGATTTGAAAGCGGAAGAACCAGTAGTTAAGTACAGCGATCAGCGACGTAACGACCAAAAAACCGAGGCCGCCGATAATAGCTTTCTCCGCGAGATCACCTTTGTATGCAATGAGGAACGCCGCCAGCGGCGCGAGCGCTTGCCAGGCATTCTTGGCGATGTCGCGGATCAGCTTGCCAAGGAAAAATAATATGGCCAGCGGGGACGTACGTTGCCAGGCTCCAGGCTCAGTGGTTTTCAATACTGGCCCCGACTTTGTCCAGGATATAGACACGCAACCGCTCCGCGTTGTCCGCACCAAGACCATGTATTTTCAGATCGCTGCCGGACCCTCCTGCCGTAAATATTTGCAGGGCCGCAATGCCGAACTTGCGGTCCAGCGGCGTGCTGGAAGTCTCGACGTGCTGGATGCGGTTATACGGAATCGCGGTGACGGACCGCCAGACGACACCCTTCTTATAGACGACGTCCTTGTCACGAACCGTGTAACCCTGGCGTGGAACCGCAATGCTCGGCCAAATGAAGAATACGACGGCGAAGCTGACAACAAGCGCCCACAGGATCACGATAATCAGCGGCGGGGACGGTAGAAGTACCGTAAAGGCGGTGGCGCCGATCAGCGGGGCAAGGGCAATCAGCCCATGCTGTACCTGCATGCGCCGCACAAAGCGCGGGTGCAGATTCTCCCAGTCGAGATTCTCGGCATCGGGCAGATCGTCAATGGCGATTTCAGGATTCTGAAACATCGTTGCTCCGCTTTGGGCAAACACGCATTATACGGTAGCGATGAAGTTTCAATTCTTTATATTAGTGGTGACCGGGGTGCTGTTTGCCGCAGTCCGCTGTTGCCAGTTATTGCGACTAGCGGCACACGTGGCTACAATGCGCAGCACGCTCAAATCGGAAGTATTTTAGCGTTGATAAGTTAT
>Ga0114950_10001142_pt1 | contig 19672 bp, 16 predicted proteins | sample N075metaG_FD_83503 | JGI IMG/M metagenome (GOLD analysis project Ga0114950, IMG submission 83503) | Deep subsurface microbial communities from Kermadec Trench to uncover new lineages of life (NeLLi) - N075 metaG | ecosystem: Environmental > Aquatic > Marine > Ocean trench > Sediment | place... | reverse complement strand
CCGGCCCCTGCCTCCCGAAGGCAATTCGACACTCGTTTGTTATCAAGAGCTTACGAGAATAACACGAATCAGAACAATCACATACGGTAACGTTCGATAACGTTGGATCACGTTACGTCACGTTGGATAACGTTCGCACTGTGGCAATATTGTGACAGCGCTACCGAGTTGAATGGACTTGGAAATTTCTCGGAGCTATGCCAAAAACAGGAATTCGCACGCCTCAGGTTCTCGGCGATCAGTTTTGCTCTGGGCTTGAAAATGGCGGTCAAAGCATAGGCGAGGCACTGAATCATTGAAAAGGCCCCTAAGTTATTCTTACCTTTAGGGTGTGCAGCATCGCATTATTGCCAATGCCAAGGTCCGGATAGAGTTTTTGCGCCCTTCAACCTGGGCTCAAGTGAAACAGTCGCGCTATTCCTCGTCGGTATCGATTCCCGCATTGGCGTAATTGCATGTTGCGGGACTTCGGCGGACTGTTTGGACGCTTGCGAGCGACTCGATGACATAGAGGGTCTGAACGTAATATGCCTCTCTTTCGCGCGCAATGCTGTCCTCACAGGAAAGTGAATCAAAGGCGCCACTTTTGTGCTGCAAATAGTGCGTGAACTCGTGCACCATCAGGCTTGTCGAAAATCCGTCCTCAAGACTGCGATACCGTTCATCGACATAGACAATGTCGGCGTCATTATACCAACCAACGACATTACACTCGGTGCCACCACAGACGTTTTCAACAAAAAATGCGTGTTGCTCGAATTGAACTTCAGGCAGATCGGCCGGCATGGGATAGCCGGACAGATGAGAAGCCCAGCTCAGAAGAATTGCCAAAATGTTGTCCGGTTCCATAGTCGCTTGCCACATTCGTATCGAGTGCCCGATTGCTCTGCGATTTTCCGCGGCCGGCGAAAGGCCAATTTTCCATTGGCCTGCCTTGGCCGTTCAGTGTGATACATTCTGTTCGAAACGCGTACAAAATGCGGTGTGCCAACGCACGGTTGGGCAATTGATTTGAAATATAAAGTGTGACGCAGATCACATTTCGACCAGTGAACCCGGATTCCGAATCAGGCAGCCACTGCCCTCATTCAACAGGCGAGGTCGGCGACGCTCGTGCGCTACAATAGTTTGCACTACTGCTCAAGTTCGGGACAAAAAATGGACACAGAAAAACGGTCTGAGGAAGGGATGACAGATCCATGTCATAGCGTCATTTGGAGTCTGATCGGCTGCGCAATTCTGTTTTGGCCACTCGATCATGCCACGGCGCAGGATCCGATGGATCATGTCGACCTAACCAGCGATGAAATGACCAAGCCAGAGCTGACGCGCGAGGAATTGCTGGCAATTTTATCCAGCGCAACGGCGGGTGAACGCGTTGATTTGACTAGCAAACGACTTTCGGGGCTCGATTTGCGGAATGTCGATTTCAAGGGTGCGAATTTGCGCTGGGCACGAATGAACAATACGGATCTGAGAGGCGCAATTCTACGCGGCGCCATTCTGGATTCAGCGTGGTTGTTAGATGCGAATCTGGAGCGCGCGGACTTGCGCGGTGCAAGTCTCGCGTCTACGCAGATGCGACGCGCAAATTTACGCGACGCGAATCTTTCAGGGGCCCGAATCGTTGCCGACCTTCAACGCGCCGACTTGCGCGGCGCCAATTTAAGTAACGCAAACCTGAGTGCCGACATGAAGAATCAATCGATGGGCCTGATGCGTACTGTTTTGCGAATGGCTAAGCTGGATGGTGCGGATATGCGCAATGTTAATGCGCAGCGCATGGACGCCGAGTTCGCCTCGATGCGAGGCGCTTTATTGGACAATGCGAATTTTCGCGACGCGGAACTGACGGGCGTGGACTTTACCGAGGCGTCCGTTGCGGGTCTGGATATAAGCGGTTCGGACGTCTCTGGCGCCTATTTCCTTCGATTGATCGGCAAGGAAAAAATCATCGGTTTGGATAAAGCCAGAAATCTCGCCGAAGCTGAGATCGACTGAGGATTGCGCAGCCATCGGCTATTGCCTGCAAAAGCTCATATCGTTGCAGCAGGACATTCCGGACGATCGGCGGAACCAACGGCCTGGCCAGGGGGGCTGAGATCAAGCGTGTTGGGCTTAAGTTCTTGTTTTACAGAATGATATCGAATTGGGTGCGCATCATGTTATACATAATGTAATATGCTAGAAGTAATAATGTGTGCCGCAGATCGGCCAAAATTTTCGGGTCGCCGTTTGTTCAAAATGAAGAGCTGATCGAGCGCCCATGCGAGCGGCGAATATTAAGGAATGATTAGCTATCGCACGGGCATACATCCGGGCATGTGGCTAGTCGCTCAATGGGTTCAGGAAGCCAATTGAGCCAAACAAATCGTATGAATCGTAAGCTGGAATCTTCCAGTTAGGACTAAGGCAACCATGAGGGGGTGTAACGAGGTGATAAATCGAAACAAGAAACCGATCTTTGCTGCCAGCCTGGCGACGATGCTAGGAGCAGTTAATACTGCTGTTTCGTGTCAGCCTGACTGATACAGAGTCACGGATCGGAAAAACTCAAGCTAATAGATTCTAGCTTAAGACAAGCAACGCAAGTTTTTCTTAGCGTCAAACAGGGGAGTAATTCAAGTGAACAAGAATAGACTAATGAAAGGAGTGTGTCTGGTTGCAGCAGCGAGCCTGTTGTCTTCTTTTCAGACGGCAATGGCTGAGGAGGAAGAGGGTCCTTCCTGGAGTATTTCAGGTTGGATCAACGAAGCTGTGTCATCCTGGGATGATGGTATAGACAGCGGAACTGCACAGCTCTCTGATAATGGCACGACTCTGGGTAGCCGTATTACATTTGCCGGCTCTACAAATCTGAAAGGAGATTTTCTGACGACCGCTGGTTTTGAAGTCATTCTCGAACCATTATCTAATAACACGCCATTAATTTTTTCCAACCAGGATACATTCGGCGCCGAAGGCAACGGCTACAGTATTGGTGTACTTGGTAGCAGCGCGCATTTCGGTGGTAACTGGGGCAAGATTACCCTTGGTTTGCAATCCATGCCTACGGACAATATCGCGGTACTGGCGGATCCGTCACTGACACTATGGTCTGGTATCTCTCCTGTTTTCCGCGGAAATGGTTTCGCCATTCGGGGATTAGGTCCTGGCGCAGGAAACACGAGTTGGGGTAGTTTTCTGAACTGTCTGACCAGTAATGAACTGACTGGTATTGGTGGTATCGGTATCGATTGTAATGGTATTTATCGCAACGGCATTCGCTATGACTTGCCGGCATTTGGTGATGTCAGTGTGGCAATCGGTTATGCCAATGACGATATCGTCGATATCGCCGCAAAGTACAACGGTAAACTCGGCGAACTGATTACAATATTTCATATTGGCTACGCACACAACTCAGATGGCGGCTCGGTTGTCGGTGCGACCGGCGGCGCTGATAACTTGCAAATACAACTCGGTTTGATGCATGAAGGTACGGGACTGTTTGGTACGCTGGCTGTTCAGTTTGAATCAGCTGACAATGCGATTGCGGGATCGGGTGATGATACCGACGCTTATTGGTTCAAGGGTGGCATCAAGAAACAGTTTGTGAGTGTTGGTGATACTGCGTTCTACTTTGAATACGCTACGTACAATGACCAATATGGCTCCGGTAATGCTGACGGTATCACAGGCTCTGAAGTCCAACATTTCGGTTTGTCTGTTGACCAATACTTCGGTAGCAAGTTGATCCTCTATCTGAAGTATGAAAACCTCAGTCTTGATGTAACTGGTGATGTTGCTGCTCAAGCAACATATGGCGCTGCAGATGACCTTAGTTTTCTTACATTTGGTATGACCTATTTCTTCTGAGGTTTATTTATAATTTTGGTCAGTTTTATTGCATTAGAAAAAAGCCTCTTCGGAGGCTTTTTTTTGCGAACGCGGCCACGATGTAGCAGAATATCCAGGGCCTGTTTCGTGTCCGTCTAACTGAGACAGAGTCAAAGACTCAACTTTTTTACTTCAAGTGCTATTGTGGGACGCACAGAGGACGCGTATGCCATGGACAAGAGCAATGACACGCAAGCGCTATTCGGCCGAGGCAAACTGGCGAAAGCTACGCGACTTCGCCGGTCCGGCGAATGTCGTTGACTGAGTAAAATTCGTCAATGGAGAAGAGTTCGAACAACCGAATCCTTCGCCGCTTGACTTGAGATTATGCGGCAGATTTGACGATCGCTCTTGCCAGGTGCTAGTTTCTGCATAGATTATTGATTCTCAGTTATTATGAAAATGTTTAATAATAAAATCATTAGCTTATATCTTGTTTTCCAGATGTTTTTACCTGGTTCTGTTTTTGCAGCTGACCTATTTGAGGATGAGGACGCTATTTGGGAAGCAGGCAAGAATGTATTTATTAAATATGCTGAACAGGACAATTCAAATTTCGGCAAAAATGATCACCCCGTCATCTTGACGGTGGAGGAGATAAACAGGGCTCTGGAATCTTTAAAAATCCTGGAAAACGATCGTTCTGATTCGGTTCAAGAACAACACTCAGTATTCACAGTTGATCAGATCGGAATGCTGAGTCAAAACCTTGCAAAAGGGTTCGCCAAAGCTGAACCGAATCAGGATATTAATTTCGCTTTGGAAAAGAGTTTAGAAAGATCATTTGCTCTAAAACCAAATCGGTTCTTTGTGGCGGGCAGGGCGTTTTATAAAGACGAAAAACTGAACATTATTATTGGTGACTATGATCGAGCCGCAGATGAGGGCTTTGAAGCGGTCTATGATCCGACTCAAGTTGGGATTGTGCGTTACCATTTCGATCATGGGAGACGTACGAAAAGCTCCAAAGGATTGAAGAAACCTATTATTACGGTCCAGGGCGTTGAGAATAAACAGTTAAAGGGAACCCAAAGGACTGATTGGTTAGTGATTGATCTGAAATTGGTATCGGAAGCGTCGGATTTGAGGGCAAGAATGCACAAGACTGAAGAACAGGCAAGAAAGCGCGAGGAACTAAAGGAATTACTGGCTAGCGAGGAAGTGAACGCAAGCCATCCCGCCGCAGCAGCACCCGTACCAGCAACCCCAACACGTTCTTTTGAGGAGCGATTGACCACACTAAATAAATTAAGAGACAAAGGCCTGATCAGTGATGAGGAATACGCAATGAAGCGAAAACAAATACTGCAGGATCTTTAAGACTAGTCTGGTATTTTTTTGTCAGCTTAACTGAGACAGATTCTTGGAATCCTTATTTATTGCTCGCTGGCTCGACGCAATCCGGCTAGGCATTGGCCGAACTACGACGACTTCTTTATTCTTTACTCTGTCGTACTAAAACGTGACGACAGAACGTATGCTCTCGCCCGAGTGCATCAAATGCAGGGCGTGATTGATTTCCTCGATCGGCATGGTATGTGTCGCCATCTCGTCAACCTTCAATTTTCCCTGGAGGTAATTGTCAACATAGCCGGGCAATTCGCTGCGTCCCTTGACGCCACCGAACGCAGTGCCGCGCCAGACGCGGCCCGTGACTAACTGAAACGGCCGGGTCGAGATTTCCTGACCTGCCCCGGCAACACCGATGATCGTCGATTCGCCCCAACCTTTGTGACAGCACTCAAGCGCTGCACGCATCACCTCGACATTGCCGGTGCAGTCGAACGAGTAGTCAACGCCGCCGTTCGTCAGATCGACGATGACATCCTGAACGGGTGCGTCGTGCTCTGTCGGGTTGACGTAATCCGTTGCGCCGAGGGCCTTAGCCATCTCGTATTTGGTGGGATTGATATCGATGGCAACAATTCGGCTGGCTTTCGCCATGACGGCACCTTGCACGACGCTGAGACCGATACCGCCCAGGCCGAATACCGCCACCGTTGAGCCCGGTTCGACCTTCGCCGTATTGAGAACCGCGCCGACGCCCGTCGTGATTCCGCAGCCAAGCAAGCACACTTTGTCCAGCGGTGCATCCTTGTTGATTTTCGCAACGGCTATCTCCGGCACAACGGTGTATTCCGAGAACGTCGATGTCCCCATGTAGTGATGAATCATCTTGCCGTCTTTGGAAAACCTCGAGGTGCCGTCGGGCATGATGCCCTGGCCTTGTGTGACCCGGATCGCCTGACACAGATTCGTTTTTCCTGAGGTGCAAAAATCACATTCGCCACACTCGGGCGTGTACAGCGGAATGACGTGATCGCCTACTTTGACGCTGCTTACACCAGCGCCGATCTCTTCGACGACGGCGCCACCCTCATGTCCGAGGATCGTCGGGAACAGGCCCTCGGGATCTTCGCCGGACAGTGTGAACGCGTCTGTATGGCAAACGCCACTGGCAACGACCCGCAGCAGGACTTCGCCCTCTTTAGGCCCATCGACTTCGACAGTTTCGATCGATAGTGGTTTTCCGGGCTCCCAGGCGACGGCTGCTTTTGACTTCATTATTATTTCCTCAGTCGAGAATTCTTGCTTGTAGTTATTGTTGCCCCTGACCGAAATTATACCGAATGGCGACACCACCATAAAAATTTCTATCCGGTGCCGGCTCGTAGTAGCGGGCACCAAGCGGCGGGCCAAACGGCGGGCCACCAAAAGCATTTATACGAATCTCGGCGAAGTAGCTCTCGTTCGTCAGATTATTCACGCCGACGAATGGTTCGAGTTGCCAGTTACCCAGCTGCCAGTCGGCAAGCCCGGTTCGCAGATTGACCACAGTGTACGATTCTATCGAAATCGAGTTGTCGTTATTCGCAAAAAAGCTGCCGACATCAAGTGCATCGATGGCTGCGTAGAACCCCGAAGAATGCGTGTATGCGATCTCGCCGCGGAACATGGTTTCGGGATTACCGGGAAGCGTGTTCCCCGAATGGTCGTTGCCGTTATCGTCGATAAATTGATCGAAAACAAAATCAGAGTAGGTGTAAGCGAGCATCAGCCTCAAGCCGTCGACCGGCTCGCTCGCGAAAGACATCTCAACGCCTTTGCGAGACGATTCACCTGCATTTTCGTATATATCCCGGCCGCCCACTTCAAACGGAATCAACTCGTCCTCGACATCGATCGAAAACAGCGCCAGCTCATAGCTGTTTCGTTGAGCAAATCTTCCCTTGATGCCAACTTCATAATTCGTTGCAAGTTGTGGATCAAGGTTGGGATTAAAGCCTCCCGTACCACTCGGGTTCGCCAGTTGCGTGGTCGTCGGCGCTTCGAATGCGGTGGAGATCCTGCCGTATAAACTTACCGCTTCGGAAGGCGCAAACAGGATGCCGATCATCGGGCTTACTTCATTCAGGGTTCGAGACGCCGAATCGTCTCCGTCGCTAAGGAATTTGTCCTCGACCTCATATTTGATTTCGTCGTATCGCAGGCCAAGGGTCAGTGTCAGCTTCTCGCTCAGCGTAATCTCGTTTTGCACAAACAGTCCGAAATTAGTCACGAGCTCGACCTGATCCGCGATCATCGGCCCCAGAACGCCCGTATTGTTATCGAAGCGTTGACGGTCATCATCCTGGCGATCGAGATCCATGCCGACGATCAGACTATTTGACCGGCCCCACAAATGGCCGTTGTAAGCGTAACTTCCACCGCCGCCGACAAAAAACCGGTCAAACTGCGTGGATCCGCCACCGGTAAACGGCAGCTTGTTGGCGAAGTCCCGCCAGACGTAGTGATTCCTAAGCCTGATCTCATGGCGCTCGCCGAATGATTTCCTGTAAGTCAGGCCGAGACGCTGCTGATCCATCACCTCACTGGCATCGAAGTCCACATTCCGCTGACGCGCCGACTTGGGGTCAGCCTGTGCCTGTGCCAGATTGATTCCGCCGGGATCCTGAGCCAAAGGCTGATCGGTTGTATGCAGGACGACTGCGAATTCCGACTCATCGTCGATCGCAAAGGCGAATCTCGCATTTACTGACGTGTTTTCGGTCTGGCTATGCGCCCGGTAACCGTCATATTGCATGTCCGAAACGTTGATCAGATAGTTCAGGTGACCAGTGTCACCGCCGGCTTTGAACTGGACCTGATTGAAGCCGAAATCCCCGACCGAAAGGCGCATTTCGACGAAGGGAATAGAGGGGCCTCGTTCCGACGTTATATTAATAACGCCGCCGGACGCATTACCGTACAACGACGATGACGGCCCGCGAAGAACTTCGATTCGCTCGGTTGAACCGAGATCGATGCCGTCGGAATTGCTATTTCCGTCCGGCAGTGTTTCCGGTATTCCGTCGACCAGTATTTTGACACCCTGAATGCCGAATGCGGAGCGGGCGCCAAAACCACGAATCGATATACGCAGGTCCCGCGAGAAGTTGTACCTATCCTGGATGAATACGCCGGGAATGCCGGAGAGCGATTCGTCCAGACCAAGTTGCTGGCGGCCACGTTGAATTTCGTCCTTGCCAATGACACTGATTGCCACCGGTAATTGACTGATGCGCCTCTCCATACGGGTTGTCCGTACGACGATTTCGTCGAGTCGTTCGGGATCGGTGTTCTGGTTGTCAGAATCGGCGAACGCGATGCCGCCACCGGCAAACGGCATCGCCACTATGACGGCCAAACCTGTCCATGCGCAGAATTTACTATGTCGATTCAATTGCTTATTCTCATTTATATCTGCTGGCAGGCATTGTTCAAGTAGCATACGCAGCGCCGGTGACTAACAGCGTTTCGCCGTACGCCCCTGCGAAAGTATTTACCGGTGTTCCCCCCACGCACAATCTTTGACTCGTTATATCTGACGCGAGGCAGTACATGCAAGCCGCTAATGTTACTCATTTTAGACTTATTCTACTATGCTTTTCGGCTATTTGTCGTATTGCAGGCATGGCGATTCCATGACATTGCGAGGTTTGCTGCGCTGCGGAGGCGACGGAATTGGCCAGTTTTCTATATTAAACGGTCAACTTTGGCGCAACGATCGTCCATTTTCCGATTCAGGACGATTGCGCCACGGTACAAAAACAAGACAGTAAATCAAACAGACAAACGAGAGCGTCGCGGGAATCCAGCCCATATCGGACAACATTGGCGTACGCCTTGCGTACCTTTCATTGAGCAGGCTTTCCACGAATTTCGAAGGTGAATCGACGCGAACGTAGTCCAGCCGCGTTTGCATTGCGAGTTCCCGTAAATGAACCTCTTGAAGCGACGATAAGTGTTCCTGGCCGAGTGCGATTCGGCGTGCAATGTTGGCCATATTAATGCCAACCATCGCTTCACCTTGCTCCGTCGCAGCACGTCCAAAACTGTATATGTCAACCTGCATCACTTCGTCATGGCTCCAGTAGCCGACGATGTTGTCTTCATCATCGAAATGCGGAATCCTGCCAGGTACCGATCCACCGATACCGGCGATAAAGCCCGCAACGGAACCGGGTTCGGCCCTGAATGGGGGTCTTATGTTTTTGTTGACTGGCGGTGCCTCGTGACCGTCGGTCAGGAAAACCAGGCGGGTTTCGTGCTCACTTTGGCGCGCAGCATCAATAGCAGAGTAGAGTCCCTTGGCGACTTCGCTGCGGGCCACCCAGGCCATACGCCAGTCGACCTTCTGCAGCATGTCAGACAACGCGTCATAGTGTGCACATATCTCAACCGGCGTAAACATAACGAACGTGCGATGCGCCGTAAAAATCGCAAGCCCGGCTTCCGACCCGCAGGGAAGGGTCCTAAATGCAGTTTCGATCACGGATTTCGCGAACTCAAGTCGTGTAGCTGCGGCGGTACCTACTTCCATATCGGTGACATTCATACTTTGCGTAATATCCACTGCAAACAGGTAACGGTAAGTGTTTTGCGTTACGCGGAACGTCGAATTAGTAATCGCGAAGCCGAGAAGAAAGATAGCCAAGACGAACCACGGCCATGTTGCGTGGAGTAAGAGCTCAGCAACGTCGCGAGAAAATTTCACGGTAACGGTTCGCGTAACGGAATCTTGGTTAGAGCGCGCGGGCTGTGCTCGGGATTACGCTCGTCAAAGGCGTCGGCTGGATCTGTATCGGGAGCCACAAAGAGGGCTAACTCCAAGTTGTATTTTGCGTCCCAGTGGTTGTTGTCGATGCGCAATAATTCCTTGTAGTTTTGTTTCGCCAGTTCGATCAATGGCATCGCTAGGTCATCGGCCCCGTTTTCGCGCAATTGTGATGCTTTTCGGAAGTACAAATTAGCCAGGTTGAACTTGATATCCATCTGCAACTGACTGCGTGAGTGCGCGATAACAGCGGCATAAGCTTTCACCGTTGCCTTAAAGTCTCCTTGTTCCTGGAGATCATAGGCTTTCGCGAACTGCCGGTAGGCATCGTCTGGGCTATTGATCCAGGCTATGTCACCTGTGGCCAAGGCGTCGTTGAATTGTTGGTCATACGCAAAGCGAATGCCGTCGTAGCAGATCGCCAGAATCAAGACACAAAGAATTACGAGCACAGCTAGCTTAAGGCCCTGAATCACCATCGCCTTATCTCCATTCGATCGACAAACAACAACATTGCAATCAAGGCCATTGCAGCACCGTAATACCAATTCGCGATCTTCTTCCTCGGAACCACATCGAGGTAACGAATTGGCAGACTCTGCAATTTATTGACCTCGGCGATTGCCGCGGCAAGTGCGTTCGGATCTTCAGCATCGAACACACGGTATGGCGTTTCGAGTGTCTTAAAATATTCATGTAATACGCGTGCGGGCGCTATGTCGTCACGTTGTTCCCCAGGGCTCGCCGTAACTATGCCCGGACTGTGTCGCGAACGGATATACACCCAATACAGTGCGACGCGAAAACGCTGCAACAAATCGGCAATGTGTATGCGGGTCGCTTGATCCAGCCTGGCCCCACCGTCTGATACGAGCATGACAACTCGCGAACCGGTGTATGGTTGTCCTTCAAATAACTTGATGGCGTCAATTATTCCCGAGCCGACATCGGTTTTGGACAGCCCGCGCCCGATGTTTCCCGCATCGATTGCAGCCTGGATGACAACGGTCTTATCCGTCAACGGGAGAACCTGTATCGGCTTTGTGCTGAATACCAGCATCCCGTATTTGTCATTTCGCCTGTCTGCCACAAATTGAGACAGCAGTCGCCGCGCAACGGCGCCCTTAGCTTCTGAATCTGCAGTAACCAGGGGATTTCTAAATGGCTGGCCGCCAAACGGTTGGTCCATACTGCGGCTTCGATCCAGAAGAAGCACGATTTGTGCGCCCTCGCCAATTCTTTCGATTTCTTTTTCCGGCAGGAAAGGCCCGCTCAGCCCGATCGCCACAAGCGCCAACGATGCGCTTCGAACTAGCCGCAAGATTATCGCAATCAGCCCAGAAACTCTGTCGTCCGGGATTAGGGTAAGGGTCGAAAAACGCACCACAGCGGCATCTCTGGAAAACAATGGCACTGCGCAAAGCACCAATAAGCAAAGAACCCACGGATACGAAACGGCAATATTCAATTGACGGATCTCTCAAGTGCGCGGCAGTGCTGACAGATATCGATCAATTCCTGCAACGACGTATGCGGTTCCGCTGCCTTGGAATTGCTGAAGAATACGTCCTGCGACCGCGCATAAAGCGCAGAAAGTTCAGCTTCCAGCGTGGCGTACTTCGTGTTTGCCGAAAGGAAGTCATGCAAACTTCCGGCGAAGACAACCTGCCCCGCAGTTGCATTCACGGCCGCGTGGAATGCCTGCAATCCAAGCCGGTAGTTTTCTGGCTCAAAGTCCAATCGTTGCAGCTTGCGCAATTTGTAAAGTGCGCTGGAAAACGGATACCGGTGGCGTTTGAATCGCGGCAACAACCAGCGCCGATATGCCAGATAGGTCAGTAGGACGGTAAGGAGGAACGTCGATATCATCAACCGGATGCCCCGGCCGATGACCGGAATCGGTTGCGGCTGACGATCCGGCCGCAGGTCAAGGTTCTGTCGTGCGTCTGAATTTGTGATCGGCCCGATGCTAAATGTCCATTCAGGAATAAATATGGCAATCGAGCTTGCACCGCCCGTAGTCAGAAACTCAAGTTGCGGTATCGTTACAGACGTCAGCTGCGGTGGGGCATTGAAGATCTGATAATCGATAATGATGCGATAAAAGACGTTGTAATCGCGCTGCTCAACATTGGCTTCTGCTCCTGAGATTTCGAGCCACCGATTCAGTCGGCCCGTTTCGGGTAGAGTCGTAGTGTCCAGTCGATATGGTTCACTGAGACTCAAATGCATTTCATGCCGAATGCTGTCGCCAATCGTGTACCCAAAATCTCTCGGTGTGTCGATGCGAACGTCGGATATCGCCTGCGCGACTATCGCTGCCGGGCTAAGGTACACGACGAGCGCCGCCCAAAAACGTAACCTGGCGACGGGTAACTGCCGGACAGCGTCCTTATTCATAAAAGTATCGACTCACGACCTCGGGTTCGAATCTGTCGATCAGATACAGCGGTCTCAAATCGTAATCTGCGAGACACCTGCTTATCTGTTCGCGATGCTGGCGTAGTGCCTTCTCGAGGCGCCTGGCCAACGTTCGACGCAGCAGAATCGTTCGTCGCGCCTTGGTTTCAGGATCGTAAAGATGGGTAATGCCAACGCCTGGAATCCGGTCCTCCGCACTGTCGACGAGAACCACGGGGACTACGGCAAGCCGACACAGGCAGCCTAATATTCTGCGCAACAACTCGACCGGCAGGTGAAAATCAGAAACCAAAAAAACCAGCGCCCTTGCCTCGGGTAACTGTTCAGCGCCTTCCAGCAGACCAGTTGCGTCGGCTCCGGAGGGCGTCCAGCGGCGCAGACGCTCTGAGATCAACGTGCCGGCTCCGCGGGCCCGAGTCAGTGGTAATGACAGTTCATCGCGTATGACCGTGTCGCAGGCGGTGAATGCGAACGGATCACCGACTCGATAGGCCGAATACGCCAGCGAATTGACAAAATCAACCAGCAGATCATATTTCCGAGTGTTCCCAACAAAACTCATTGACGCTGACACATCAGCAAGTACGAACACGGGAACAACGCTTCGCTGCTTATAGATGCGGACAAGCAGTCGCCCAAACGGGTCGCGCAGTGATGCACGCACATCAATGCGCCGTGGATCGCCAGCGATGTACAAGGGTTCAATTCGGTGGATTTCGTATCCACCGCCACGCTGGACGCCGAGGTGGCTGCCCGGATAACATGACGCGGCCCGCCACGGCACGCGATATTGAAATTCGGTCGCGTCCTCCATACTTCGAATCCTAGGGCGTGGCGACCGACTGCATAATCTGCTCGGTCAGCTCCGTCGCCAGTTCCGCTCGGCGTAATTCATAGGCCGGTCTAAAAAATATTCGATGTGCCACAGTAGCGAAAAATACCTCGTGAAGATCTTCAGGCAACACACTCTCGTGTTCGTTTAACCAGGCGGCAACACGCGCGGCGCGCAGCAAATGACTCATTCCTCGCGGGCTGACCCCGGCTTGTATCAATCTCGTCATGTCGGTGTCCGGAACGCTAACGCCAAAAGCGTCCGGGTCAGCGGTGGCGCGACAAAGATTCAATGCATACTTCTGTATTGCTTCGCTCGTATGAATATTGCTCTGAATAGCCGCAAACACGCCATTCAACTCGCGGTAGTCCACTATCCCTGGCGGTACCTGGTTCAGCAGTTGCTCCGTGTCGTGAAACCGAGTATCGACCATCAGTTCTTGTAGCAATATCGGATCCGTCGGCGCTTCAATTGCGATTTCCATCAAGAACCGATCCCGTGCCGCTGCGGGAATTTCAAATGTTTCCTCTTTTTCGATTCGATTGCGATCGGCGAACACTTGCAGGTGTGGAAATCGATATTCGCGGTTGAATGCCATCACGCTGCGCTCTGCCATCACGCGAAGCATCAACGAATGCATCTGTGGTCGTGCGCGATTGACTTCGTTGAAAAAAAACGTTGCAAGTGCTTCGCCGTGTTTGAGCAGCGGTCCCGGTGCAACTCGCGGTTTTCCATCTTTGTCAACATACGTGTAGTACACCAGATCGCTCGGCATGAGGTCGACGGTGCCTTCGATACGCTCGTAACCACCGCCAAGCGTGCGGGCGACGGCACGCAGAAGCGTGGTCTTACCCACACCGATATTGCCCTCAAGAATGACGTGCCCACGGGTGAAGATGGCTATGCAGAGCAGGCGTACAGCCTCGTCCTGACCGACCATCACCGTGTTTACCGCTGCCTCGATGGCCAGTGCAAGGTCTCGCCAATCCGCCAATTGATGGTCTGAGTTTAGATTTGTTGTCACGAAACTCCTTTAACACATTCATGGTCTATATTGATTTTTAGATGTTTTCCCTACTTCTGCCGCTACGAGGCTGAACGGCGCATCGTCTGTAGACTGACACCCTGCTCGTGCTCTGTTAACATTGCCCAAACGACTATAATAAGACCCTCGTGGGGGATCGGCGAATTTGTGAAACAGGTGGCCATCACATCAACGTTGTGTGCGCTCTTTTTTTCTTTTGTGGCCCATGCGAATGATTTCCCAACTCAGGCTCGAGTGGAATACGTATTGCGTTGTATGGATTCCCATGGCGGTCAAAAGTACGAAGTGTTGTACTCGTGCATATGCATCGTAGACAAGATAGCAGAGAAGATCGCATACGACGAATTCGTCGAAGCGGAGGTGTTCGCTCAGTTGCGTACAACGCCCGGAGAAAGAGGTGCCGTGTTTAGGGATCCCGATCGATCGAGTTTTTTGATCGGGAAAATAAATGACATCACGGAAGGCGCGGAAAAATCGTGCTTCATGGGACTAAGAACGGATACCGCCAATAAGGACTAAGGACCGCGGTCAATTTTCAAGAGAAAAACACCAGCTTTGAATAATCAATTCGAAGCGACACTGGTAACGGTACGCTGGATCAGGCGGTGTCGCGAAAGGTATGAAACCATCATTGGAGGTGGCGAAATGACTAAACGACTAATTGTGATGATCGGTGTTGCGCTGGCGATTATTGTGCCTGGCACGTCGACTGGAAACACTGAGCTAATGAAGCTCATGGATAACCCAGATAACTGGGCGACCGCGCAAGGTAACTACGCAGGCACGCGCTACAGCAAATTGAATCAGATTACCAACAAGAATGTTGGCGATTTACAGGTGGCCTGGACTTTTTCAACCGGTGTACTGCGCGGGCATGAAGGTGGACCATTGGTGATCGGCGATACGCTTTATATCCACACACCGTTTCCGAACAAGGTATTTGCGATTGACCTTAACGACCAGACCATCATCTGGCGCTACGAGCCAAAACAAAACCCAGACACCATTCCGGTAATGTGCTGCGACACGGTGAACCGTGGCCTTGCGTATGCGGACGGGAAAATCTTTCTGCAGCAGGCCGACACGCACCTGGTGGCGCTGAATGCGAAGACCGGCAAGATGATCTGGCGTGTCAAGAACGGTGATCCAAAAAAGGGCGGCACCAATACCAACGCGCCGCTCGTCATTAAAGACAAAGTGCTGACCGGCATCAGTGGCGGTGAGTTCGGTGTGCAAGGCTTCCTGGCAGCATACAATGTCTCGGACGGCAAGCTGGCGTGGAAAGCCTATAGCGTCGGCCCGGATGATCAGACGCTCATCGATCCCCGCAAGACCACTCATCTTGGCAAGCCGGTTGGAAAGAACTCCGGCACCAATACGTGGCAAGGAGATCAGTGGAAAATCGGTGGCGGGACGACCTGGGGCTGGTATAGCTACGATCCGGACCTCAACCTCGTGTATTACGGTACTGGCAATCCGAGCACCTGGAATCCCGTGGTGCGACCCGGCGACAACCGCTGGTCCATGACAATCATGGCCCGCGATCTCGATACAGGTATGGCCAAGTGGCTCTACCAGATGACCCCTCACGATGAGTGGGACTACGATGGCGTCAACGAGATGATCCTCGTGGACATTAAGATCAAAGGTAAGGATCGCAAGGTCCTGGTGCACTTTGACCGTAACGGTTTCGGATACACGCTTGACCGCGTAACGGGCGAACTGCTGGTAGCCGAGAAATTCGACCCCGCAGTAAATTGGGCGACGCACGTAGACATGAAAACCGGCCGGCCCAAGGTAGTAGCCAAATACAGCACACACCTGACTGGTGAAGACACCAACACGGAAAACGTGTGCCCGGCAGCACTGGGCAGCAAAGATCAGCAACCGGCGGCTTTTTCGCCGCGCACAGGCTTGTTCTATGTGCCGACAAATCATGTGTGTATGGATTATGAGCCGTTTGAGGTGGAATACGTTGCGGGGCAGCCATATGTTGGGGCCACACTGAGCATGTTCCCTGCGGGGCGGGTCACCGGCGACGGCACCACCAATCTGGGCAATTTCATCGCCTGGGATGCTGCAAAAGGCAAAATCGTCTGGTCATTGCCTGAGCGGTTCTCTGTATGGAGCGGAGTATTGGCAACGGCGGGAGACGTCGTATTTTACGGTACCCTTGAGGGCTACTTGAAAGCGGTGGACGCCAAGACCGGTAAAGAACTGTATAAGTTCAAAACACCGTCTGGAATTATCGGCAACGTCAATACCTGGACACATAAAGGCAAACAGTACATCGGTGTGCTCTCGGGAATTGGGGGCTGGGCTGGCATCGGCATGGCGGCAGGACTGACGAAAGACACCGATGGGCTTGGTGCCGTCGGCGCGTACAAGGCGCTCGACAAATATACGCAGTTGGGTGGTGTTTTGACGGTGTTCGCATTGCCCGATTAAACTGCGACGATTGACCAGCATTTTGTTTACAATGTGACCCCCGGCTGCATGCTGCGGCCGGGGGTTTTTTTCGCGCACCACTTCAAGGAAACTATGGGAACTCTCATTAACTATCGCGCGCGCAAACATGCGTGCGCACTCATGATTTTGATCGCTACTGCGTTTTTGCAATTTGCCTGTGCTGCGGAAAACGAGCAGGAACAACTGTTGGCACAAACGGCAATATCAGGCTCAGAATCAACCACCAACGAAAAAGCTGCTGTCGTTGCCGAGGCAGTGGGCCAAAACAAAGAATCGACGTCTACCGCCTCCGCGCCTTACTCAGTTGAATGCGGACACGTGAACGATCGCGGTCAGCCGTTTTGTTACGTCGATGCTGACACTTACGTTGGGTGGCGAACGTTTCATGGCTTTTGCCACGTATGCCATGCACAGGATGCGGTGGGCAGCACATTCGCACCGAACCTGCTGGACCGTATACTAGACTTCGACTTCGATATGTTTGTGGATCGCACGGCGAACGGATTCACGGGTCAGGTCGGCGTGATGCCGCCCTGGAAAGATAATCCAAATGTCAGAAAGCGCTACAAAGAATTATACGCATATCTCAAGGCGCGGTCTTCCGGGGATCTTCCGCCCGGTCGCCCCAAGAAGAAACCGAAATCGAATTAATGCACCTAACGACTATTATCTGTCGCCAATGGTTATTGCTGGTCGTCGCGCATGGCCTGTCGGTAGCCGCATTGGCGGATGAAGGGCAAGCATTTCGAGTCTGCGCGGACCCGAATAACCTGCCTTTTTCGGCAAAGACGTTGGATGGGCTGGAGAACAAGATCGCGGAATTGTGGGCACATGAACTCGATTTGCCGCTGGAGTATACGTGGTTCCCGCAACGGCGCGGATTTGTCCGCAACACACTCAAAGCTTTAAATGCAGCGGGAGGCGGGTACAAGTGCGACATTGTTATGGGCGTACCGGCTGGATTCGACCGCCTTTTGACAACGAGGCCTTACTACCGCTCAACGTATGCGCTGGTCTACGTAAAGGGGCGCAGTCTGGATGACGTAAGAACCGGCAAGGACTTCATCGACCTAAATCCAGAGCTCCGCGGCAGTCTTAGGATTGGTGCGTTTACGCCGACGCCCGGCGTTAAATGGCTTGCACGACATGGCATGACCGAACAGTTAGTCCCTTTTCTCGCTATGTCTGGCGATCCGGAGGCCTACCCAGGTGAGATTATCGAGAAGGAGCTCGTGGGCGGAAGACTTGATGCTGCGATTGTATGGGGACCCATCGCCGGGTATTTCGCCAAACGGGCACAACCAGTAGAGCTCGCGGTTATCCCGCTGCAATCAGAGCCCGGCATTCAATTCGATTTCGCGATTTCCGCCGGCGTGAGGTACGGTGACGGTGAACGTAAACGGGCTTTGGAAGAGTTGATGCGCGAGACTGCTTCGCCGATGCAAGCGATCTTCGCTGCGTACAACGTGCCTTTGCTCGATATTATGCCAGACACCGATCTCGCAGCATTACCCGATGACGATTAGGGTCCGAAGATGGATCGTCGTTCCAAGGATGGCGAACTAGTATGCTCGGGTTCTTATCTAAAGAAAACATCATCGCAGAACCCGGCTTCAATCGTTGGCGTGTTCCTCCGGCTTCTATCGCAATCCACCTGTGTATCGGCTCGGTTTACGCGTGGAGCATTTACAATCCCGCGCTGATCAAAGTACATGGGGTGGTCGCAGGTGCTGCCAGCGATTGGACCCTCAAAGAAGTTGTCTGGATCTTCACGGTTGCTATCGTCTTTCTGGGCTTGTCTGCCGCATTTGCCGGCCGCTGGCTTGAGCGGGTCGGACCACGCATGGTTGGCGTCGTTGCTGCCTGCTGCTGGGGTGGTGGTTATTTGGTTGGTGGTCTGGGTGTTTACACACACCAGTTGTGGTTACTGTATCTGGGTTACGGCGTCATCGGCGGTTGTGGCCTCGGGCTAGGTTACGTTTCTCCGGTCAGTACGCTGATTCGATGGTTTCCTGACAGGCGGGGCATGGCGGCAGGCATGGCGATCATGGGCTTCGGTGGTGGTGCCATGATCGGCGCACCGTTGAAGGGTTTCTTCATCAGAACGTTTTACCGCGCCCCTGACTACCTTGGCTCGATCGCCGACCTCAAACTAGTCACGCAAACAGGCAAACGTTTTGCCGAAGTTGCCGGCGAATTGAAAGAAGTCGTGATAGTCGGTGCAAACGACCTCGCCGACATGCTCGTTCCGGGGCCAGAGGGCGTCTACGTCGTCGGAACCGGGTCCACCGGCGTGGGACTAACATTTGTTGCACTCGGCATCATCTACTTCGTCGTGATGATGCTTGCTGCCCTTGCTTACCGCGTGCCGGCAGAGGGTTGGCAACCCGAAGGCTGGACGCCGCCAGATCCGATCGAAGCGGCGAAACGTATGATTACTGACCGCGATGTCGATATCGATCAGGCGCTCAAGACAAGACAGTTTTATCAACTTTGGATTGTTCTTTGTTTCAACGTAACGGCAGGCATCGGCGTGTTGGGCGTTGCCAAGACCATGATGAGCGAAATATTCGGCAGCACTCTTCCAAGCATCGTCGATGGGGCGTTTGCCGCAACCTACGTGGTGATGATCAGCGTTTTCAACATGATCGGGCGTTTCTTTTGGGCAAGTACATCCGACTTCATCGGGCGGCGCAATACTTACTGGATTTTCTTGGGTCTTGGTATTGTGCTGTATTGCTCGATACCATTTTGTGCGCAACGCATTAGCGCAGACCCCAGCGTCGTCTGGCTGGTCTATTTCTACGCGGCCAGTATGATAATTTTCACAATGTATGGCGGCGGCTTCGCGACGATTCCCGCGTATCTCGCGGATGTTTTCGGCACAAAATATGTAGGCGGTATTCACGGTCGCCTGCTCACGGCCTGG
>Ga0114950_10001141_pt1 | contig 19681 bp, 18 predicted proteins | sample N075metaG_FD_83503 | JGI IMG/M metagenome (GOLD analysis project Ga0114950, IMG submission 83503) | Deep subsurface microbial communities from Kermadec Trench to uncover new lineages of life (NeLLi) - N075 metaG | ecosystem: Environmental > Aquatic > Marine > Ocean trench > Sediment | place... | reverse complement strand
TTCAGATGTGCGAGTACGCCCGCTCTGTAGATAACCAGCATAGAACTCATGTGGCGCTGTTCCATGCATTTTTTGTCGACGACCGAAACATCGGCGAGCTGTCGGTCTTACTTGGAATCGGTAGAGACCTGGGTCTTGATGTCGCCGAGCTGGAGCATCATCTGACGACGGGAACCTATAAAGCCGAGGTTGATCGGCAGCGTCAAACCGGGCTGGCCCGGCAGGTGACGGGCGTACCTGCGCTGTTTCTGGAGCCGGTGGAACCCGGTGCTTTCCCTGCAAGCGGGGCGATTGGCGGCAATACCGACTGGTTGCAGCGACGCCTGGCGGAAATTGCGTAATTCCAAAGGCAGCTTACCCAATAGCGAAGTAAACTGTTTGCGGAACTCGAATCACAAGACCCGCCACCGGAGTACACCATGCGACTCAGCGAACCCAGGATCCCACCCCTGTCCGAGCAGGACTTGAGCGAGGAACAGGCCGAACTCATTGCGCCGACCCTTGCCAGAGGCGGCACACCCGCCACGGTCATCATGACTCTGATGCACCACATGCCGCTGTTCACCAATCTGAATGTGCTGGGTCGCCACATCATGTCCGGTTCCAGCCTCACGCCGCGACAGCGTGAAATCCTGATCATGCGGGTGGGCTGGAACACTCAGTGCGAGTACCAGTGGGGTCAGCATGTATTAATGAGTCAATCGGCGGGTCTGAGCGCCGAGGACCACGAACGCATCAAGCAGGGTTCGGCGGCCGGTTGGGATGAACTCGAATCCGCGCTGCTGACCGCGGTAGATGAGTTGCTGGCCGACACGATGATCGGCGACGCTACCTGGGGCGTACTGGGCCAACACCTGGCAACGGAGCAACTCATCGACATGATCTTCACCGTGGGGCATTACCACATGGTGGCGATGTCGCTGAACGCCATCGGTGTGCAGCGGGAAGCGGGGATACCGGGTTTCGACGGCATCCAGGATGGCTGAAGCCACGCCGACCCCGGCGCCCATCGAGCCGCCGACCAGCCTGGCCGGTGCGCTCGGCTACGTCGGCCCGGGTCTGCTGGTGGCGGCCACGGTGGTGGGTTCGGGCGAACTGATCGCCACCACCAAGACCGGCGCCCAGGCCGGGATAACCCTCCTGTGGCTGATTATTCTCGGTTGTCTGATTAAAGTGTTCGTGCAGGTGGAACTGGGCCGCTACACCTTGAGCGCCGGCGAGCCCACCCTGCAGGCCCTGAACCGGATCCCGGGGCCCCGGTTCCGGGCCAACTGGATCATCTGGCTGTGGCTTGCGATCGCGCCGGCAGCCTTTGCCATTATGGGTGGCGTGCTCGGCGGTGTGGCCCAGATCATGGCCATGATGCTGCCTGTCACCGGCGACTACATGGTGGCCCTTGCCCGGCCCGACGGCGATGCGGGCAGCACCTTTGACGTCCGTTTCTGGGGTACGACCATGGCGGCGGCGACTGCCGCGCTGTTGTATTTCGGCCGCTATGGTTTGATCGAGCGGGTAGCCGTGGGCATGGTGGTGGTGTTCACACTGGTCACCATCGGCAATGTGTTCATGCTGGAGTTCAGTGCCTACCGGTTATCCGCCGGCGACATCGTGCACGGCCTGAGCTTCGGATTGCCGGATCAGCCCGACGCCTGGTTTACCGCTCTCGCGACGTTCGGGATCATTGGTGTGGGTGCGATCGATCTCATTTCCTATTCCTACTGGTGTCTGGAGAAAGGTTACGCCCGCCACTGCGGGCCCCGCGATGACAGCGCCGCCTGGCTGTACCGGGCGCGGGGCTGGGTACGGGTCATGAAGGTGGATACGTTTGTCGCCATGGCCGTCTACACGATCGCCACCGTGGCGTTCTATCTGATCGGTGCCGCGGTGCTCCACCGGGACCGCCTGGACCCGGACGGCATGCACATGATCAGTACGCTGATCGCCGCCTATGTCCCGGTATTCGGCCCCTATGCCGAGTGGCTGCTGTTGATCGGCGCTCTGGCGGTGCTGTATTCATCCTTTCTGATTGGCAGTGCCGCCGCCGCGAGACTGTTCGCCGATGGGTTCGCCGTGCTGGGCATCATCGACGGCCACGACCCCGAAGTTCGGCAACGCACGGTGGATCGGCTGTCGCTGGCTTTGCCCATGGTGGCCCTGGCATTTTTCCTGTCGGGCTGGAACCCGGTGCTGCTGATACTGATCGGCGGTATTGCCCAGACCGTACTGTTGCCGGTGGTGGGTTTCGGGGCCCTCTATTTGCGCTTCAAGCTCACCGATCCACGACTCGCGCCGGGCCGCGTCTGGGATGCGGCGCTGATCGCGTCCTGCGTCGGGTTTGTGGTCGTTGCCGGGTTCGGGCTGTATTGGATCTTCAGGACAGAATTTGCGGCCCCCTAAGCCGCACTCTCCACGCCGGCCGCGCTCGTCCGGGCGGCCGGCAGCAGCGGAACCGGGTCGAGCACCCAGTTGCCGGAGTTGCGCCGGTCGGGGCACGGAATCGCATAGGCCACGTCGCCATGATTTTCCTGCAGCGTCTTGGTATCCAGACGCCAGCCTTTGGCGTTCCATTCTTCGAGAAAATCGCGGTAGCGCACGACGGGCTTGTCGCCCGGAGTCAGGATTTCCCGGGTGCGAGTCTCCGGGGTCCTGACCGGGTAGAGCCCTTCCAGCACGGCAATGTCCTCGACGGTAACCCGCAGATTGGCATTACGGATGTATTCATCGTGTTCCGGTTCCAACATGAAACTCCGCAGGTTGATAAAAAAGATCTTGGTATGTCCACCGTCGACCGGCGCTTCAAATATATACTGATGAAGGGAACGGTTTTCCCCGAAGGTGATCCAGGTAATCAGGGTGTTCGGGCCGTGATGCCATGTGCCTGCGTTCAGAACGTTGGGGTCGCTCTCCATCGCCTCATCCCCTCTCGGTTTGGCACCCATTTCAGCCATTTTACTGGTGACCCCGCTGCCCCACGGAGTTTCGGGATATTTAACTGTGCCCGGTATCGGCTTCGGGCTGGCCTGGATGGGATGCACGAATTCGTTGTGGACGAAATCAACGCCGTTCTCCATGGAGCGCTCGTAATAACAGTTAATGTCGAGGAGTATGAGTTTGTGCTTGCGCCACGCCGTGTCCTCGTATTCCTCGATGGTGTACAGAGGTGGCCGCTCTTCCTCCGGCAAGTCGCCGAGGAATGCAAACACGATGCCATACTGTTCCCGTACCGGGTAACTGTCGACTTTGGCACGCGCCGGAATTTTTCTGCCCGCCTCGAATGACGGGAGCAACTGACACTTGCCGTCACCACCATAGCGCCAGCCGTGATAGGGGCAGACGATGCAACCGTCCTTGACGGAACCTCTGGCCAGGGAACCACCGCGGTGCACGCAGGTATTGGCGAGTACATGGGGCAGCCCTTCGGTATCGCGAAACGCGACGAACGACAGCCCCATGATCCGGGCCGACAGCGGTTCGGCGGCCTGCAACTCTTCGCTGGTGCAGATGGGATACCAAAAGTTGATGTACATGGCACCGCTCCTGGATACGTGCGCTGATCGCAGTTCAGTAAAATCTGCTCAATCTTAGCATGGCCCGGTCAAAACCCCACATCGAACGTCTGCTGTGTTGATCCGACTGGCTGACAAATGCGATGATCACCAGTATAAACCAGGTGAAACGGTGGCTACCTTGATGCCGCGGCTCGTCAGGAATCAACCATGACACAGCAACTGACTGCGAACGAAGAGCACGTCCTGCCTTACAAACATTGGTGGGGCTTGCTGGGTTGTGCGGGGCTGATGGGCGTTATTCTCATGATGGGTCCGTACAGCGAAGGGTTGGTGCTGGCGCCGGATCGCGGCGACATGTGGTACTTCTGGCAGTTGCAGGAGCCCAGTGCAATCACGCGACTGACGGCCTGGTTGCCGTTCAGTCTGCACTGGATCGCAATGTGGTTCCTGATCTCACGTGGGCGCAGCGAGCGGCCACGTTATGTCTTTGGACTGCATTCATTCAATCTCTGGGCGATTGCCGTCAACGCACTGTTTATTCTCCTGCATATCGCGCAGACCAAACTTTTCTATGATGGTCTGGCGCAGGACACGCATGAAGCAACATCATTAGGGTCCGTCGTCATCATGTTGTTCGCGATTATGTTGATGGAAAACAGGCGGCGCGGACTCGTGTTTGGCAAGAAATTGAAGTTCATGTATGAAGCCGGTGACGTGGTACGCCGCTATCACGGCTATTATTTTTCGTGGGCGATCATCTACACCTTCTGGTATCACCCTGTTGAGCTGACGCAGGGTCATCTGGCAGGATTTGCATACATGTTTCTGCTGCTTTTACAGGGCAGCCTCTTTTTTACCCGTTTTCACGTAAACCGGTGGTGGACGATGTCACTGGAACTATTGTTCGTGACGCACGGCGCCCTGGTTGCCTACTTCATTATGCAGAAAGGTCAGAATGGACCCTGGTCGATGTTTCTCTTCGGCGGAGTCACTCTGTTCCTGATTACGCAGATGCATGGTCTCGGCCTGAGCCGCAGGGGAAAATTGATGATTGCGTTACCACTGATAACCATCATGGCCACGTTTTATATGATATTCCCTGAAATAGTCGGAAGCCTGCCCCGAGTCCCGCTGATCAACTATACAGGTACGTTCCTCGTGATGATCGTTGTCTGGTTGCTGCTGCGCTTTGGCAGGCTGGTAAAATGGATGCGGGCCGATTCGCCGCCGGTTTAAAACCCTGCCACCGGTAAACCTTAAAAATTTAAATGGGGTTTGGTTCTAGCCGGTGTCGCGCCGATAGTCGGCGACGTATGCCTCAGCAGCCTTCCCGAGCGGCACGTTCTCCGGCCGCGTGTCGAGAACCGCAGCATAGAGGGCTTTCTCGCCGGCGAAATACGCCTCGTCGATATCGGCGATTTCGACCCAGTCAGACTCGTCGAACAACTTGCGCGCCAGATCGGTGCTCGGCGCGTGGTGCCCCATCCGATTATGGATGTAGTCGATATATGCCAGGCTCGTCGACTCGAATGCTTCGACTGCCTCGCGATCCGGGCCATTGGCGTCGAGCGCCGTCCTGCAGGCGAGGAATCGTTGCAGGTGCTCGCGGTTGCCGTCGAGCCGCCGATGTACCTCGGCGATGATTTCTGCGTCCTCCGGATTGGCAACGCCGAGTTTCTCGCCGAGTCGCGCCAGCATTTTTACATCCTGTGCGTTCAACCGGCCCATGGAGGCTTCCATGTAGTTGGCCACGGCAATATAGAACGGCACGAAGGAAGCATCTCTGGGTCCGGTGTCCAGTGCAGCTTTCAACATCTCGTGGGTCGTGCGCAATCGGCCGCGCTCGCCCATCAGGCTCTCGATTGCAGATTTGGTGTCTGTCATGCTTCTCTCTCCGCACAAAAATACCGGGCCGTGCGTCTTTATGGCGGTGTCACACTGCCGCGCGCGACCGCGTTTGCCAAGCTGTCCTTCAACAGATCGGCCGATGCCTTACGAGAAGGCATGCGATTCTCCAGATAGGCATTCGGTGCGATGAATAAAGCCTGCGCGTAGACTTCGCGATAGATATCGTGGCGCTGGCTCAAGATCCGGTTATATGACATGCAGTCCGTCCGTTCGCGCCGCAGGGCCTCGATATCGATCGTTGCGGACGGCAGCACCGCTTCGCCGGGCCCGCCCGACTCACCGAGCAGACGCCCGTTGTAGTCATAGATCTTCGAGTGGCCCATGTTGAAACTATCCGGGATCGCACCGTTAACCGAACCACCCAAATTACACGATACGAGGTACAGCATATTTTCCGCTGCCCTGACCCGTTTCGCCGATTCCCAGGCCCAGAGATCCATCGCGCCATTGTCGCTGGTCGGATGCAAAATGACCTCGGCGCCACGCATCATGAACGCCCGCGCAGCTTCCGGGTACATGATTTCGGCGCAAGGCATCATCGCGATCTTGCCAAGCTCGGTATCGGCCACCGGGAACGTGCCTTCGATGCCGTACATATCGAGATAGCGATCCATGACATCGTGCGGTGACACCGAGTGCAACGTGTTGATGCGGCGATACTTCAGAATGATGTCGCCGGCCGGGTCGATGAGATACGAACAGTTAAAGTAAATTCCCGGCCAGTCAACGTGCCGTTCATAAGAATTTGCCGCGATATAGAGCCGGTGCTGTTGGGCTATCTTCTGCAGCCTTTCCGTTTCCGGCCCCGGGATTTCGAAGCAGGCTTTCGCGATCCACTCTTCGGTGCTCTCGAGGATCGGGAATCCCTGCAGCGCAAATTCCGGGAACAAAACCAGCTGGTTGGGGTTGTTCGGGCGGGCCTGTCCGGGCGCGATACCGCCCAGTATCAGGATCTCCCAGCGATCGAGGCTGCGATGCACGATTTCCATCGCCTCTTCGCGAGTCCTGGCGTGATTCACGGTATGGTTCATGACCTGCACACAGGTCGCCGTCCACGGCTGAATCATTTCCATCCCCTACCTTTTTTTGGGCAGGTTCTCGCCACGCTGCAGTGGCGCCTGCTGTTTTATCTCCGGGTCGGTTGCATGATAAATGTGCCCGACCGTGCTGTCATCATCCAGACACTCGACGACGAGGCGACCAAGGTCCGCCGTCCTGATAACGCCCATGAGGCTGTGATCTTCGGTCAGCACACCGGTACCTGTACCCGCATCCGACGACAGTCCACCCGGCCGGAGAATCGTATATTCAAGCCCGCTCCCGACCAGGTAGTTCTCCGCCCTGGTTTTCGCGATGATGGCATCGCCGAGAAATTCGATGACCTTCGCAGAGACGGCGCTCTTACTGTCGCCGGCGCCGATCATGGTCACCATGAGCAGCCTTTGCACACCGTGTTTCTTCGCCGCATCGACAATGCATACGATGCCTTCATCGTCTGCTCGTGGCCCGGGTTCGCCGCGCCTGGCGCCGATGGTGCTGATGACGGCCCGAAACCTGTCCGACGCGAAGGCGGCGTTGACGGGCTCCGAGTCCCGCGCATCGCCGCGGACGATCGTGATGCCGAGCGCCTCGAGCGCGGATGCGTCCTTGTCCGGCCGCACAAAAGCTGTGACCTGTTCCGCTCGTCCGGCCAGCAGTTTGGCAATCTCGAACCCGGTTCGGCCCGTGCCGCCGAAAAGCAAGATCCCGTCTGTCATTGTTCTTCCTTCTCGTCGCCCCGACCGAACGTAACTCCGAACTCTTCCTTGCAACGCTTGAACACCGCTTCATCCGGCCGCTCGGTCAGCGTCTGCATGTAGCGAATGAAGCCCTCGGCGGGACCACCCGGCGCATTGATGATGATCATGCGTGCGTCGTCCGAGGTCGCCCAGAAACACCGCGGTACACCGACGCCCGCCGTGGCCAGGAAATACGTCACCTCACGCCCGGGTACTTCGTAAATCTCCGCGGTCTCCCGCGTGATCTTGTGATATCGCCAGTCACTCATGAACTTCTCCCTCTCGTTAATTCTTGTTACCGATCGCGGACGCTCGAATCGATGCTCGAGATTTTCGATGTCGCGGACCCGGCCTCCGCCGGGATGAGCGGCAACGGGTCCAGCGTCCAGTGTTTCGACGTACGGCGCGCCGGACTCGGAATCGCGTACGCCACTTTCATTTTTTTGCGATCGACCTCGTCCTGATCGATGCGCCAGCCCATCGCCGTCCATTCCTTGAGTTTGTCGCGGTAATGGGCCATGTGGCTGTCGGGCTGCACGAGATTTTCCCTGATGTTGGTGGCCGGCTGCAAGACCGGACGGATACCGAGCAGCACCCTGGCATCTTCCTTCATGACGAGGGTATCCATGTAGATCATGCGCTCATCGTCCTTCGGATCGCGCATGGCGTTGCGCATATCGACTGTGAATATCCGGGTCTTGCCGACCTCGACCGGTGTCTCATAGAAATGTTGCCGGCGAATAAATTTTGGCGTTGGCTCGATGAACGTCCAGAAACTCGAAATGCCGTGATAACCGGCATGAATATGAAAAATACTCGCTTTTGCCCGGCCCGCTGTCGCGCGCATTTTTTCCTCGAACATCGGCGGGGCCGGCATCTCGATGTGAAAGCCCGTACCCCAGTCGTGATTGATCAGTTCCAGCGGCGGAATACGGAACGGGTTGTCTTCCTTCTTGTCGATATGTGTCGTGTGTACGAACTCGTTGTGCGCGGGGTCCAGTGCATTTTCGATCGAACGCTTGTAGTCGAAGTCCCAGTCAAAAACTATTGTGGTCGCCCGCCAGCCTGCCTGGCCCCATTCCCTGCATTCCATGATCGGCGGCCGTTCTGCTTCCGGCAGGTCGCCGAGAAACGCAAACGCGATGCCGTAGCGTTCCACGGTCGGATAAGCATCAACCCGGGCTCGCGGCGGAATCTTTGCGGCAGCCTCGAGAGATGGAATCGCCCGGCAATGGCCATCCCCGTCATACCGCCAGCCGTGGTAAGGACATTCGATACAGTCACCCGTGACCTTGCCATCAGCGAGCGCGGCGCCGCGGTGAGCGCAGACGTTGCTCAGACAGTACGCAACGCCTGCCGTGTCACGAAACACGACGAAATCCTGACCGAGCATGCGCACCGCGACCGGTTCGTTGGCCATTTGTCGCTTAGCTCGGCAGCATACCAGAAGTTGATAAACATTCAATCCATCCCGGCACTGGAACCCGGATTCTCGCATGTCGTCCTGCCCGGATACAGCGCCGGCTGCGGCCGATTCCCGCTGGAGTGACGGGTGACCGCACCGCGTGTATCCGCTCGCGGCTGAAATACCGGTTTATCGGTCCGCATCCGTGTCGGCGCATGCCGGGGGGCGCGGGAACGGACCGCGCGCCTGCTCGAAGGCATGACCCATAGCCAGCAGAGCCCGATCCGAGCCCTGCAGGCCGTCGAAGCTGATGCCCACGGGCAGGCCGTCATCGGTCACACCGGCCGGCACGACCAGGCTTGGAATACCGGCCGCACTCTGGAACACCGTGTTTTGAATCACGGAACTGAACCCGCCCCTGAGCAGCTCACCGTTGATCATCAGGTCCGAGGTATCGTCGCCCATCGGCGGTGCGGGGAATGGCGTGGTCGGCAAAACTATGGCATCCAGCGCATGCTCTGCGAAGTAATCGTTGATGGTCTGTTGCAGGCGCGGCCGGTGGACCTCCATCGCCTCTTTGTAACGCACCTCGAGCGCGTTCATGTCGTCCGTGAATGGCGTGAAGCGTTGTTTGACGACCGGAGATGCGATTTTTTCGCGAATCTCATCGACGCTAATTTCGGTTCCGCGGTGCTGCATGTACACGGGCATCTCGCGGACAACCTCGTATGCGGAAATCGCCCAGGCCACCTTGGCCGTGAGCTGCGTCAGCCCGGGTATGTCTGCATCGATGATGACGGCACCCTGGTCCTGCAGTAACGCAACGGCCGCATCCATGATCCGGGCAGTTCGCTGGTCCATGATCTTGTACAGGTCACCGCGCGGGCGACCGAACCGCACGCCGTCGAGCGGAATCTCCACGGCGGCGTGCGCATCGCCGCTGAGCACGCCGTCGAGAATAACGAGATCCGCAACGCTATTGGCCATGATGCCCACCGAATCCCGCGTGGGTGTCGGCGGTATCACACCATCGCCCGGATAGCGCCTGAAACCGGGCCGAAATCCAACGATTCCGGACAGCGAGCACGGCCCGCGCACCGAACCGTTGGTATCGGTGCCCAGCGCCGCCGGTGCCAGTCGTGCCGAAACCGCCGCGGCGGAACCGCCACTGCTGCCGCCCGCAATCACATCATCGCGCCAGGTACTGCGCACGAACCCGTAATACAGGTTCGTACTGCTGCCGCCGACCGCCAGTTCGTGCAGATTGGTTTTCCCGGCGATCAACGCACCCGCGTCCAGGAGCCTCCGGACCACGGTCGCGTCGTAGCGGGGATAATCCTTTTCCAGTGCCGGCGTGCCCGCCGAAGTCGGGTAGTCGCGGGTGTCGATGTTGTCCTTGATGAAAATCGGCACACCGTGCAGCGGCCCCGGATCGATGCCTGCTGCAAGCTGGCGGTCCGCCAGGCGCGCCGCTTCCAGCAGGCGTTCTGGCGCCTGGCTGATCACCGCATTGAGCTGCCGGAAGCGGGCGCAGCGCTCCAGCACTTCCTCGGCCACGGCCACGGCGCTGGTGCTGCCATCACGGATGGCCGCCGCGAGATACTCGATAGTGAATTCCATTGGGTGAGTCAAGATGATTTACCTGGCCACTCCGTGACCGTTACTGCGTCCGCCGCCGACAAGGCCGAATCCACGATGACGTCGAATCTCATGTTTGCCTCCCGTGTTGCAGGAGCCGTTTACCTAAATGCTGCATTTTTTCCAGTGTAGACGGATAGGGTCCTGCTAATTCCCGCGACAAAATTCGGCCACGAGCCGGTTAAACTTTTCCGGATATTCCATGTACGGTACATGGCCTGATTGATCGAAGGGCCGAAAAACGACCGGACTGCCGGCCTCTTTCAGCGCCTCATACATCGCCACGCCGGCGGGGAAAGAGCCCTCCGGATCCTCGCGCCCCCAGATAATCAGCGTCGGCACGCGCAACCGGCCCGCCAGCATGTCGGCCCAGATGTTTTCTTTCAGTCGACGAAAATCCGGATGCGCCGGGTTCATGCGGTGCGCATTGAACCAGTCACTGGCCGCCCGGTATTTATCCGTCCGCGACAGCGCGAGGATGCGTTGCACGCGCTGATCGGTGATGTTGTTGTCGGTGTAGGAGAAAAACGCCAGCCCGCGACGGATACTCTGCGCGGTCTCGCCGCCGGGCGGGTGCAGTTCGTTCTGCTGATAAATATAAAAGCGTACGGCCTGGGCGACGTTGCCGCTCGGTGCGATCAGGGTCGAATCGACGATCACCAGCGAGGCCACGCGCTCCGGGTGATCGAGCGCCAGCCGGGTTACCGGCCAGCCGCCCTGGGAATGCCCGACAAGATGCACCCGCTCAAGACCCAGTGCATCGATAAAACCCAGCAGATGCTCGACCACCAGCGGGTAGTAACGGCCGTAGTCGTCGATATCGGCCGGGTTGTCGGTGTAGCCCTGACCGATGCGGTCCAGCGCCAGCACGCGGAAATGTTCGGCCAGGCCGTCGAAATTCTGCTGCCATTCCCAAGCATTGAAGTCAGCCGCCGATGGCTGGCCGCCGTGCACCAGAATCAGCGCCTCACCGGTGCCTTTGTCGAAATAACGGGTGCGCACACCGTTGACGTCGATGAACTTTGCATCCGATTCGGCCATCGCATCGGTGAATGCCGGTTCAGGCGCATCGACGTAGCTGATTGCATCGAGTGCATTGCCAGTTGCATCACGCGCGGTAAGCAGAATCTTGGCCGGCCGCTGCCGGCCGGGTTCGATGTGCACCGTGGCCGTGATCGCATGACGCGTGCAGCGAGGTGCGGGGTCGGCCAGCATGGTGATGTCCGGGCCCTGACCCGGTGGAAAATGCAGGCCCGCAGCGCAGGCGCCGGACAATTCCACCGCACCGGCCTCATGCGCGTCGACACGCAGATAATAAGTGTCGGGCTCGCCCGCCGCAGTCAGGACTGCGGCGGGTAGCAGCCACCGTTCCGGCACCTCGAGTGCGACTTCGCACTGCCGGTCGCCGGTCGCCGCATCAAGCACGCGAATCACCGCATCGCCGGCATCGGCGCGGGCATGAAGTTCCAGAAACAACCCGGGCCGGCGATCGCCAGGGTAACAATGCTGCAGGTTCTGTCGATAGAGGACATCGATGCCGGCGGCATCGAGACCTTCGAGCCGGCTGTCCGCCGACACCGGTTGGCCGCACAGCAGAAAGGTCCTGCGTTCTCCGCGATCCAGCGTGTGCGTATCAAGCGTGCAGCGCGCAGGCTCGGCCGGGGCCGCGAGGGCGATCAGCGAGAGGCATAAACACAACGCGGCTCTCATGGGCATCAGTGTACAAAAATCTGCTCGCGGCCAGCCGCCATTCGCATGATTTCAGGGTCTGCAACCATTTCACTGGCCCTATTTCTTCCGGAACAATGCCATAATCAAGCGCGCATCCTGGTATCCCGCACTGCATCAATAACCAGAATTAACCAAGGGGGAAGGCTCTGATGAACGCTTCGAGCACGCGACACGCACTCGCAGGTCTTTTGGCTGCGTGGCTGTTGGCCGGTTGCGGCCCATCTGCCCCGCCTACGCTGCCAGCCAATACCGAATGGGTGGCCGACGGGGTGTATCTCTTCCAGAGCGGCGGCCATCGCAGCCTGTTCCTGGTCACCGACGCAGGCGTCATCGTCACCGATCCGCTGAATGCGGAGGCGGCTGCGGACTATCGTGATGCGATTGCGGCCATCACCGACCAGCCGGTGAAATTCGTCGTCTATTCACATTACCACTGGGACCGCGTATCCGGGGCCGAAGTGTTTACGGCACAAGGTGCGAAGGTCATCGCCCAGGCACGCTGCGCGGAACGGTTCCGCGACAACCCGAACCCGGCCGTGGTGATGCCCGATATCACATTCGATGATCGCTACGAGATCTCGCTTGGTGGGAAAACGCTCGACCTGTACTACCTGGGCCCCAGCCACGGCGATTGCCTGACCGTATTCCTGGCACGACCTGCCGGTCTGATGCAGATCGTCGCCCTGGTGGAGCCGCCGCGCGCGGCGTTCCCGGCAAACCCGAACGTGCCCTACGTCAGGCCGCATAACCTGCGGCAGTTCTTCACCGCGGTCGAAGCGCTGGCCGAACGAGAAGGAGTGACCGCGATCCTGGCCAGCCGCGTCAAGCTCGTCGACGACGGCGCCGGTGGCCGGCAACCCTCGCCACCCACGGCACCGATTTCGCTGATCGCCGACCAGGCCCGGTTCTGGAATGTGATCTACGCGGCCGTCGAAACCGCGCGCGCAGAAGGTCATGTCGGCATCGACAGTTTCGTAAAACTCAAAACCATCGATCTTGCGCCTTTTGAGCCATTCGACGGTTATCGCAAGGAAGACTTGCCAATCATCATGCGGCGCTTTGTCGGTTTTTACGACATGGGCCGCTAGCCCGCCGGGGGAATCGATCATGCCACTCTTATATATAGCGTTGACCACAGTGCTGATGCTCTCGCTGCCGTTCGCCGCCCAGGCCGAGGAAGCGGAGGTTCCGCTGCTGATGCCCGGCACGAAAATGCCCTTCAAGCTGTGGGAAACCGAACAAGTCGCCGATGGCGTTTACACATTCCGGTATTCGTTTTACCGGACGATGTTCATCGTCACCGATGACGGGGTAATCGCCACCGACCCGCTCAGCCCGGAGGCAGGCCCGATCATGCGCGAGGAAATTCGCAAGATCACGGATCAGCCGGTCAAATTTATCGCCTATACGCATTCGCACTGGGACCATGTGTCCGGCGGCCAGGTGTTCAAGGATGAAGGCGCGACGTTCATCGCACAGGAACGTTGCGCGGCAAACCTGGTCGAGAACCCGCGGCCGTCCGTCGTAACGCCCGATATCACCTACGATGACTATTACAAGATTGAGCTTGGCGACCAGTCACTGGAAATGTTTTATTTCGGGCCGTCGCATGACAACTGCCTGGTTGTGATGCTGGTGAACCCGGCCAACCTGCTGTTCCTGGTAGATATCGCCAATCCGCCGAACGGCTGGACGATGTTCTATAACCCGGCGATTTCCGAGGATCGGCCCTGGCACATGGTGCGCTTCTTTACCCAACTGCAAAATCTCGTCGAAGAACGCAACGTCGAGACGGTGATCGGCGGCCATATGTCGGGCTCGTTCGACCCGGTCACGAACCGCCCGACAATCGTCAAAGGCACGACGGGGCCTGCGACGGTGGTCACGGAAAGGCTGGAATTCTGGACGGCCATCATCGACGCCGCCCGGGCCGAACTCGCAGCCGGCACCGCACCCGAAGAGGTGCCGGACCGGATCGTCGAGAAAGGCCTGCTGGCCGACAAGATCATTGGCTATGACCCGAAGAAGATGCGCATACTGATGCGACGCATGACAAGTTTGGCGCTGACGGGGGAGTAGCGGGAATCGCGGCTAAAGCCTAAAGCCGCTCCCACAAAAGCCGCTGCTGCGAAAGCCACTCCCGAAAGAGCCATCTGCGACAAATGCGGGGTCGCCATTGGTCAGACAGCGGTTGCCTGGAGGGTACGAAGCATGAACAGCAAGCAAGTGCGAACGGTGGTCGGGAGCATTTTGCTCGGGCTCTTATTCTTCGGCGTCGTCATGGGTATCAGCATGTCGCTGGTGATGCTGAACGCCAGCCAGTCGCCGCAAATCGTGTGGTTTCCCCTGCCCGCCACTGCGGTACTCGCAGGCGCAATCTGGTGGGCGCAACGCCGATGGGGCATCGGCCTGGAGCATCCGCGGGATGTGCCCTGGGCGCGGGTGTATGCCATCGGGTTTGCGTTGACCGTGCTCGGACTCACCGTCGCACTCGTGCAGGGAAAATTTACCGGCATGGTTCGGGCCACTGAGTTACTGGACGCAGAAGTCAGCCCGCTTTTCTTGATGACTTACGCAATTTTTATGTCGGTGCTGGCGGCAATTCTTGCCGAGGCAACCTTCCGCGGCGTCGTTCAGACCCGCATGCAAACGGTGTTGAGTGTCTGGCCGACAGTGATCATTATCGGCGTCGTTAATGTGCTCGCCCATCGCTGGGGGCCCGAACTGACCCTGAACTGGCTCGGTTTGTTCGTCACGCTGGCAGGCTGGACTTATCTGCGCTGGCTGAGTCGCTCGCTGTGGCCACCCCTGATACTGCATACCGTGGTCAATGTCCTCGTCGCGGTAGGTTTATGGTTCCGAGGCCCGTTCGTGCAGGCGGACCTGGCCACCGGTACGGTAATCGTCATCGCGGCGGCCGGCCTGATCGCGCTGGCCGTAGCCGTCGGACTCGCCCGGGGCATGCCGCCCCCAGGCTCCACGGCGTAATCTGTGCTGCCAGTGTAGAGAAAGGGTTGGGATAGCACAGCTGTCCGACAATCTTCAGCAACCCGATGATAGAAGCGACCGTTGTGGGAGCAGCTTCTGTGGGAACAGAAACCGGCTCTACAGGGACAACAGTAAATCTGGCCCCATCTGCTACAGGAGTAGCCCATGCACGTCGACATCATTCTTAATGAATTTGCTTCGGTCGCTGAAGCTGCCGAACTTAGCGTACTGGCGGAATCATATGGGGCGAGAGCGGTCTGGTCGTCCAGCTATGGATCAGACCGCAGCCCGTTCCTGGTCCTGGCGCGCGCCGCCGCGGTTACCAAGCACGTGCGCCTGGGGCCGCTTGCGGTCAGCCCGATGGAGATGCACCCGCTGCTCATGTGCAACACCCTGCTGACGCTGAACGAAATGTGCGGTGGGCGCGCCACGATTACCGTCGGCGGTGGCGGCGGTGTGCTGCAGACCATGGGCCTGACCCGCACCCGCGTGGCCAAATCGGTCACCGACTGTCTCGAAATATTGCGGGCTGCACTGTCGGGCGACGTCGTCAATTACCCGGGCGAAATATACAAAGTGGTCGCTTACCATCCGGGACGCTGGGCTACCGATACGCCACCGGAAATCTATGTCGGTGCGGAACGGCCGAGGAATATATTCACGGCGACGCGACTGGCCGACGGCATCATGCGCAGCGATCTGACTCCGGACATGATGCGCGAGACGATAGCGCACATCGAAGCAGGCTTGGCAACGCACGGCCGAACCGGCAAACCGTTCGGCATCAGTAATTTCTGGGCCTGGCACATCAAGAAAGACAAGGCCGAAGCCGAATATGAGGCGCGCCGCGAATTGATCCTGCGCGGCTTGCTGCAGACTCACCATACCGAGGTCCATCTAAGCCAGGCAGACAGCGATCTCGTACAGGAAAAAAAAGGCGCGTTCTGGAAAGCCTATTTTACCCGCAGCGGCAAGATCGAGGGCATACCAGAGGCCATTGTCACGACGCTGATCGATAAAATGAGTTCGACCGGCGACCTGAACGATCTGGAGCGCGAGATCGAGCGCATGCGGGAGTTCAAAGCGGCCGGCCTGACCGAAATCGCGCTGCGCGTGCACGATGATCCGGTCGCGTCGATCAAACTCATCGGCGAGCATGTCATCCCCGCCGTGCAGTAAGCAGGTGAGTTGGGTGTTACTCGCACTGATCGCCGGCCTGCCCAGCGTACTGACGACCGCCTGTACCAATAGCGACGATGCGCCCTACCACGTGCAAACCCTGGTGCCCGGCGGACCGCTGCACAGCCCCAACGGGATTACATTCGGCCCGGACGGCATGCTGTATGTCGCCAGCGTGGCGGCGCAAACCATTCATCGCGTCGATGTCGCCACCGGGGCCGTCGAAGTCGTGGTGGCGGCCCCGGACGGTGAGTCCGACGACATCGCGTTCGCACCGGACGGCACCATGGTCTGGACGGCCCTGCTCGCGGGTGAAATCCGCGCCCTGCGCGACGACGGGCGCATCGCAGTCATCGCGTCGAACAAGGCGCTGATCAACCCGATCTTCTTTACCACCGACGGCCGCCTGTTCGCTGCGCAAAAGGGCTTCGATCGCCTCTATGAATTTCCATATGACGGCCCGAGCGAGGATGAACACCGGCCGGAACCGCGCCTCGTGGCCAGCAAGATGGGCGACATCAACAGTTTCGAAATCGCGGCAGACGGGCGCCTCTACGCCCCGTTGTCGAATATCGGCACCATCGCACGCATCGACATCGAGACCGGCGCCGTGACCCCGATCGCGAGCGGTCTCGGCAAGGTCATTGCCGTTAACCTCGATTCGCACGGGCGTATCTGGGCCGTCGATCTGGAACTGGGACACCTGTGGCGCATCGATCCGGACACCGGTGATGCGCAAATCATCGCCACGACCGAACCGCCGTCGGACAACCTGGCCATCGCTGCCGACGATGCGGTTTACGTCAGTCGCACCGCGGCCAGCGCAATCGTGCGGGTCGACCCTGACACCGGCGAGAAAAGCATCGTCGTGCCGGGAAACTTCGCCTTGCCGGGCGGTCTGGCCATCATGATGCATCAGGGTCGGGAAACCCTGCTCGTAGCCGACAGTTACGGTTATCGGCTCGTCGACACACAGACCGGCGAGGTCACAACCACGTTCAAGCTGGCCGACGTCGGCTTCCCGAACGCCTCCAGCGATGTCGCCGTCAACGATGACTTTTTCGCGTTAACCGATATGGTCACCCGTCCACGCGTGTTCCTCGTCGACCGGGCCAACAACACGGTCGTCGCAACCTGGAAAAACATCGCAGCACCCTCCGGCGTGGTCTTGCAGGACAACGGCAACCCGATCGTTGCCGATTTCGCCACCGGCCGGCTCATCGGTCTGTACCGCAGGAATCGGAAACGGCGCGATGTGCTTGCCGACGGACTGGCGGGCCCCGTCGGCCTCGCCTGGGCCGGACCCCGAGCGATCTACGTCAGCGAGGCCCTGACCGGGCACCTGTCACGCATCGACCTCGAAGACGGCAGCAAAGCTGTAATCGCCGATGGGCTGGCTCAACCGGAAGGCTTGACAGTCCTGGCAGATGGACGCATTGCCGTTGTCGAAGTCGGCAGGCAACGTCTCATCGCCGTCGATCCGGTAACCGGAAACACCGAAGTGCTGGCGACTCAATTGCCGGTCGGCGAACCCGCGGCCGGCGCACCGCCACCGGTCCACGTGCCGAGCGGCGTTGCCCAAGGTGCAGACGGCAGCCTGTATCTCACCGGTGATCGTGACAACAGCGTATTGAAACTGGTAGCGCAGTGATTAACCGGCGGCGCTGAATTTCGGACTGACGCGCCGCTTGCGCGCTTCTTCGCCACCCGGTTTGAGTGGAATCGTATCGAGCACCCAGTTGCCGCTGTCACGCCGTCCGGGTGACGGAATCGCGTATGCAATGTCGCCGTTCTCGGCCTGCAAGCGCTTGTAATCGATCCGCCAGCCGTTCGCATCCCAATCGGACAACCACTCGCGATAACGCACGACCATGGCATCGCTGGGCAACAGAATTTCCCTGGTGTTGGTAGTCGGTGTTCGAATCGGTCGAAGTCTTTGCAGGATACCGATATCTTCGTGAACGATTTCCAGCGTGGGTTTTTCGATCCGCTCATCGTGTTCATCTTCCAGCAGCCAGCTGCGCATATTCAAAAAGAAAATGCGTGTGTTTGAATCATCGACCGGTGCCTCGAACAAATATTGGTGAAACGCATTCTCTGCCGAGATATCGATCCAGGTGACGAGCTGGTTCGGCCCCTGGAACCAGGAACCGGCGGCGCCGACGCGCTTGCCGGTTTTCACTGCAGTCAATTCGGTGTTTGAGTCTTTTTTGGTGGGGAAAGGCATGTAAAACTTGCTGCCCCAGGGAAGTTCCTCGACGGGCGGCGGCTTGCGCATCTGCTCGGGTGACAACATGGGCGCACCCTGTTTGGGATGCACGAACTCGTTGTGAATCGGATCCAGACCGTTCTCCATGGACCGCTCGTAATTGCAGGCCAACTCAAAAACATAGAGTTGAGACTTCCAGCCGTCGTCGCCGTACTCCGGAACTTCATACAGCGGCGGGCGCTCCTCTTCGGGCAGATCGCCGAGAAATGCGAACACGATGCCGTAACGTTCCTGCACCGGGTAACTGTCGACTTTGGCGCGGGCCGGAGGTTTCTGATCGCCCAGCGAGGGAACTCTGGCACACTTGCCGTCGCCGCCGTACTCCCAGCCGTGATATGGACAGATCGCCCGGCCGTCTTTGACCCCACCGGCACTCAGCGAGCCCCCGCGGTGAACACAGGTATCGGCCAATACATGAGCGTTGCCGGCCGTGTCCCGAAACGCCACGAAGGGCATGCCGAGGAGTTCGACCCGCAACGGCTTGTCGTCCGTAATCTCCTCGCCGCGGGCGATGGGATACCAGAAATTGATATACATCGAACGTCACCTCCAGGCTGATGCCGGAAACCTCTCCGGGAAAGTCAAAATACTGCGCCGAAAACAGCTACCCGTTCCGTGATGTGCCACGGCCCAGCCACCGTCTGGGTGATGGCACCGGCATCAGCTATAATAGCGCCCCCACAAAGGAAAGATAATGTTTTTAGCGCTCAAAGGCATTCATTTACTCTCGATGACGCTCTCCGTCATCTTGTTCTTTAGTCGCGGCATCTTACTGCTGCGCAAATCACCGCTCCTTGAGCGAAAGTTTACCCGCACCGCCCCTTATTACATCGATGGCGTGCTGATCATCAGCGCCATCAGTACTGCTGTGATATTGGGACTGTATCCATTTATGGACGGCTGGGCTACGGCTAAAATTCTCGGCACTCTCGCCTATTTAGGCTGCGTGCATGCCGGTTATGGCGCGCGCAAAACGCTGATTTATTGGCTGGGTGTCGTCCCGCTGATCTATCTCGGCGCGGTGGTCGCCTGCCGTGACCCGTTGGCTTGTCTCGGCAGTCCGGTTATATATTAATCGCATGTATATAAATTTCTGGTACCCGGTGGCTCCCAGCGAGGACATCACCAACGACAAACCGCAGCGCGTTCGGATCCTGTCGTTGGATTTCGTCGCGTTTCGCGATACCGCGGGCACAGCGCATGTACTCAGCGATACCTGTTGTCATCGCGGGGCGGCGTTGGGCGAGGGAAAAATCAAGGGCGATTGCGTTGAATG
>Ga0114950_10001140_pt1 | contig 19686 bp, 16 predicted proteins | sample N075metaG_FD_83503 | JGI IMG/M metagenome (GOLD analysis project Ga0114950, IMG submission 83503) | Deep subsurface microbial communities from Kermadec Trench to uncover new lineages of life (NeLLi) - N075 metaG | ecosystem: Environmental > Aquatic > Marine > Ocean trench > Sediment | place... | reverse complement strand
GAGGTCTACAGGTTCATCAGGATTCTGGTCGCGCCACTCATTCCATCCTTCGGTGCCCTTTTTGATCAACTCCAGATGCTGTTCATTTGCCATTTATCACTCTCCTTTATATCCCGGCCAGATACTCTAAAGGTTTTCCAAGCCGGGAACAATTGAACATTAATTCGGTAAATTCTAAACTATTGCAAAATTTTTACCATCCATTTTTCTTATTTTGGGAGATAATAAACCTGCTTAAATAGGATAGAACTTTCACGAAGACCTTATTATTTGGAAAGGACCCCCATGTCAACCATCAATCAGGCCGACGTCCACAAAGTCAATGAGTGGTTGCAGGCAGATTCGGCTAATATACTGGATATCCGGGACCCCATGTCGTTTGCCATGGGCCACATCCCAAAGGCCACCAACCTGACCGAAGAAAACTCGGAAGACTATTTCAACCGGGCCGATAAGGAAAAAACCCTGGTGGTGTGCTGTTACCACGGCATCTCCAGCCAGGGCGCCGCCGCCCAGTTCACCGAAATGGGCTTTAAGGACGTACACAGCATGATCGGCGGATTCGAAGCCTGGCAGGCAACCTACCCTTTCGACCGATGAACCCACAGAATTGAAAATTTGATGGCCGACCTCACAGGCAAAAATATATTATTGGTGATCCCCAAAAACCAGTTTGACGATGCCGAGCTGTCCCGCACTCGGGCCGTACTGGACGCCACCGGCGCGCGCATCGTGATTCTTTCCAAGTCCGGCCAGTCAGCGGTGGGCATGAACAAAACCCGCATCACACCAGACAGCCGGATCGTCGACTGGAACAAGCAGGCGGGAGTGGCTGGGAAATACCACGCGGTGCTGGTGATGGGTGGAAAAGGCGCGCCTAAATCCTTATGGGACGACGACATCCTGCCGCAGATTTTGACCGATCATTATCGGGCGGAGCGGGTGATCGGGGCCATCGGTTTGGGGGTGGCGGTGCTGGCGCGGACGGGATTGCTGGCCGGCGACACCGCGGGACCGGACGATGAAAAATTTTTAGCCGAGCTGGAACAGGCGGGAGTGGCCCCGTCACCCGATGCCATCACTCATTACGGCAACGTCATCACCGCCCGCGACGCCACCGCCGCCGAAAAATTCGCGCAGAAGGTTGTGACTGCTTTGGGTGAAACCTGAGTTTCACCTCCACTGAGAGAAACTTTCCAGAGGCGGCACCGATTTCTCTACTGGCCCACCGGCAGGGTCAACAACAGTCCGCCGCCGGCACCGCCGCCGGCCTGCAGGGAAAATATCTGCGCCAGCAGGGAGAAGGTGGATTTCGAGGACAAATCGGCATCGTCGATATAAAACCAGGTCCCCCGGTGTTTCACCGCAATGATTGCTGAACTGGGCCTGCCATCGGCGGATCTGATTTTAAAAAGGTCCCCGGTGATATTGTCCCAGTCGAATACGCGGCCACTGGCATCGTGCGTGATGGTCACTATCCCTTGTTCCTGGTGCCGCACTGGAATCTCAATCCCCTGGGAAAGGTAGTACATGATGCCCAGGAGGGAACGGGTCTTGATGCGAATATTTTGCGAGCCGTTCAGCGCGGTCAATTTAAACCGTCCGTTGTCGGGAGGCACTCCCACCAGACTGGCAAACTCCCGAAGCTCCGCACTATCCTGAGCCTCTGCGTCAAATTTCATGACCAATTGCGGAGATTTGTTTTGGATCTCCAAAATCAGTTCCATCCTGTCTTGGCTTTGAAACCGGCGCAGGATGCGCACCGCCTGGGAAAATCCCTCGTAATCGGGAGCCAAATCGGGGGTGGGTCCGGTGGCGCTGAGCGCATTCTTGGCTTTGTTCATCCGTTGCAGACAAAGCAGAAACAACCGGTCGATCTTCCATCCTGAGTCATAGAGCAAAGCGATGGTTTGAAGCGTGATGGGTGCCAGGACCCTTTTTATAAACTGATCTCCCTGTAAAGGCGTGTAGGTGATGGTGGGACGTTCCTGAAAGGAGGCTTCGGCGCCAAAAACCCCAAAGGTGCTGAGGGCGCCTTCGCTGATGCCGGAGGTGGCATCGGCCCCGGCAGTGAAAATGAATTGCGAGGCGACATTGCTCACTTCCATGAAAAACGGAGTGTCCCGGTATTTGAGACGAACGAGATTCAACAACAACTGCTCGTCGTTGGTTCGCTGAATGGCCTGGTTGTAATTACCACGGTCGCCTTCGATCCGCGCGGCTCCCATTCCCGTACAACCAGTCACCAACAACAGGAGCGGAAGAATCCAAAAAATACAACGCCCGGTGATGGTCCTGCTTATTTTATCCTTTGCAAACATGGTTGTCCTCACGTTTCATGGACTCGCTCAATTCAGCGGCTGGGATCATACGAATTATTTCTACTTCTGTCAAACGTGAAAGGCCCTCCCGAAACCCGGACGCGTTTATTCAGAAACGGCGTTCAGGCAGGCCAAGCAAATTCAATATTTTCTTTTTCAAATTCCCTCCGCGATTGGACTTCGGTTCTATCCAAAGAAAAAATAGGTGATGAAGATGGCGGTGAGGATGCCCGCGAAATCGGCCAGCAAGCCACAGGCGACGGCGTGGCGAACGTGGCGAATGCCGACCGCGCCGAAATAAACGGCGATCACGTAGAACGTCGTTTCGGTACTGCCCTGCATCACGGAAGCGAGGCGGCCGGCAAAGGAGTCGGCGCCGTGAGTTTGCATGGTCTCGATCATCAGACTGCGCGCGCCGCTTCCGCTAAGCGGTTTCATCAAGGCGGTGGGCAGAGCTTCGATGAAGCGCAGGTCCCATCCCAATCCGGCCAACACCCAACGCACGCCATCCAACAGCAGGTCCAAGGCGCCGCTGGCCCTAAAAACTCCAATTGCCACCAGCATGGCCACCAGAAACGGAACGATGTTGATGGCCACCTTGAAGCCTTCCTTCGCGCCTTCAATGAATTCATCGTAAACGTTGATGCGTTTCAAAGCGGTGCCGGAGATGAAAACCACGATCACCGAAAACAAAATAAAGTTGCTGATGAAAGCCGACTGGGCCTGCATGGATTCCTGATCCAACCCGGAAAAATAAAAAAGCAAGCCGCCGATGCCGGCTGTCATGCCGCCCAGATAAGTGAGAACGGTCGTGTCCAGGAGGTTGATGCGTTGCACGAAAGCGACAGAAATCAGACCCACCAGGCTGGCGACAAACGTGGCGATGAGAATCGGGATAAAAACGTCGGTGGGATCGGCGGCGCCCTGCTGAGCGCGGTAAAAGAAAATAGTCACGGGAAACAGCGTCACCGAAGAGGTGTTGATGACCAGAAAAAGAATCTGCGCATTGCTGGCGGTGTCTTTTTGTGGATTGAGGGTTTGAAGTTCCTTCATGGCTTTGAGGCCCATGGGGGTGGCGGCGTTGTCCAATCCCAACATATTGGCGGAGACGTTCATGAGCATGGCGCCAAAAGCGGGATGGCCCTCCGGAATGGCCGGGAAAATCTTTTGAAACAGCGGTTGCAAAAACCGGGTGGCGGCTGTCAGGAATCCGCCTTTCTCCCCCACTCGCATGAGGCCAAGCCAGAACGACATAATGCCGACCAGGCCCAGGGAAATTTCGAAGGACAGTTTCGACATTTCAAAAATTGCATGGATCACTTGCACGAAAATATCGGTCTGTCCCCAAAATAATAATTTAGCCAGGGACACCAGAAAGGCCAACAGGAAAAATGATACCCAAATGAGGTTAAGCACTGGTATCGCCTCCGATCGGGAGAACTCCAGGTGAGGGCAGAATTATTGTATCTTCTCGATGTTTCTTCATTGACTCCATCCCAAGATGAAGTAACAATTCAAGGCGATCTATTGAGGCCATTGCACCGACTGACTTCTCACAATTTCCCAATTCAAATTATGGCAACCGATAAAATTTTGCTGATCACCGAAATGATCTGCGCCATCGTTATTTTGTCCATCATCTCAACCATCATTTCCCACTGACCGGGGTATTTTTCGAACATCTCCAGTATCCCGAACCGCTTCCCATGTCAAAGTTGGAGCGGGAGGCTTGGCATTGGTTTTTTAACCGGCGGGATAAATTTGAACAACAAACTTTCAGCTCTGCTAAAAATTTAAAGCCCAAAAATCTGCCAGAGATTTTTCATGTTCCTGAGGGAGAACTCAACACCCCGAAGTGGGAAAATAAAATTCATACTATGGACCCGGACCTCATCGTGCTATTCGGAGGCAGTCTCATCGGCGACAAAATTCTCAATAAATACCCTGAGCGCATTCTCAACCTTCACATCGGCATCACGGGCGAATATAGAGGATCGTCGTGCAATTTCTGGCCCATTCACGATAGGCGGCTGGAGTGTTTGGGTGCAACCCTGATACAAATAAATCAAGGCATTGACACGGGAGGGATTCTAGCACAAGAGATAATAAAAATTGAAGAAACAGATGATGAGCAATCACTGATGGGAAAAACCATTATTCTTGGAGTGGAGCTTGCGATTGAAGTGATCAAAAAACTGGGGCAAAATTTTTCACCCCGGCTCGACCTCAACAACAACGGTTCCCTATTTTTGAAAAAGGATTTTGGTCCCCAGACAGTTTTAAAAGTAAAGAAAATGGTCGAGAGCCTTGGCCTCAAGAATTCAATCAAAAGTCATTTCAGGTCGCAGAAAAACAAGCCCACTCCGCAACGCCTGCTTTCAGCCTTGCATAAATAAAATCTACTGGGTCGAGCGGACCAGTCGAACACTCATCGCCGAGCTGTTGTAATCCATTTTTTCAATTTTGTCATAGCCCCCAACATAAAAGAAGTATTTAGCGGACCTGTCCCCAATAGAATCACTGGACCAGTAACCATACCCTCCGCCCTCCGCAAAGGCTTTGGGATAGCCCACCGGGTAATCCCTGTTCTTATCAAATGCCAGATGGGTGCGATCAGGATCAAAGGTTTTTTTCAATTCGGCAATGGTGGGAACCCGCCAGTTTTTATAACCGCCCAGGCGGCGCGCGTTTATTTTTTTTGGCCAGTCCATGGCTTCTTTCCAGGAAACAGGATTTCTCTTTTCAAGGTTTCGGAAATCCTCCACCATCCACATCAGGTTGTTTGAAGTGTCAAGAGCCAAACCGTTTTCGTAAATGATCCATTCTCCTGCCGTCGCATAAACCTCTTCAAGCTCTTTATTTGGAATCAATTCTTTAACCACATTAAATCCCAAGGCGACTATAATGGTGGAAATAAATAACGCCATTAAAATTTTCTTTGATCTTTGCAGTTTTTGAATATTTGAAAAAAGCTTCTCAGATTGATCGGAGAGTTCATTATTTTTGACCGTCAACCTTTGGATACTTGAGTTTAAGGATTCGGCTTTGACATTGATCTCGTATTGCTGAGTGCTCTCCTCAAGAACTTTTAAGGTTTGCCTGAAATCCAGGGGTTTCTTCAAAAACCGGAAGACCTGACCTCTATTGACAGCATCCGAAACCAGTTGGTTGTCATAAAAGGCCGTAGTCAAAACCCGAACTGTGTTGGATGAAATATTTTTTATTTTTTCCAGCAATTCAGTGCCACGCATATGCGGCATGCGATTATCTGTAATCACCACTGCAATGGGTCCATTATTGGCCACAATTTCCAAAGCTTCCAGGGGACTGTCGCAAATGTCCACTTCATAGCCCGCGTTGCGGAGAACCTTCCGGGCCACGACAAGAACCTTCTTCTCATCGTCCACAACCAAAATCTTATATTTTATTTTTTCTGCGGATGAATCCGGCATGGCATGTCTTATCGGCTTTTTAATAATTCAAATCTTGTTTATAATCAAATATCACAACGATCCAGCAGTCCTGTTTAATTTTCAGAAAACATCATAACAACCCACGAAGATCTCGCTGAAGGTATTTCAAGTTGTATTGATTTCCACCTGGATATTCCTCTCTCTTCCCAACGGCTACGCCCAAACGGAGCTTGAGAAAAAAGAGGAGAAAATCATTGATTTAGGTTTAATTTCTTTATCCCCGGAATATTCTCTGGGTCCAGATAAAAACTACATCATTTACCAAATTAGAAATAACAGCTCTGGAGTTCTCAGCACAATTTATGGATGGATTTATATCTACAAGGAAAATGAAAAGGGGGAAGCTGAGAATTATACGCTGGCGAACAATCCTCATCGCGGGGGAATCCTTATTGAAGGAAAGCCGCAATTACCTGGGCAATGGGGGCAGTGGAGGTTTCCAATCCGTCGCCCGCCGGAGGACCGTAATTCCTTGTACAAATATCGTCTTCAGGTTTTTGACCGAGGGGTTTTCTTCCTTCGCCTGCCACGATCTTCCATTGCAAAACATACTGAGAAAATTCGATATTTGAACCGCGGCTCAATCCGCAATCAGGGTTCTAATTTGATTGAACAATTCAGCCCGTGTGCAATTCCCTTTCTGAAAAATTTTTTGAACAGACTCATTGAGAACAACATACTCCTCTTTAGAAATATTTTTAGCTGTGAAAATTATAATGGGCGTGGCGCTCCAATCTTTATTCTTTCTGATTTTAGATAAAATATCATAGCCTTCCCTGCCACCGAGGGAAATGTCCAGAATCACCAAATCCGGCTTTTCCTTACTCAGGTATTCGAGCGCGGATTTTTTATCCGAAACCACACCGACCTGCCATCCTTCCTGTTTCAACATTCTACTCAACGTTTCTCTGGTGGTTTGATCATCTTCAACAATCAATATAGAAGAATGATTTTCAGATGCATTGACCTTTTTCAAAGTGCTTGTCAGCATATCTGAGTTCAGCGGTTTTCTTAAATAAGCGGAAACACCCATGGCCTGGCTTTTTTCATCCTCAGGAATATGGCTGATGACAACTATTGGAATACTTTTCAGTTTCGCCTCATCCTTCAAGACCTTGATCACTTCCCAACCATCAGCATCGGATAGAATAATATCCAGAAATATAATATCTGGCGTCAACTTACGGGCCAACCGTATTCCGTCATCGGCATTGAAAGCCATCTCCGTACGAAGCCCTTCCCGGTTGGCAAATTGTCGTATGAGATCACAAACCGAACTGTCGTCGTCAATGATCAAAACCGTTTTTTTCGACAGAGCATCATTACTGGGATCCACTGCCACCTCGGCAGGTGGGGTGATGGCCCTTGCCAGCGAAGCCTTGGGAGAAGATGGGGCCGAAGCCATTTCAGGTTTTTCAGGAATTTCAGAGTTTTCCGGTCTTTCCAAAAAATCAGTCGCGGTTGATATTTGCAGTGGCAGATGCACTTTAAAAGTCGTTCCTTTGCCCAACTTGCCATCCACTTCAATGTCCCCTCCCAAGGCCCGGCATAAATGGCGGCTGATCGGCAACCCCAAACCCGTCCCTTCAATTTTATGATCCCCGGAATGCTCACCCTGCGCGAACTCTTGGAAAAGCTTCTCCATTTGACGGGGATCCAGCCCAATTCCCGTGTCTGAAATATCTATGACAATCGAAGTGGGGTTTTCTTTATCATCAAGCTTTGCGCTAAGACGAATGGAACCATTGCTGGTAAATTTACAGGCATTGCCGAGCAGATTTAAAAGAATCTGGCGGACGCGGTTCACATCCGATTTCATCAGTCCCAGATCTTCCGGTTCCTCGAGAACCAAGGTGTTTCCATTTTTTTCCGCTAAAGGACGCAGGGTTGTGGTGACCTCCGCCAACAACTTGGATATTTGAAAGGATTTGATATTAAAATTCACTTTCCCCGACTGAATTTTTACAAAATCCAGAATATCATTGATGAGATGGAGTAAGTGCCTGCCAGCGGATTCAATGGCTTGAAGATCTTCTACAAAATCCGGCTGATTATTCTTTTTTGCGGCCACTTGCAAAATTTCGGTAAACCCGAGGATCGCGTTCAACGGGGTACGAAATTCATGACTGATATTTGCCAGAAACTTGTTTTTGGTTTGGGAGGCCGACTCAGCTTCTTCCTTCGCAATCCATAAGGCTTCTTCCACCATATTTCTATAAGAAAACTCCTCTTTCAATTGAGACAGGTTTTTTTCAAGTTCATTGGTGCGCTCCCGGATTTTTAATTCCAAATTTGAATGGGACTCTTTCATTAAGTAGTACAGTTCCGCACTCTCCAATGTATTGGCAGAGAATTGCAAAATGATCGACAGCGGATATTTCAGCGTTACTTCCAGAGACGATATTTCATCATTGAGTATTCCCACGAACATTCCGCGAACCCTGCGTTTAGTGGCCAGGGTATGAAAGACCAGGGTTTTCCCGAGAGCCTGCGATTTCACCAACACAGGAGCATTTTGGTTGACGGCCCAGGCAAAAGATCCATCATCAATCGCGATATTTACTTCCTCTTGCACAATATCCCGTTGGTCTTCCGGATAAACAACGCACAGAGAAAATTCGGAATCCGCCTCATCCACCAGATAAAATGCTGAAACTTCAAAGTCGATTATTCGTTGAATGTGTTGCCGCGTTATTTCGAACAATTTGGCTGGTTTGCCCTTCAACCTGGCATCATGATGCCTTTCACCCAAAGAAGATAAAAGATCGAAACAGAACAAATTCCATTTAGCGGTCTTTTCCAGGTATTCGATCCGGGTTTTTTGGGTATCCGCTGAATTTTTTATTTCAGGTTTCATGGCAAACCGTCACAAAAACATATGGATGGTTTCATCTAAATATTTATCCAATTGATAAACGATGGACGCCAGAATGCTGGAAGGCAACCCTATTTTTTCCCATGCCTCTTCATCCAAGGGTGGTACATAGCGCTCTCCAGAAGATCCGTGTTCCATACTATGGGAAATTAAATCTGCAACATGGAGTATGGCGGTTTCTGTAAAAGACTCCGGGGTTGTTGCGGAAGGATTATGGCTGAAAGTGATTGCAGTTTGGAACGTCACAGGCAAGTTCCAGGCCTCCATCAAAAAACCACCCATTTCGGCATGGTTGAAGCCAATTATTTTTTTCTCCGCCTCATGTAAAATCATTTTTTCATTCACCGATGTTTCAATCACCTCGCACATTTGATCTGAAATATTCAGGAACATCAACAAACGGCCAATGTCGTGCAAAACTCCTAAAACATAATACCTTTCAGGATTTCGATCATGCCGGTAGGTGGCTATTATTCTGGCGGCCAAACCACAGGAAATACTGTGTAGCCAGAACGATTTCATGTTGATAGTTTCGGAAGGTATCCCTTTAAACTTCTCCATCACGGTAGTCGCCAGAACTAGATCACGCAATTGCGCAGTTCCTATAATTGTGATGGCATGAGTGATGGTCTCAATTTTATTGGGAAAGCCATAGAACGCGCTGTTAACTATTTTCAGCAACCGGGCGGACAGAGAAGAGTCGCTGCTTATAATCTGGCCAATTTCAGAAAATGAAGACTCAGGATCCTCCACAGCTTCATTGATGCGCATAAAAATTATGGGCAGGGTTGCCATTTCTCCAGCCAGTCCTACCACGTCTCCAGGAAGGGTTGCCATATCAACCTTAAGGGGAACTCATTTTTAATATTTTTCTTTCCAATGAGAGTTGAAACATTTCTTTCACTACAGGATTATTCATGTCCGTGTAACGAAATAATTCCTGTAATTCTTTTTCCGCCTTTTTATACTCAGGCGATTCGGTATCGATCAATTTCTTTTCAGGATCTTTTGGGGCAACCTCAGATTCAGTGCAAACCTCAGTGATCCCCCAAGATCTGAAAATCTTAGTATGATTTTCGGATAATCGGTTCCCAGCAATTAAAAGAACGCGCCCGGAAAGGTCCTTAACGTCCTTGGCCAAAATCATGCCTGGCAAAATATCTTTTAGTTTAATAAATTTCATGAGTTACTTACCCATGACCACTTGATTGAGGCCATTCGGCTCCGTATAGGGGTTCCCAAAACCCTGCGCTCACAAGTCTCGAGGTTCTCAATTTGAGAGACGCACAGGAAATTTAAAACAGCCATCTTAAATTTTACCCGAAATTGAACCTAATTAAACAATGCTAAGGGCAACCCTATGTGATTACAAGCCCAATTCATTTATGTGGATAGTTTTTGAGGATCCGTTTATTAAGACAGGCGCTTAAAATGATTATTTTCAACATGATTCAATATTTTCCATGTAACCATCGCAAGATCAATGTCTTATTTGAAAATTCATGGCTGGCCTGAAATACTTTAAAAAAAGGCTTTTGAAGCTTTCTTGATAATTACGGCAGAAGCACATTTAAGATAAAAGTTTGCATATCAACAGCTTATCCCCTATACTTTCAGCATCGACTTACATTTACATACAAGCAAAGGAATCTTGCTAAAAAGTTTTTGCATATTCTTCGGCTGTGATGGTGGCACCTCTTGACTTGATCCGGTATGAGTTCATTCGGACTTCTATTAAAAAGGGCCAAGTCCAGGTTTTGTCTCTGGATTCAGGGGAAGAATCCTATTGCAACAGGGCATTCCAACTCTTAATTTGGAATAAAGGTTTCCAAAGCGTTTTTAAGGAAATTTAAATGGGAAAAAAGGTAGATCAGAACCTGCTACTGTTCGGAATAACCCTAAGTGCCGGGTTGGGCTTTTTGTTTTTGTGGGTGTTTTGGTTGGAAAGCTTTATTTTTGTTTCCCTCCTGGGAATGGAAATCACCAAAACCACCCTGGAACGCTGGGAGTTTATATTTTTTGGTGCCGTCATTATCTCGGCTTCCCTGATTGTTCCAATTCGCCGGATTAAAAAGAGCTCCAAACAACTTGATTTAACTCAAAACGCACTGGAAGGTGAGCAGACCTTGTCCAAGGTTTTTTTCAACGTGGACAACTCTATTATTCTGGTCGTGGACCCCTCAAACCAGATAATGCAAGTCAATCAACGCGCCACCGAATTGCTGGGTTACAAGGAAGAAGACGTGCTGGGAAGGGACTGGATCAATCACCTGGTTCCGGATAAAGCCCGCGGACCACTGAGAAAACAATTTCTGAGTTTCGTAAATGACCCAAGCAAACAATTCGCCCGATTTTCCAGCAAGGTAATGACCAAAGGAAAAACCGAAAAACTCATTGAATGGCAAGCCGCCCCCTTGTCCGACGAAAAAGGACAAACTTATGGAACGATTATTTCCGGTCAGGATTTATCGGAACAGGAACGGTTGAGCAAGGAGCTGGTGGCCACCAAAAAGAAATACGTGCCTCATGTCAAAAAGCTCACTGAAGAACTCAAGATAAGCAAAAAGAAATATCATAATGAAGCGATAAAAAGCGCCAACGCAAAAGCCAGGTTCAAATTCTGGTTTGAATTGGAAAAGATATTGATTTCCATCAGCCCGGAAGCTTTAAACGATTCCCTTGAGATCGACCGGAGGGTTAAGAAAACCTTGCAACTTTTTGGAGGCTTATCCAATGTGGATCAGGGATACGTCTACATGTTCACGGAAGACGCCACTCACATAGTCAATACTCACTTGTGGGTTTCGGGTGAACCTTATATGGAACCTGATGTTGAAGAAGAGATTTCGACGGAAACCTTCCCATGGTTCAAAGAAAAGCTTTTTCAAAATGAAATCGTCAACGTCCCCAATGTCGCCCAACTTCCCCCAGCGGCCGAATTTGAGAAGGATATCTACCAAACCCAGGGGGTGAAATCGTTGATTCAGGTTCCCATCATCCACAATGATAGGCCCATTGGTTATTTGGGGTTTGAATCTTCCCAACACGAAAAAGCATGGGACAAGGACGAAATTGAAATCTTGCTAATTTTGGCGAAATTATTTGCCAAAGTTTTCAGGCAAGACGCTCCCGCTATCTCGGCGGCGGAACCCGGCACCCCTGCGGTGCAAGGGGCGCCTCCGGCGATTTTGAAGAAGGAAATCACCCTCCCTCCTCCCCAGGCCGGCATAAAAGAGGAAATCAGAAAAGCCAGGGAGTCCTTTGAAAAAGAACTGAAGGAACGGGTGTTGAAAATGGAGAAGAATTTCTCCAAAGCGCAAGCAGAACTCAAGGAGCGAAAAAGAAAAGAAATCGAACTGGTCAACACCCGCGACACTCTGGAGAGAAAGTTCTCCAATCAGACCCAGGAGCTGGAAGAGTTAAAAGCCAATATGGCATCGGAAACTCAAGCAAGATCAAAATTGGAAAATGACCTGGCAACGGCTCAAAAAAGTCATAAAGAATCACTCCAGGACAGCAACAAAACCAAAACCGAGCAAGCCACCAGGAACTATGAGAAATCAGTTTCTGAGTTGGAAATAAAACTGAAGGAACGTGAAAAAGATCTGACGGCCCTCACCAATCATTTGAAAAAAGAAAAATGGGAAAAGGCCTCCACTCAGAACCAATTGATCAGCATCAAAAAAACCTTGAAAAATCAGCAGGAGGGGTACCACTCCCTGGAGGAAGCTAATTCCACATTGCAAAATGATCTGGCGGAATTAAAACAACTTCAGGTTGAAATCAAAAACGCCAAAGAAACCATCAGAAATCAGGAACAGGAAATCAACAGCTCCTCGCAGACGATTGAGGAGCAACTTCAGGAGATTAAGGAAACGCGGCAGACGGCAGAGAACCAGAAAGAGTTTATCCGTGAATCCGAGCAAACGATTGAGGAGCAACTTCAGAAAATCCAGAAAGCGCGGCAATCCGTAGAAAACCTGGAAGAAAAAATCCGCCAGTCCGAGCAAATGATTAGTGATCAACAGCAGGAAATTCAGGGGACACGGCAAACTATAAGGTCCCAACAAGAACGAATAGAGAGTTCAGAGCAAACGGCTGAAGAACAATTAGCGGAGATTCAAAAAATCCAGCAAACCGCAGAAAACCAAAAAGAACAGATCGAGGAGTTCGAAGAAGTTATCGAAATAAAGAAAAATGAAGTCTTGGAATCTCACAAAATCATTCAAAAACAACAATTGGGCCTGGAGCAATTTCTCCTTGATCTCGAGAAAAAGAATAATGCTCTCGAAGACATTAAAACGAGCAGAGAATTTTATAGCTCCATTATGGACAGGTCCGGCTTAATTTTATTCGTCCTTTCCGCGAATTTTGAAATCCTTGAGTTGGCTGAGGAAAGCACCATCATTTTCAAAGAAAATCCGGCCAGCCTCCTCAATCAAAACTTCTTCAAGGCAGTGCTTCCTGAGAGCAAATGGGAACGAGCACTAGACCAAGTGAAAGGGAAGCTCAAATCCGAGGACTTCGCCAGCTTCGAAAGCGAGGTGACACTGAAAGACTCAAGAAAAGGAACTTTCATTTGGAGAATATTCAAGGATATTGACCGGCAAGGGGTAATCAAAAATTACACCGCCGTGGGACAGGATCTTACGGAAAGCCGAAACATGGAGAAGATACAAAAGGAAAATGAGAGTCTGGTCCTTTCTATTGTGGAAAATTCTGTCGACGGTTTTATCATCATTGATGGAAATGGGATCATTCAGTCCTTCAACAAATCGGCCTCCAAAATATTCGGATACACATCTTCAGAGGTCACGGGCCATAACGTCAGCATGCTGATGCCCGAGCCCTACAGCGGCGAACACGACACTTATTTGAGGAACTATCAGGAGACGGGCAAGGCCAAGCTGGTCGGCGGTGCTCCTCGCGAATTCCTTGGCAGACATAAAGATGAGTCGACCTTTCCCATGGAGCTGGCGGTCCGTGAAATCTATCAAGGATCCCGCAAGATGTTCCTGGGAATCGTGCGTGACATCACCAAGCGCAAAGAGTTTGAAGTCTCCCTGAAGGAAAGCGAAGAAAAGATCAGCAAGCTCATGGAAGCTGAAACCGATGTGATCCTCATTGTCAATACGGCCGATCAATATATTGTGGATTTCAACCAGGCCGCGCTCGACGTACTGGGTTATGACCGCGAGGAAATTTTAAAACTTCAGCTGAGCGATATCAGCACCGATCCGGACAATGCCACCGTTTCTGACAATGCCAAGGGCTTGGCCAGTCTTTTTGGCCAGACCAGTCAAACGCCATTACGCTACTACAAGAAGAAAGATGGCACTGTTTTTCCAGCCCAGTTGACCTCCAGCTCTTTTAAAACCAAAGAGAAAGATCTGGAAATGTTGATCATTCGGGACACCAGCAAAGTGACCCGCCTGGAAGGGCATCTCAAGGACAGCGAGTCTCATCTCAAAAGTATTCTGGACAACACCGGTTCCGCTATCTACGTCAAGGACACCGAAGGCCGTTATACGATGGTCAACAGGGCTTTTGAGGACTTATTCAAAGTTCAAAATGATTCGATCCAGGACAAAACGGATTTCGATATTTTCCCGAAAGAATTGGCGACCCTATTCAAGGAAAATGACCGAAAGGTTCTTGAAATGGGCTCCCCTCTGGAGACGGAAGAAACCATCATGCATATTGGGGGGGCACGCTCATACAACTCCGTCAAGTTTCCACTGAGAAGTTCTTCAGGGCTGATTTATGGGTTGGCTGGCGTATTGACGGACACTACCGATAGCATCAAAAGGGACCATGAGTTGTTCGAAATACGAAATCAACTTGAGAGCAAGGTAGAAGAACGCATCAAGGGCATCCAAAAATTACAACATAAAATCATTCGATCGGTAAAACTGGAGACTTCCAGTCAACTGGCCTCTTCTATCTCAGACCAAATCAATGTGCCCGTGCATGGCATCCGGAATATTCTGGAACAGTTGTCGGACAGGGTTTCCATGCAGGATATTCACAAAAGCCTGGTCACAGTAGCCATCAATGAGTGCAACCGGATATCTAATTTGATCGACGACCTGAAAAATTACCATTCGCCCAAATTGGGAAACTTGGAGGAGGTGGACCTTCACAAGATTCTGGAAGAAACGATTCTAGAAAACAAGGAACGGTTTGCGGAAAATAGTATCACTTTAGAAAAACACTTCGCCCCCGACCTGCCAACAATCGAGGGAGTTGCACCGCAAATTGAGCATGCCATCAAAAATCTGCTCCAGAACGCGGAAGAATCCCTGGCGGGCAGAAAAGGAAAAATATTACTGGGCACCGAGAAAAACGATATCAACGTTAAAATATATATTCAGGATACGGGTTGCGGCATTCCCCCGGAAAACCTGGATTCGATTTTTGATCCTTTCTTCACCACCAAATCAGCTTTTAAAAGACCGGGCCTGGGGCTTCTCGTCTCCCTCGGCATCGTTAAAAGCCACAGCGGAGATATTGATGTGCAAAGTCAACCTGGCAAGGGTTCCACTTTCACCATCACCCTGCCCTTCAAAATTGAAAAATGATGGTATTATCCAACGGCGTACCGATCACTTAAGAAATCCCCCTCCGTCATCAACCATTCTGCTTGGGCAGAATTTCAAAAACACACGGACAGCGAATAAAAAACGAAAATATACCTCAAAAAAAACCTCAACAAACCTGGCTCAATTAAAATAAACAAGGTTGTCTGGATGAATCAAAAGTTTGAAGGCTCTGGATTGATGGAAGGCCTTCCTGCCGCCAATGCTCAGTTGAAGCAAATGTCCCCAAATCGGTTAAGATTGGCCCGGATCAATTGCAGGATATGCAATTCGACCGCTTTGGGACGGGACAGTTCGAGTCCATCCCGAATGCGAAGCGACTTCTTCAGGTCCAAAGGTTGCGAGGCATTCCCATCCTTCTGCAATAGTCCAGCATCATAACTTTCACTCGACGGATTCATCTTTTCTCCAGAGTTCACTGATACTCACTGAATAAGATGCGGATTTAACTTTTTGGTTATAAATATTTAGTCCTCACCACCGTTTTAATCAATTTATTTATTAAAATCAATACCGGGTGACCCAAAAAGCTTGATTTCCCCAGCCTCAAACAAATTTCGTCAATACCTTTTTACCGCCCAACCCGGCTAACCCCCCAATTATCAACCTGCACCCAGCCCATTTAGACTGCCTTTAATTTCCTTGCCCAAAATTAACAAAATTTAATAATCCTTTAATGTTCTTTTAACATCCAACCCTTATCCTAACAGTTGACAGTCAGTGGCAAGTGAAAAAGTTGCAAGGGAACACCGTTGCGGCGGACAGAAATACCGAATGAATAAAACTGGGAAACCTGAAATCCATCATTGATAAGGATCTAAACCATACGTCAACCCTGACAATTGTCTTTATGGCGAGGAAGAGAGGCTGATATGATTTATCCGGTACGCGTATTCAACCAAAAAGGAAAGCTTAAAAAGAAAATCCCCACAAAGACTTTGAGCGAAAAATACTGGGATAATTTTTACAATTCGGTCAAGAAGAATATCCAAATCACCTCAAAAAAGGGCCGGAAAAAACAAAGCTTCTGGAAAACGGGCTACGACAGCAATTTCTTTTCCGAGGAGTGAGTATTGACTGCTCACCAGTTCAAGGATCCCCCCAGCCAGGGACGGGTACCACGTTTTACAGTTGAGGCGTCTTCTTCTTAAGGGGAGGACGCCTCAATTTTGTTTGCCCATAGTATTCCTGCATGAATGTGATATCTTTAAAAAAATTTCAACCCTGCTACTCCAGCAATCTCATCGAAGCTGAATGAACCTTACCAGGCCTTTTCCGCCACCAACTATTTTATCCCCCGCAACACCAAAACCTTGGCGCGGCAGAACCCTCCTGTTTGCCTTGATCCTAAGTTTCGGAGTGATGTCCAGCTTAGCCCCTATCCTGCACAACCATGAATGGGCCAATGAACAGACTGAGGAAAACTGCTTGCCCTGCCAATGGGCTCACTCCGGTATTGGTCTGGAAACGAAAATTCCAGATTTGCAATTCACAGCACCGATTCTTCCCCACGCTTTAAAGCTGAAATTTTTTTCCTTCCAAAAGCTTTTCACTTTCCATTCAGGGCGAAGCCCTCCTTTATTTTCATAGCCTTAATCTCTTAATCAATAATTCGAAATCTTCACCGGCTTCCAGGAGGGAACAACGGAGACCCTTCGGTCGCCTTTTAAACCTATACCTGCGAATCGTCATCACAAATTTTCGGTCGGCTTTGAATTCCAAAGGAGGTCCAATGTCCAAGACAGCCCCGTTTTTTATACTGTTCCTTACTCTATCAGTTCCAGTCATTGCGCCGGCCCATCAGGAAGGAGCTAAGTTTTCTGGCGCTCTTATCGATTCCCTCACGGTACACCATGCCCATATAGAAGATGAACAAAGATTGAATTTTTCATTCCTTAAAGACTTTCAAAATGACCGTGGAGAAAAAGAGGTTTTTTCAACTTCACTTGAACTCGCCGTAGATTGGTCCAAAGAATTTCGCTGGGGGTCTGAAATATTAATTCCACTTGCTAATAACGGCGCCGATGGTTATGGGTTGATGGATATTGAAGTCTGGCCCATTAAATATGCCTTTGTAAATAAACCCGAAACTATTTTCACAGGAGTCATCAGCGCAACTCTTCCCACCGGCAATAAATCAAGGGGACTGGGTGGCGAAAATACGGGCTTGGGGCTTTTATTCTTCCTCGATCATGCCTACAGAAATTGGTACTGGGGAGTGAACACAGAAATCGAGACCATCGTATCTGGAGAGAACGAAACAGCGTTTGAATTTGCGAGCGTCGTTGCTTATTCTTTTATCCGTGATACCGGGACCGCGATAGCCCCGTCAAATCCCTCCCAAAAATTCGTTCCGGCCGCCCTGCTGGAAATCGTTTCAGAATCCGTCTTATCAGGTTCTGCAAAAGGTGAAAACATGCTGAGCATAAATCCAGGACTGAGTCTTTGGTTTCCGTCGTCGGGTTGGGCTTTTAGAATCGGAGCAGAAATCCCGATCAGCAAGGATAAAAATCAGGAATACTCAATTCTTTTTTCATTCGGGAATCATATCAGTTGGGGGGATATTTTCTGATCATCCGTTTTTTATTGAGGCAAGGGTCTTGTTAAAATTTTTGTAAGGCCCGCCCATCTCATCAGACCTCTATAAACTACAACCTGATGATCGGAGAACCCATGAAAGCGATGATTGATTTTTTCAGAACCCTGCTTCGCATGCCCAACCACTGGGTCGCCTGGGTGGGGCTTTTAATGCTTGCCAATATGATAGCCCCCCTCTTCTTCATCGAAACGCTGGAAGCTCAGGTGGTGCTGGGAGCGATGATGGCGGGCGCGGCAATTCAAATGTCCATTTTCCGAATGAAAGGATTCGTGCGGCTGTTGGGAATCGGGCACATCTTGTGGATCCCCATGGTGATTTGGCTGGCCATCGGTTTCGATCCCGAACGTCTCGCCAGCCCTTTTGGCCTCTGGGTCGCGGCAGTGGTGATCTTGAATAGCGTGTCTTTATTGGTAGATGCCGTGGATGTTGCCCATTATATCAAAGGAGAACGGACTCCTTCCCTCACTCTTTAAAGCCAGCGGACCATCCAGGGCATTCGTGGGTGAGTTTTTTTTAAAGCAACGGTTCGGGCTTTGATGGTGGAAGGGAAGATTTCAACTTCAAAAGTTTGTGGACTTTTCTCTCCAGGTCGCCAGACTCAAAGGGCTTGATAATATAATTTTTAATGCCACTGGTGAACGCCTCAATCACTTTTTCCTTTTTCGCTTCGCCGGTGATCATCAAAAAATGGATCCCTTTAAAATCATCATTGGCTTTCAATAAGGCATGAAATTCCAATCCATCCATGCCCGGCATATGCCAATCCGCTATAATCAATTGGATATTATTTTGCGATAATACTTGCAGGGCGGAAGCCCCGTCATCCGCCTCCTCAATACGTTCGAAGCCAAAACCCTTCAATTGCGACTTGATCAGGCGCTTCAGGTTTTTGTCATCTTCAACCACCAGGACGGTGATTTCTCTTTTTAAATCGCTCTGAGCCAATTTTTACCCTGAAATAGCATTAAGCAGACCGAAATATTATCCCTTCAACCGAAGGTTTTCTTCAAATTTCTCCCTTTCGATCCGCAGTTTTTCCTTAAACTCTGTCACTCCGCCGTACTTATCGTCGTAATGTTTCCTGATTTTTTCTACGGAGTGAATTTTATTGGCGTTCTCCCCTGTCAGGCATTGGCCTTTAAGATCGCACGCCCAAATCGGGTAGTCCTTTTCGACCTGATTCCTCAAGTCCTCAGGAATATTGAAATTATGCGGTAGCCCGGCATAGTTGGCATCGACACTCTCCTCAATTCTATCCAACTCCTTCACCAAAGCATTAATGTCTTCTCCGTCCCAGTCCCCCGCATGCTCGTCACCATCAATAGACATGATTTTATTCTTAATTTTTGGATCGATTTCGACCTTATCCAACGAAAACCGGCGATTATATTCTGTTGCCATCCTCAGTCTCTCCCCGTGTACATTTTTTAGTATGAAAACACTTCTCACCCCCAAGAGACCCAACTTTTTGAAGTCGGCCCTGTATCTATAATATAATGTATTTCAAGCAAGTGTTGATATAAAATAGATTGCGCATTTAAATTAAACAACCTATAAGGCTTTTGGAGATTTTATGTCAAATTCCCCCAACACGGTCCTGCTTTCCATGACCGATCCTTTACCCGATTCGGCGGCCACAAAAATCATGACAAGCGCCGGGAAAAGCTATGCGGAAATATCAATTCAGGCAGATTTCGATTGGCAGTGCCTGGCCCATCTCGAGGACGTTCAAAAAGAGTCCAAAACAGGCCGGGAGTGGTTGCGGGAAAATGGCTACGGAGACTGGCTGGATGGCGCGGATCAAGAAGACCGAATCTGT
>Ga0114950_10001139_pt1 | contig 19694 bp, 15 predicted proteins | sample N075metaG_FD_83503 | JGI IMG/M metagenome (GOLD analysis project Ga0114950, IMG submission 83503) | Deep subsurface microbial communities from Kermadec Trench to uncover new lineages of life (NeLLi) - N075 metaG | ecosystem: Environmental > Aquatic > Marine > Ocean trench > Sediment | place... | reverse complement strand
CCGGTCGCGCGTTTCCAGAACAGCGTCGCGACGACCACGGGGAAGAACTGCCCGACCGGGCCGTAAGCCCACAGCAGCAGCGAGACCAGATCACCCTTGTAGAACACGGTGAGCAGGTACGAGCCGAGCAACACCACCACGACGGCGATGCGAATCCACTTCCGCTGCGCCGCGTCGTCCAGATTCCATCCCAGCGCATGCACGCCGCCATCGCGTACGGCGATCGCCGCCGCCGCATGCACCATCGCGTCCCCCGATGACATCGAGGCCGCCAGCGCCCCGGCGCAGAACAGACCGACGAGCACGGCGGGAATCTCCATGTTCATCAACATGTGCGGGAGGATCTGGTCGGCGGTCTCGGGGACGGAGCCGAAATTCACGCCGGCGAAACCGATGAGGAACAACGGAACAAGGAAGACCTGGAACGTCGGGTACAGCACGACGGTCCTGCGCAGCGTCCGCTCGTCCTTGGCCGTGAACGCCTTCATGAACAGATGCGGCCAGACCGAGAACCCGATGATCGACATCAACACCGCGCTGGAGTACTCGCCCCAGCTCCACGACTCCCCCGCCGAGTTCAGGCCGGGGGCCAGCAGGTGCTGCGGCTGTTGCGCCGCGATTTGTTCGAACATCGGTTGCACGCCGCCGTAGAGCTTGTACGGCAGGTAGAGCCCCAGCCCCCAGGCCAGCAGCATCATGAAAATTCCCTGGAACGTGTTGGTCCAGCCGACCCCGAGCACGCCGCTTCGCAACACGTAGATCAACACGACGCCGTAGACCAGCGCACCGCCGAGCCACACCGGCAACTGGCCATGGGTGACCGCGAACAGCACGTACCCCGCGCCTTTGATCTGTATCCCCAGGTACGGGATGAACGCCGCCACGCTGATCACGGCCATCACACCCGCGATCGAGCGCATGCCGTAGCGCTGCGCGATCATCTCGGCCTGCGAGACGAACCCGTACTTACGGCCGAGTCGGGCCGCGCGTGGGCCGAGAAAGTAGAACGGTACGAATCCGAGCGCGCCGTAGCCGAGGATGTAGAACGCCGCGGCGCCCCTGCTGTAGGCCCAGCCGGGACCGCCGAGGAAGGCGAACGAGCTGAAGATCGTCGCACCCGTGATGAAGTACATCACCAGGAGACCGAGCGAGCGATCGCCCGCGACGTACCCGGCGGTGGTGCCGCTGGCCTTGCGCCCGGGCCACATGCCGACGGCCAGCGAAACGACCAGGTAGGCCACGCTGATGCCGATCACGATCCAGGACGCGGGCACGGGCTAACCGTCCTTCTCGCCGGTGTTGTGGTAGATCACGAGCACGACGAACGTCGCCACGACCCAGGCGACGACCCAGAAGAAAGAGAACGGCAAACCGAGAACGTAGGGCTCGATTCGGTTCCCGAACGCAGCGTAGCCCGGCCAGGTCATCGCTCCCAGACAGGCGAGCGCATACAGACCGAACAGTGCGTTGCGCAGGGTCATCCGCGCATCACTCCCGGGTCCAGCGGTCGAGCCACTCGATCACGGTGTCGTGCCACTGGATCGAGTTGTGCGGTTTGAGCACCCAGTGATTTTCGTCGGGGAAGTACAGCAGCTGGCTCGGAATCCCCTTCCGCTGGAGTGCGGTGAACGTGGCCAACCCCTGCGTCTCCACGACGCGGTAATCCAACGCGCCGTGAACGACGAGCATCGGCGTCTTCCAGTTCTTGACGAAGTTGACCGGATTGTGTTTCTCGAACGCCTCGGGGACGTCCCACGGCGTGCCGCCGCGCTCCCATTCGGGAAACCACAGTTCCTCGGTCTCGTAGTACATCGAACGGTCGTCGAGGATGCCGTCGTGGTTGACCAGGCAGCGGAAGCGATCGGGCCAGTTACCGGCGATCCAGTTGATCATGTAACCGCCGTACGAGGCGCCCAGCGCCACGACGCGGTTGCCGTCCATCCACGAGTAGCGCGCCAGCGCTTCGGCCAAGCCCTTCTTCAGATCCTCGAACGGTTTGCCGCCCCAGTCCCCGCTGATCGAGTCGGTGAACGCTTGCCCGTAGCCCGTGGAGCCATGGAAGTCGACCATGACGACGGCGTAGCCGGCTCCTGCGTAGGCCTGCGGGTTCCAGCGGTAGTGGAAGTTGTTGCCGAACGAACCCTGCGGACCACCGTGGATCAGGAACGCAACCGGGTACTTCTTGCTCGCGTCGAGACCGGCGGGAGTCACGACATAGGCGTAGACCGTCTCATCGTTCCAGCCCTTGAAGGTGAACTGATCGGGCACGCCCATCTCGGCGACCGCGACACGTTCGTCGTTGAAGTGACTGATCTGCCGGGCGTCGCCGGCCCCGGCGGCCATCGTGAAGAGTTCGACGGGCGAGTTCAACGTGTCCAGACCGTAGACCAGCCGACCGGCGGCCTCGCCGATAGAACGCACGGTGCCATGATCGATCAGCGCCGCCGCGTGACCGGTCCGCGGATCGACGGCGAACAGCGCGCGCTGGCCGAGATGGCCGGCGATCGCGTAGATCTTCTTGCCGTCGGCGGACCAGGCGAGCGAACCCGGGGAACGGTCCCAATCCTCGGTCAACGTCCGGACTTCGCCACCGGGCCAGTCCATCAACTTGATGCGAAAACGGTCGGCCTCGAAGTCGGGCCGCAGCATCGCCAGCCAGGCCAGCGTCTTGCCGTCGGGCGAGAACACCGGCTGCGCATCCCACGCCTTGTTCGCTGGAGTCAGGTTGCGCGGCGTGCCGCCGTCGGCATACGCGAGATAGAGATCGAAGTTGGTCGACCACGCCTCCGACGCCCCCGCGTCCCTCGCAGCCAGCACCAGCGCTTTGCCGTCCGGCGTGAACGTGTAGTCCTCCGGGCCGCCGAACGGTTTCGCCGGACAGTCCGCATCGAGGTTCTCCATCATGTCGATCGGATCGCCGCCCGCGGCGGGCAGCGTAAACACGTGCGAGCGACGCCCGTCCTTCCAGGTGTCCCAGTGCCGGATGAACAAGCGCTCATAGAGCCGCCCGGTGGTCTTCGATCCGTCGCGTTCGTCGAGCCGGTCCGCCGTGCACTGCACCGTGTCGCAATCCACGAACACGTCCATCGAGATCGCCAGCCGTGTTCCGTCGGGGGAAACGACCAGGCTGCCGACGTCGAGCGGTAGATCGGTCACCTGTTGCGACTCGCCTCCGTCGATCGCGATCTTCCAGACCTGCGACGATCCGTTGCGCGTCGAGAGGAAATAAATCCAGGATCCGTCGCCGGCCCAGCGCGCGTTGGATTCGCTTGCGGGGTCGGTGGTCAGTCGCCGCGACCCGCTGCCGTCCGTCGCGGTCAGCCACAGGTCGGAACGACCGCGATTCGCCTCGAGATCGGTGGACCGCAGCCCGTGCAGCACCCACCTCCCGTCGGGCGAAACCTGCGCATCGGACACGCGCTGCATCGCCAACATATCGTGGATAGAGAACGGGTGCGTCTCGGCGCTGCCGCCGGCCGAAAGGAAAAACGCCACCGCAACCACGATCAACACTCGTTTCATGATCGTTGTCATCTCAGAGGAACGTGTTCACGCGAGAAGTATTCCTTCGTCAGCTTGACCACGAAGCCCGTCAGGAACAGCAACGCAACAAGATTGGGGATCGTCATCAGCCCCAGCGCCACGTCGCCGAAAGTCCAGACCGCCGAGAGTGGCAGGATCCCTCCCATGAAGAAGAACGCGACAAAGGTCCAGCGATAGATCGGGATCGCGCGCGCGCCGAACAGGTACTCGACCGAACGGTCGCCGTAGTAGGACCACGAAATACCTGTAGACACCGCGAACAGGATCACGGCGATCGTCACGAGCAGCCCACCCCATCTGCCGGGTAGTCCCCGGGTGAAACCCATCGAGGTCAGTTCGACCCCGTTCATGAGGGCGTTGCCGACGATCCGGGGCGGCTCGCCGTCCACGGTCGCGCCGCCGGCGGCGTCCACCGTGAGACGGCCGCTCCAGGGTGCGCCGTCGGCGCCGGTGAGTGCGGCGTCCTCGATCATCGCGTCGAGATAGACGAGCGAGGCGCCGAAAGCATGGCCCTTGACGACCTCGATCGTGCCGGCGCTACGCGACTCGCGCAACGCGACGAGTTCGCTGTCCTGCGCGGACTCCGACATCACGATCTCGACCGCCGAGAGGTCCAGCTTCTGTTCGACCTTGTCCTTGTAGACGCCGGTCATCACGATGACCAGACCGGTCATCGTGCAAATCACCAGCGTATCGATGAACGGCCCGAGCGAGGCGACCAGCCCCTCGCGCACGGGCTCATCGGTCTTCGCCGTAGCGTGGGCGATGGGGGCGCTGCCCTGCCCCGCCTCGTTACTGAACAGGCCGCGGCGGATACCCCACATCAACGTCATCATGAACGAACCGACGGCGCCACCGACCAGCGGCTCGGGGCTGAATGCCTGCGTCACGATCAGCTTCAGACCGCCCGGAATCGCTCCGGCGTTGAGCGCCAGGATCAACATCGCGCCGGCCACGTAGAGCAGGGCCATCGTCGGCGCCAGGATCGAGGTGACCCGGCCGATGCGCTTGATCCCGCCGATGATCACGAAAGCCACCAGGGCGGCAAAGACCAGCGACGTCCAGACCGTCGGGATGCCCCACTGGTTGCGCACCTGGAGCGCCAGCGTGTTCGACTGGTTCATACAACCACCGCCGAACGAGCTGATCGCGGCACACGCGGCGAACACCATCGCCATCCACTTCCATTTCTTGCCCATGCCCTGTTCGATGTAGTACATCGGGCCGCCCGAAACCGAGCCATCGGGGTGCACCTTGCGCATCGACACCGCCAGCGTGCACTCGACGTACTTCAGCGCCATACCGAAAAACGCAGTGACCCACATCCAGAACAACGCGCCGGGACCACCCATGCGAATCGCGATCGCCACGCCCGCGATGTTGCCGATACCGACCGTCGCCGACAGCGCCGTGGTCAGCGCCTGAAAGTGGTTCAGATCACCCGCATCCTCAGGGTTGTCGAACTTGCCTCGGGTAATGTCGATCGCGTGCTTGAAGCCGCGCACCTGGATGAACAACAAGCGTAACGTGACGAACAGTCCCGTCCCGAGCAGCAACACGGCGAGCAATGGAACCTGCTGCGGCCAGTTCCAGACGTACTCTTCAAGGAAACTCGCGAGCGGACCGAGCGTTCCGTTGACCGCTTCGGAGATCTTCCCGGCCAGGTCTTCAAACACTTGAACCCCCAATCCAACATCGAGCGAAGCGCACCGCGCGTTCCGTCGATAAGGCCCGAAATCCTACCATCCTTTGCTAAGGTGACCGGCGTGTCGTTTCCGCCCGATCTTCGCCGCAATTTCACCCGGCTCACGGCCGTCAACATCCTCTCCAACCTGACGGTCCCGATCACCGGGCTGGTCGATACGGCGATGCTCGGACACCTCGCCGACATCCGTTTTCTCGCCGGTGCCGCGTTGGGTGCGATCCTGTTCGACTACGTCTACTGGACGTTCGGCTTCCTGCGCATGACCTGCACGGGCCTGACCGCCCAGGCGGTCGGCCGTGGAGATCGCGACGACGAATACGGACACCTCATTCGCTTCGTGTTGCTCGGGCTCGGCGCTGCCGCCTTCGTCCTGTTGCTCCAGGTCCCGTTCCGCGACGCGGGGTTCGGCCTGCTCAGCGGAGCGCCCGGTGTCGAGGCCGCGGGGCGCGACTATTTCAACGCGCGCATCTGGGGCGCTCCCGCCACGCTGCTCAACTTCGTGCTGATGGGCTGGTTCCTGGGACGTGCGCAAAGCCGCAACGTGTTGATCATGACGGTCGTCGCCAACCTCGCCAACATCGGCTTCAATTACCTGTTCATCGTCCGTCTGGGTTGGGCCGCCGCGGGCGCCGGTTGGGCCACCGCGCTGGGGCAATGGCTCAGCCTCGCGACCGCGCTCGTGCTCTACGTGCGGCGTAGCGATCGCGAGCCGGTTGCGTGGCGCACAGCCCTGGCCCGTAAGAAATTCAAGGGACTGTTCGCACTCAACCGAGACCTGTTGATTCGCACGGTGTTGCTGGTCTCGGTGTTCGCGTCATTCATCGATTTCAGCGCGCGGCTCGGCACGATCGCGCTGGCCGCAAACTCGATCCTGCTCCGCATGCTCAACCTGGCGGCGTACCTGATCGACGGCGCCGCCTTCGCTTGCGAGAGCCTGGGCGGCACCCTGCTCGGCCGGGGCGACCGCGACGGACTCAAACGGCTGGTTCGGCTGGCTCTGGTGACGGGCCTGTTCTTCGCTAGCCTGTGTCTGATCGTGTACCTGGCGCGACCACGTTTTTTCCTCGGCCTGCTCACCTCGCACAGCGAGGTGATCGAATTCGCGCACACCTACGTTTACTGGCTGGTCCCGTGCCTCGTATTCGGCTCCATCGCCTACATGTACGATGGCCTGTTGCTCGGCTGGACGCGCCCGAAGACACTGCTCGTTTCGATGTCGATCAGCGTATTCGCGGTCTATCTTCCGCTGGCCGGTCTCTCCGCGTGGAGCGGGAACATCCATTGGCTGTGGGCCAGCATGGCGCTCTTCATGCTCGCGCGCGCGGCTACCCTGGCGGTGGCGACACGTCGGTTTCTGGCGGAACCGCGCTAGCCACTAGCTCTGCTGACCAACGATCCGCAGACGCGGCGGTTCTTCGAAATGGCCGATCGCGGCACGCTGTTCCTCCGTCACGGCTCGGTCTTGAATGGCGAGAGCAACGCCCCGAGGTTCGCGCGTTGGAACTCGGGCAGGATGAACGCCCCGCGGTGGATCGCCCTGTTGTAGTAGCGACACTCGAGGTTCTCGCGGTCAAAACGTGCGGCGTCGAAGTCGGCGATCGGGCAAAGGTCGCGGCGCCCGGCCAGCGTGAAAGACCACAGCCCGCCCGGGTAGGTCAGGTTGGAGTAGTTGTAGATCGCGGTCCGTTCAAACGTCTCGGAGAGAATCGTGAGCAACGAGCGTTGCTGTTCGGGCTCGTAGAATGGCGACTCAGCCTGCGAGACCACACAACCGCCGCGTTCGAGAATTCGTTTCACGTTCCCGTAGAACTCCGCGCCGAACAGCGGCGTCGCCGGGCCGATCGGATCGGTCGAATCCACGATCACGAGGTCGTAGCGCTCGTCCGTATCCTTCACGAACTTGACCCCGTCTTCGATCGTCACCGTCACGCGCGGATCGTCCAACGCCTGTGATGTGAGCTTCAGATACTCGCGGCAAGCTTCGACGACCAACGCGTCGATCTCGACGAGGCGAACGGTCTCGATGGAGGGGTGACGCAACAACTCGCGAACCGTGCCGCCGTCTCCCCCGCCGATGACCAACACGCGCGCAACGCGAGGGTGAACGAACATCGGCACGTGGGCGATCATCTCGTGGTACACCCACTCGTCCCGTTCGCTGACCATCGCGATGCTGTCGTTGAACAGCATCCGGCCGAAGCCCTCGGTCTCCACGACGTCGATCTGCTGGTAGTCGCTCTCGCCGGAGTACAGCGTCCGGCGCACCTTGTAACGTAGGCCTAGTTGCTTTTGATGGAGTTCCTCGACCCACAGTTCGAGGCGTTGCTTGGCGGTCTCGGTCATCGGGATCCTCGGTTCAACGTTTCCACCTCGATCGGGATCGAGTTCGGCCGATTTTCGCCCCGCGAGGGGCGAAAGTGGCTCAGGAAACGGACGCGGTAGCCGCAGTCGATGCGTTGCGTGACCTGCGCACGCATCGTATAGCCCGCAGGCGATGCAAACGGCCCGCCGCCGCCCTGATCGAAAAGCACGACGTCAAAGGCGCGCGGCTGGAACACGTCGAGGACCTCGTTGCATAGCGCAGAAGGGTCGTCGCCGAACGGCCGGTTGGTCTCGAAGCTCGCGTAGGAACCGTGCTCCTGGGGCGTGACGTGGAGTGTCCCGTAGTGCTCCCCGTGCACACCGTTCAGCGAGTACCCGCTCGGTTCGAACAGATGCTCCTCGGTGCGGTACCCGGGGAAGATGCGCCGCATCGCCTCGGAGCGCGCCGGCGCGGCGGCGACGCCTTTCCGCAAATCGAACAGATCGGCTGCGCTGCGATCCAGCCCGTACATCAGGATTTCCATCGTGACGTCGCCGGGCTCGCCGTCGAACGCTCGGTCGAGGTGGTAAAGGTACAGATGATGCTCGTCCTCGTTGCCGAAACGCATCGCCTTACCCGGAAGCAACTCGTTCAGCGCACGCGCGTCTTCGTAGAAGCTCGTCGGCTGCCGGTGCGGGAACACCTCGTTCTTGCGCTCGAAAATGAGAAAGCACACGTCCTCGGGGGCGACGTCCTTCAACAACTCCGCCACCGCGTCGACCAGGCGGGTCCGCCCGCAAGTGATCATCAGCATTTTTCGTTCGAAGACGAACAGGCTCGATTCCGAAAGGAGGTAGGCGTCGCAGTGCTCGGTTGTGAGGCACGAGAGCACGTTTGCCCGCGCTGCCTCGACAATTTCGCGCCAGCGGCGCTGGCCAAGCGCGCGCAAATTGGGTGCCCCGGCGGAAACCACCAGTTCGACCTTTTTCTCGGTGCCTTCGAAAAACAGGTTGGACATCGTCTTGGAACCCGGACGGATTCTGCCACAATCGTTCCGCGCCCGCCCGGCCCCCCGATGCTCCGTGCGGGAAGCGTGTTAAATAGAAGTTCGGAGGTGCGAGGGTGGCGGGGATCAGTCCGGACGACAGGCTGCGGGTGACCTACCGGCTGTTCTGCGGCGAGGGCGAGAACCCGCAGGACAAGGCGACCGACATCGCCTACGAACAAACGGTCGAACTACCCGCGGAATGCGTCGGCGACGCGATCACCGAACGGGTCGTCGGCCGCGTCGAGAGCGTCGAATCCGGTGCCGGGCGCGGCGGGACCGCGGTAATTTCCTTCTCGCCCGAATGGATCGGCAACGACGCCGCACAACTCGCCAATCTGTTGTTCGGGAACATCTCCCTGAAGAAGGGCATCGTCGTCACGGGCATCGAGTGGCCGCAGACGGTGATCGAGACCTTCGGCGGACCCTCGCACGGTATCGCCGGGGTGCGTGCCCTGACCGCCGCCGCCGTAAACCGGCCATTGCTCTGCGCCGCGCTCAAACCCGTCGGACTTACGGCGGACGAGCTGGGAGAACTCTGTTACCGCTTCGCCGCCGGAGGGATCGACTTAATCAAGGACGATCATGGACTGACCGATCAACCGAGCGCCCCGTTTGACGAACGCGTTCGGTGTTGCGCGGAGGCGGTCGCACGCGCCAACGACGCGACGGGTGGATGCACGCTGTACTTCCCCAACGTCACGGGTCCGGCCACGAGCCTAGACCGGCGCCTCGAAGTCGCCGGCAAGGCGGGCTGCAAGGGAGTCATGGTGTCTCCTCTGCTGGCGGGCCTCGACAGCCTTCAACACATCTCACGCGAAACCGGGCTTGCGGTGCTCGCGCACCCGGCGTTGGCCGGAGCGTTCTTCGGCGAGAACCACGGAATCCTCCCCGAAGTCTTGCTGGGCGACGTGTTCCGCGTACTCGGCGCGGACGGCGTGATCTACCCCAACGTCGGCGGACGCTTCCCGTTCGATGACCGCACGTGCCAAGCGATCAACGAACGATTGCGGGGCGACTTGGGCAACATTCGGCCGGCGTTACCGGCACCGGGTGGAGGGATCGACGTCAAGATCGTGCCGCACTGGCTCAGCCAGTACGGCCCGGACACGATCCTGCTGATCGGCGCTAGCCTCTACAGGCAAGGCGACTTGACGCAGGCGACCCGGCGTCTCGTCGACACGGTCAAGCGCTGCGCGGGATAAGACCGATCCTCCCGCCGTTATATAGTGAGCAGACTGGGAGGAGGGTTTCGTGAACGAGACATGGACACGAAGCGATCGTGACGGCGGAGGACGCGCGCTGCTGATCGCCGCTTCGTTGATCATCGTAATCGCCGGCGTCAAGGCCGCCAAGACCCTGATCCTTCCGTTCCTTCTCGCAATGTTCCTCGCGATGGTCACGCTGCCGTTGCTCAATTGGATGCGCGCCAAGAACGTCCCGACGCCGTTGGCGGTGCTGGCCACGCTCGTCGTGGCGCTCAGCATCGTCGTCGGTCTGGGCGTGATGATCGGCGGATCCGTGTCGAGCATCAGCGACGAGATCCCCAAGTACCGCGAACGTCTCGAGGAGATCTCGGGCGACGCCGTCACACAACTCGAAACGTGGGGGCTCCCGGTCTCGCGGGAACTGTTCACGGATCTGGTGCAGCCGGACAGGGCCTGGGCGTTCGCGCAGTCCGGCCTCAAGGGTATCGCGACGGCGCTCTCGAACATGTTCCTCGTCTTGCTGATGATCGTCTTCGTCCTGTTCGAAGCCGCGGGCATCCCGGCGAAACTCCAGAAAGCGTTCGGCCACCGGCGCAACACGGAGCGTTACGAGAAGATCAAGGCGGAGGTCCAGAAGTACCTCGCAGCCAAGACCGTCATCAGCTTGACCACCGGGGTCCTGGTCGGGATCGGGTTGGCGATCGTCGGCGTGGACTTCTGGTTCCTGTGGGCCTCGCTGGCGGTCGTGCTGAACTACATCCCGACCCTGGGATCGATCATCGCCGGGGTTCCCCCGATTCTGCTTGCGATGGTCCAGTTCGGCCCGGTCCAGGCGTTGACCGTCGCGATCATTTTCATCTCCGTCAACGTGGTCCTGGGTAACGTGGTCGAACCCTACCTCGTCGGGCGCAAGGTCGGGCTCTCGACCCTCGTCGTGTTCCTGTCGTTGGTGTTCTGGGGTTGGGTCTGGGGACCGGTCGGGATGCTGCTGTCGGTTCCGTTGACGATGATCGTCAAGATCATGCTCGAGAACACCGAGGACCTACGCTGGATCGCGATCCTGCTGGGTCCTGCGCCGGCGGCCGAGAAAACAAAGCCAAAGACACCGAAGAAAGCCCAGGCTTGATGACCGGCCAGGTGCGAGCCTGGACTTGCATCCCGGCGCTGGCCCTAGCGGCGTTCACGGGCTGCGGCACTGCAGAGCCCGCGCCGAAGCCCAACGGGACGCCGCAACGGGTCGTCGTGTTCGCGCCGTCGGCCGCCGAGGCACTCGTGGCCCTTGGACTGGCCGATCGCGTGGTAGCCATCGGCTCTCACGGACCGTGGCCCGGAGAGTTTGCCGCACTCGAATCGGCGGGCAGCTTTGACCGGCCGGACCTCGAGGGAATCCTCGAACTCGAATGCGACCTGGTCCTGACCACGGCGAGCGTCGCGGCGAGCATCGGCCACCAAAGGCTCGAACGGCTCGGCGTCGCAGTCGAAACGCTCGACACGAGTACGTTCGAGGGTGTGTTCACCTCGCTGGCGCGGCTTGGGGTGTTGTTCAAACGCGAGGACCGCGCCGCCGAACTCGCCGCCGAAATGCGCGATGGCCTGGAGCGAGTCCGGGTCGCGACGGCGGATCTTCCGCCCAAGAAAGTCCTGTTCGTGGTCGGCCGCGACCCGTTGTTCGTTGCCGGCCCGGGATCGCACGTCGATGAACTGATCCGCCTGGGCGCAGGGATCAACGTCGCCCACGATGCCGCATCGCCGTATCAGCAGTTCTCCGTCGAGGCCGTGCTCGAGCGCCTGCCCGAGGTGATCGTGGACACCTCGGGGGATGCCGAATATTGGGACCGGTGGCCGTTTCTGCCTGCGGTCCGCAACGACAGCGTTTATCGTGTCGAGCCAAGCGTGCTGGTCATCCCGGGCATACGCCTACCCGAGATGGCGCAGGCGATGGCGGAGTTGATCCACCCCGGCACGTTCGCGCAACCGACGGACGAATGACGTGAAACGACCTCGCCCCCTGCTGACCGCGCGGCGGTTGGCGCTGTGCTGTCTCGGCTTTGCGGCGCTGCTGCTGGTAGCCCTGGCGATCGGCATCAGTTTCGGCTCCGGAGAGGTGTCCCTGACCGATCTATGGAGTAAGGGGTTGAGCGAGCGTCATCAGGCGATCCTGTTCCAGATCCGGTTTCCGCGAGTGCTGGTGGCCGCGTTACTCGGCGGCGCGTTGTCAATCGCGGGCGTCAGCTTCCAGGCGTTGTTGCGCAACCCGCTCGCCGACCCCTACGTGTTGGGCGTGTCGGGCGGCGCCAGCATCGGTGGTGTGATCGCGCTCACGCTGATCGAGTTGCCGCGGCTCGCGGCGTGGATCCCGCAACCGTTGATCGTGCCGTTGTTCGCCTTCGCCGGCGCGCTCGGCGCCCTCGTGCTGATCGAACGGATCGCGACCGTCGGCGGGCAGTTGACCGTCTACACGGTATTGCTGACCGGCGCGATCTTCAACGCGTTCAGCGCGGCGATGATCTATTTTATCCAATCGTTGGCGTCGCTCGAGGAACTCCACGCGATCGTGTTCCACCTGATGGGACGTGTGCGCGAGATGGAGATCGGTTGGGTCGGCTTGCTGGCCGTCGCGATCCTGATCCCGGCCACGCTGCTCGTCTCGCACGGCCGGGCGTTTAACGCGTTGTCGACCGGAGAGGAGGGCGCCACGCAACTCGGGGTCGACACGGAACGGCTCAAACGCCGGACGTTCGTGCTCGGCGCGCTGTTGACAGGAATCGCGGTGTCGATGGCCGGGTTGATCGGGTTCGTCGGGCTCGTCGTACCGCATTTGCTGCGGCTATGGTTTGGCCCCGATCACCGTTTGCTGTTGCCTCTGAGTTTCCTCGGCGGGGCGGCGTTCCTGGTCCTGGCCGATACGCTGGCGCGTGTGCTGACCGCGCCGAACGAATTGCCGGTAGGCGTGGTCACGGCCCTCGTCGGTGGACCGTTCTTCTTGCTGTTGCTGCGTCGACGCGGAGCAAGTCATGGCTTCTGACGGGATCGTCGTCGAAGGGCTGGGGTTCGCCTACGCGGACCACCCCACACTTGCGGGCATCGATCTGACGGTCGCGCCGGGCGAGATCGTCGGTTTGATCGGACCCAACGGATCAGGGAAGAGCACCTTGATCCGGCTGCTCAGCGGCGCGCTCAACGGGTACACCGGCAAGGCCATCGTTGCCGGGCTCGACGTCGCGACCACGCCGCAACGCGCGCTCGCCCGCGCGATGGCGGTGGTCCCGCAGGAACCGCGTTTCGGCTTCCCGTTCAGCGCGCTGGAGATCGCGTTGATGGGACGTCACCCGCACCTCGCAGGCCTGGCGTTCGAATCGAAGGCCGACATCACGCTGGCTCGCGAGGCGCTCGAACGATGCGGCGCGCTGGAGTTCGCCGATCGGCCAATCCAGGAACTGTCGGCCGGCGAGCGCCAGCGCGTGGTGTTCGCGCGCGCGCTGACCCAGCAGCCACGGGTGTTGTTGCTTGACGAACCGGCGAGTTTCCTCGACATCCGCCATCAAGTCGAGCTGTACGATCTGGTGCGCTCGCAGGCGCGGGACGGCAATGTCGCCGTGCTCTCGGTGCTCCACGACCTCAACCTCGCCGCGGAGTACTGCGACCGGATCGTCTTGTTGAGCCAGGGCCGTGTCGCCGCGTCGGGACCCACCGATGAGGTGTTCTCCTACGCCAACCTGACCAAAGTGTTCGAGACCGAGGTCTACATCGACACAAACAGCCTGACCGGCAAACTGCTGGTCCTGCCGCTGAGCGGCCGTGTGCAACGCAAACTTCGGCGGGACTAGAATGGAGGCATGATGAACTTTCGAGTCCTTCTCGCTTTGCCCTTGCTGCTCGCGACCCAGCCGGCGGGTGCGGGTGGCGAATCCGCGGCGCCCGCAGCCACGAGCCTGACGGTGGTCCGCTCGGAAGCTGCCGATCCGTTCAAACTCGTCGAACTCGACGGGTCGCCACCGACGTTCGTGGCCGAGTTCACGCAGCAGATGCCGACGCCGGGCTGGACGTTCCGGATCGATTCGGTCGAAACCCACGGCGATCGTATCGTGGCCAGACTCACGGAGATCCGCCCGCAGGGAATGGTCGTGCAGATGATCGCCCCGGGGACCGCGAAAATCCCTTTGGGTTCGCTCGAACGCGGACGCTACGTGCTGGAGATCCGCTCGCGACGCAATCCCCAGGCCGACCACAGGCCGGCGTTTGCCACCGTTCTCCTCGCCCGCTAGGAAGTTTGGGGAGGTTGGTGCTCTGGTCGCAATAAGTCCAACACCGATTTCACCGGCGTGAACGTCTCCAGCGGCACCTCGACGAAGATCGTGTTCCAGCCGGCCATCGCGCCGTTCCAGAGACCGGGTCGCTCGAGCGCGCGGATATCGCGGCCCGCGCTCGACTTGGCCGTCACGATTGCCGTGTCCTCGTCGATGTAGGCGGACAGGTCGAACAGTTTTCCCTCGACGTCGCGAACCGCGCAAACAAGATCGACCGGATTGAAGTGTGTCGAAGCGCGCAGGATCGCCTGTCGTTGCTCGTCATCGGGATCGACCTGGGTAGTTTCGACGATCTGCGCCCGCACGTCGCCGTTGGCGTCGCGGACCCAGAACGGCCCGCCGCCGGGCTCGCCGGTGTTGGCCACGACACCCGAAACCCGAAGCGGACGGTGCAGTAACCGGGCCAGGAACGCGCGGCGGCCTTGCACGCCCGCGCGAGCCACTTCCGGGACCTCGATCGCAAGCATCTCGCGTGCGAATGTCTCGGCATCCGCGAGCGCAGCCGTGTTCGGCGCGGTCCCCCTCAACGCCAGCACCAACCGGTGCGCCTCCCTCTCGGTCTGCGCCAGCAGGCCGCCGAGCAGTTTCTTCCACAGGACCGTCGCCTCACGCGCGTGTTCGGGTTGAATGTTGTCGATGTTCTTGATGTAGATCAGATCGGCGTCGAGGTCACCGATATTTTCGATCAGCGCACCGTGACCACCGGGGCGAAACACGAGCCGTCCGTCGGTGTCGTGGACCGGATTGTTGTCGGAATCGACGGCCAGTGTATCGGTGGATGGTTTCTGGTGCGACCAGCCGACGTCCCAGAGCGCATCGAGCTGCTCCGCCAGACCGGGACCGACGCGCTCCAGCAGGGCCGCAAAACCCACCCGGTGCTCCTCGGATACCGTGAAGGAAAGACGGCACGTCCCATCTTTCCAACGCACGTAGCGCGCCGCCTCGACGAGGTGTTCCTCGAACGGCGTGCGTGCCTCGTCCCCGTCAAGGTGGAACGACAACCGACCTTTCGGCAGATCGTCGTAGTCCATCCCCTCGCTGCCGAGCAACGCATCGAGCAACGGCTGAAAAACGCCGTCGCGAGCCAGGGCCCGCGCGTCTTCACCGCGCGTTGCGAGGGTCCGCTCCAGTTCGGGGAAGAAGGCGAAGCGTTCGAGTCCGGAAACGAACCGGATCAAGGTTACGGCGCGGTCGGCACCGGGGCGCCGCGATTGTTCCTCGATCCCCACCCAGTCTTCCTCGCGACCGGGACCGCACTGGTAGTGCAATAATTCGCGGAACATTCGAGTCGCCGCACCGGAGGCCGGGACGAACTTGGTGAACCGACCCGCGTCCGCCGCCTCACGATGCGCCTGTAGCAAGGCATCGTGCTCGCACTCGGCGAGTCGACGGATTCCGTCGCCGACGGTGCACGGGCGTTCGAGAGGGGCCCAGGTCGGGGGGCGGCGAAACATTTCCAGTTGGCGAACGGCCTCTTTTTCAGAAACGCCGCGTGCGGCAAGGGCTTGAAGGTCGGTCTCGGTGAAAGGCAGCCGATCAACACTCACGGTTGGCCCGCTTCGATGACCAGCGTGGATCGAGATCGCCCCTCCACGGTCTTGTAGTTGACTTCGATCAACCAAAGCCCGCCCTGATTCAGATCGAAGGAAGCAACGCCGATCTCGTCGGTGACGGTGCTGACCGCGTTCTCGACAGCTTCGTGTTTGGGCATCGCCAGCAGGCGAATCCCGGCCAGCGGCTCGCGCTCATAGAGCACCTGGATCTCCAGCCGGCCACCTTCCCGCGCGAGCAGGACCGGGTCGGTCTGTGGAACGATTTCCAGCCGTTGACCGAGCTCGGAGTAGCGCAAGGGATGCCCGGGCTTGGCGTCGCCGACGACCTGGACCGACTTGCAGTAGTAACCACCCGTCTTTCCCTGCCAGGTGAGCGAAACGATCTCGACGCCGTCGTCGCCGGTGGTGTAGCTCGCCACGGGCAACGTGCCATCCTCGCGCGCCAGGTTTTCGCGGCCGTTCTTGCGCAGTCTCTGGAACATGACGACCTTCTCGCCGTCCATCGCGCGTTCTTCGCCGGCAAAACGATCACCGAGCATCAAATGAACGGAGACGGGTTGCTCGGCCCCGGGCGCGACCGGGTCCGGCTCGAGCCACAGAGTCGCCGCGCTCGCCGGCCACGCCGCCAGAACGACCCAACAGATCCTCACCCCTGCATTGCGCAACATCTTCATGACCGGACACCGATTCTACACCGAAGCGAACCCAGGCCGAGATTGACCTTTGACCGCATTGGCGAGAAACTGGGTCCCTGTTTCGAGTAACTCAAAGATGAAAGTACTGGCGCATCTGGATCCGGTGGTGCTCGAGCGCACGCTGCTCGACGAACTCGCCGAGTTTCCTCCATCGTCCGCCGCAGTCGTGATCGTCCCCACACGGCGACTGGCCGGACACCTCGAACAACGCCTACTCGAACGGCGCCCCGCCTGGCTCGGGCTCGACGTCCTGCACTTCCACTCGCTGGCGCTGCGGATCCTCGCCGAAACCGGTATTCCGGCGCCCCGGACTCTCTCGCCGAGCCTGATCGAGGCGATCTTGCGGGGTGTGCTCCGGCGTCACCCGCAGAACCGTTGGAGCCGCTATGTGCGGGAACGTCCGGGCGCCCTGTCGAGTCTCGCATCGTCGCTGAGGGACCTGAGCGAAGCGGGGCTGTCACCCGACACGATCGAACAAACGCGGGGCGACCGGGACGGGCAGGATCTGGCACCGCTCTACCGCAGTTTCCGTGAAGAACTCGACCGTCTGCGCACCGCGGGCTGGGTCGACGATGCCGGCCTGATCGAAGCCGCCCTGCCCCACGCGGAAAGTTTCGCCGCGCGCCGGCAGGGCATCTGGCTCCACGGGGCGTACGAATGGATCGGCCGGCATACGCAACTCGTCCGTGCACTCGACCGCCGGTGCGAGGTTCGGGTGTTGTTCCCGTTCGAGGCGGGAGCGCCGGTCAGCCGCTATGCGGAACGTTTCCTGAAGCGCCACCTGCGGGGCGGCGGCGGCGAGGAGGTCGCAGTCGACGCGATCGATTCGGCCGACGAGCGCCTCCCGCTGGCAGCGCTGTACGACGAGGGCGCCCGACCCGTAATCGCCGAGCGTCCGCGAATCGTCTATCGCACCGCCCAGGGCGCCGCTGCGGAGATCAAGGGCGCCGTGCGCGCCGCGCTGGCCGCGGTGGGCGGGGGGTGCCCGCCGCACGAGATCGTCATCGCGGCTCGCTCGCTCACGCCGTACAAGGCGGCACTCGACGAGGTATTCGAGCAGGAGGGCCTGCCGTGGACCGGTTCGCTGACCCAGCCGTTGCGCAACCACCCTGCGATCCACGACTTCGCGCTGCTGATCGCGGTCCTCGATGAAGACTTCCCGCGACGCGGGACGGCGGAGTTACTGCGCAGTCCGCGGATTCGTTGGGACCGGTTCGCCGGCGGTGGTGCGACGCCGCGCGGCGAGTACGCGGACGGCTGGAGCCGCGCCGCGGGGGTGGTCGGTGGCCTGGACGAGTGGGCCGAACTGCTCGTCGAATGGACCGGGCAGACGCTTGGTCGAGCGGAGCGCTCCCGCGACCAACTGCAGCGTGCGACCGAGCGGGCGGCGGAGCGCAGCGAGGAAGCAAAACGTATCACCGCGGCGCTGCGCCGTGTCCACGAGCATGTGCGGCCGGACGAGGCACGAACGTGGTCCGGCCATGCCGACCGACTGACGGAATTGATCGCCACCGCGTTTTGCACCGAGGACGAAGTGTGGGACGACGTGGCCGTGCTGTTGAGCGAGATGCGTTCGCTCGAGACGATCGTCGGAGAGACCGGCGTGGTGAGTTTCGGCGACATGCGCCGCTGGCTCGAGACGGCGATCGACCGCACCGAACGGATGCCGCACCGCCGGGACAACGGTGGGATCCGGGTCCTCGACATGATGCAAATGCGTGGGATCACCTGCCGTTTCTTGTTCCTGGTCGGGATGAATTCGGGCGTCCTACCGCGCCCGCCGCGACCGGACCCGGTGCTCCCCGACGAACTGCGCGAGACGCTCGGCGGGACCGACACACCGCTGCCGGTCAAGAAGGACGGCCTCGAAGAAGAAAGGCTGCTGCTGAGCCTCGCGCTCGGCGCGGCGACCGAACGGATCGAGATTTCGTGGCAACGCACCGACGAAACGGGGCGCAGCCGAACGCCGTCGCTGGCACTGCGAGAAACCGCCCGACTGTCGCACGGTACGCCGGAGCTGGCCGTGTGCCTGCGCGATGCGGTCCGGCATCCGTCGCACCCGACCCACGCGCTCGAGTGGCTGCAACGCACCACCGGGATGCTCTCGACCCGCGAGGAGCGGCTGCTGACCACGCTGAAGAGCGTCGGACAACCGAAAGCGCTCGATGACTGGTACCCCGACATGACGCCGGGGCTGAACTTGTTACGCGCGACAGAGTCGTTCGAGTTCCACGACCGGGGTTTCGATGGCAGGATCGGCGCAACCGAGTTGACGCAACATCCGTTGTCGGTTTCGGCACTCGAAACGCTCGCCCGGTGTCCGCTCCGTTTTTTTTTCCAACGCGTGTTGCGGGTCCCAGAATTCGCCGAGGAAGCCGCGCCGTTCGAACTGACGCCGCGCGAGATCGGGCAGCAAACACACGATTTGCTCGAACGTACGTACGCGATGTTGCGCGCGGAAGGCCTGTTCGATCAACCGCTGGACGAACGGGTCCGCCGTGCGAAGGAAATCCTCGACGAGGTCTGGGCCGATACGTGGCGCGCCATCGCGAAACGGCTGAGCCGGCGCGCGCCGGCGTTATGGGCCGCCCAGGAAACGCGCTGGAAGGCTGCGATTGCCGGCTTCGTCACCGAGGACCTCGAACGAATCGAAGCGAACGCGTGGGGCGTTCCGGAAATCGAACAGACGCTCGACCGCGAGCTCTCGTTTGGCGCCGATCGTTCGCTGCACCTGATCGGCCGTGTCGACCGCAGCTTCGGTGGTGGGGCGCAGCGCGTCATCGGCGACTACAAGACGGGCGGGGTTGCCAAGCTCACCGACGAAACCCGCATGCTCAAGGCTGAAACGCTGCAGGTTCCGCTGTACTGGATGCTCGCCGAGGCCAAGGCTCGCGTCGAGGTACTCGGGGTGGGGCCGCGTCATGATCCCGCGGAGATCGCAGCGGAAGATCGGATCCTGACGTTCAGCGGCCTGGAGGGGAAGTTGCTCGACGGTTTCCGTGAGACCATGCGCGTGCTCACCGACCTGATCGGCGACGGCGTATTCCCGTTGAACGACACCATCGGATGCGATTACTGCCCCTACGAGCTTTCGTGCCGGCACAAGCACCCGCCGACGAGGGAGCGTGAGGAACACGCCGCGGATCGTGCCGATTTCAGCGACCTAGGCAAGAAAAACAAGTCTAAGAAACCGACGCTCGAAGAAGTGAGGGCGGGCAAATGACCGTGCTCCCCGATCGTCAAGACCGGATTGCCGCGACGACCGTCTTCGATCGCAACATCGTCGTGCTGGCCGGCGCCGGAACCGGCAAGACGAGTTTGCTCGTCGAACGCGTG